>ERZ724508.931-NODE-931-length-19005-cov-6.926966_pt1 | contig 19005 bp, 10 predicted proteins | sample MGYA00376041_ERZ724508 | MGnify/ENA primary metagenome ERZ724508 (study PRJEB28724, sample SAMN07190887) | wastewater metagenome | isolation source: effluent of sewage treatment plant in Hong Hong | place: USA: Christiansburg, Virginia | collected 2016-03-01 ...
CATAAAGCCAGGCCTAGTCCAGTACCTTCGTATTTGTCTTTTGCATTTAAACGGACAAAAGGGTCAAACATTTTAGATACCGATTCATTCGAAAACCCAATGCCATTGTCGCTTATGCTAATTTTCAAATATTTCAATTTAATCAATTCTACATCTTGATATGAAATATGTATTGTACAGGACTCATCCTCTTTTGAAAATTTCAAGGCATTCAAAATCAAATTATAAAACAATTGATAGATTAAAACTTCAATTCCTTCAACATTCGGAAATTGCTGGACATATATTCGTGCATTTTTTTCTAGAATTATTAATTCTAAATCTTTTTTAATTTCTTCAATAATTAGATTTATATCTACGCTAACCAATTTAGAGTCTAGATTTGTTAAGGTAGAATATGTTAATACACCGTCTATCATAGATATCATTCTATTGGTAGCCTGTTGTATTTTTTCTAAATAGATATGTGCTCTTTCTGGTAAGCCCGCAGAATATTCATCTTGAAGCCTACCACAAAATATTTTAACTTTCCGAACAGGTTCTTTTAAATCATGACTGGCAACATGTGCAAATTGCGATAAGTCTGTATTTGTTTGCTTCAATTCAGCAGTACGTTCTCTAACTTGGCGGGCTAGTTCTTCGGAAAATATTTTGTGTTCTGTAATATCGAGTATCATCCCAATAAGTCTTGTGGGCTTATTTTCGTCATTACACAATACCTTACCAAACGATTTCACCCATCTTATTTCTTCATTGGGCGAAACAATACGGTATTCTGCATTGTAAATACCTCCTTGATGTATGGCTTTTTTTAACGCTGCATTCCTTACCTTAACATCTGTTGGTAAAATTTTCGAAGTGAACTCTTGATAAGTTGGTTGATAGAATTCTGAATAACCAAATATTTTCTTGTATTGGTTATTACATTTCATTACATCGGAATCAATATCCCATTCATAATGACCAATCTCTCCAGAATCTAAAGCCAATTCAAGCCTATCCGTTGTAGATTGGAGCTCTTTTTGACTACACTCCAATTTTTTTAGATATAAAACATCTTCGGTAATATCTTGTAAGACACCATTAAATCGAATCAATTCCTTATTTTCATTAAACCACGATCTACCCTTAGCGTTAAGATACCTGCGCTGTTTAGTAATCGGATGTATGACAGCATATTCAATATTATACAAACCACCTGAAGAAAAACTCATTGCTTTTGCAATAGCACTGGTAGCATATTCTACATCTTCTGTATCAATTGATTTAAGAGCCTGTTCTAAATCAAAAGGTTTATCTTTAGGTAGTCCAAACCACTCCTTTAATCTATCGTTTGCATCAAACGTATTTGTATGCGGATTAAAATCCCAAGTCCCAAATTCAGCAGCATCTATAGCAAAGCGTAGTTTATCTTCACTCTCTTCGATTCTTTTTAAATTAGTAACCGCCTGGGTAGTTTCGTTAACAACTACCAATACCGCTCCGATGGTACCGTCTTCTATAAATACTGGACTATAGCTAAACGTCCAATACACATCTTCCATCTTACCATTACGATGAATAGGAACCAACAAATCTTCATCCCATGTAGAATCGCCCTTATAGACGCGTTCAATCATAGAAGAAACATATACCCATACCTCACCCCAAAATTCTTCGCCCTTTTTACCTAAAGCTCTTGGGTGGTTTTCTTCGTTCCCCAAACTCGGTCTATAGGCATCGTTATAAAATTGTATACGATCATTTCCCCAAAAAAGAATCATGGGAAATTTTGAATGCAATAAGATACTTAATGTTGTGAGTAAACTTTGAGGCCAAGTTTCAAGTGGACCCAAACTCGTTTTAGACCAATCGTAGTCAAGAATTCTGCGTGACATTTCACCTTCCGCAGATAAAAAATTTACATACTTGGAGTTAATAGATCCAGAAATTAAATGCATTCTGCTTATGAATTAATAAGTGAATATACGTATAAAATTTTAATTTAATATATTCAAAAACTCATTTTTATTCGAAGCATTCGAAGCATTCGAACTATTTGTTACAACATGCACCAGGCATATATCAACTTTTTCATTGGAAAGTCGACATTTATTTATAAGTAAAATATTTTAATAAATGGCAGCATCCAAGTTCGAACAACACGTGACGTTGCATGATAAAGACTAAAACCGAAAAATTAGAATCTTTTATCATACAGCAGGATTAATAAATTCCAATTCTGCCATTTGATATTCAATCATTTAAACAATATATTTGTTAACCATCTTAATTGCACACTTAAACAATATTACCTTGTCCTTTAATCCAACCTTTCTTCCTATACAAAAAGCACCTTGGTTTGTTTATATTATTAAATGGATCTTGATTAGTTTTTTAATTGGAATCCTAGCTGGTTCTGCATCTGCATTCTTTTTAGAATCGCTTGAATGGATTGGTAGTTATCGCGATAAAAATTATTGGCTTTTATACTTATTACCGATAGGTGGTTTTATTGTTGGAGCATTCTATTATTATTGGGGAAAAGGAATTGAATCTGGAAATAACTTATTAATTGAAAATATTCATGAACCAATAAAACCTAGAATCCCTGTGAAGATGGCTCCAATGGTTTTAATAGGTACATTATTAACTCATATTGTTGGTGGTTCTGCGGGCAGAGAAGGAACAGCTATTCAAATGAGTGGCTCACTATCCGATCAGCTCACACGCATTATCCATCTATCTATAGAAGATCGAAAAATAATTTTATTGGCTAGTATCGCTGCAGGGTTTTCTTCTGTATTTGGAACACCATTAGCAGGTGCAATTTTTGCTCTTGAAATTTGTGTGATTGGAAAGATTCGTTATCAAGCATTAATTCCAGTCTTATTTTCCGCACTTATTGCCAATTACATTACAACAGATTTTTGGATGGTTCATCATACAGCCTATCACATAGCTATTATTCCCAATTTAACAGGTCCATTTTTTCTCTATAGCATTGTAGCAGGTATTTGTTTTGGACTAACGTCTTTGTTGTTTATTAAAACAATGGAACACCTATCAAAATTATTTAAAACAGTATTTCCCTATCCACCTATCCGCCCCTTTGTAGGTGGAATTGTATTAAGCTGTATCTTTTTAATTCTTTTATATTACTTTAATAATACAAAATTTATTGGTTTAGGAGTATCAGGGATTGTTGATTCGTTTCAACAACCTGCTCATAGTTATGATTTTCTATTAAAATTATTTTTAACTGCATTAACGCTTAGCTGTGGGTTTAAAGGTGGTGAAGTAACACCGTTATTTTTTATCGGTGCAGCACTAGGCAGTGCATTATCCATAATCCTTCCCATACCAACAGCACTACTAGCAGGAATGGGTTTTGTTGCGGTCTTCTCAGGTGCTACAAATACACCCATAGCGTGTATTTTTATGGGCATAGAATTGTTCGGAAGTGCTTGTGGCGTCTATGTTGCAATCGCTTGCGCAATAGCCTATATCTGTTCTGGACACGTGAGTATTTATACCAGTCAGATTGTAGGAGAAGCAAAAAGCGAAGAACTTAAAAAAGACGAAAAAATAATGTTAACGAATTTGTAGACTAGTTACTAGGGTCGAGTTACTAGGTAGACGACTAAATACCTATTTTATCGATACATGCATAATTCTACTTTATCAGTTTGTACTTTGGCGTAATTTATTAGCAAGTGGTTGGTCGAAAAGACAAAACGGCAAGCTACTGCGGCAATTCAAATTGTACTGGTTATTCCTACTTTATAAAATAACAATTAGGAATAATGTATTATTTTATAATAAATCCTATTTGCATCTCACAACTATAAACTATTCATCCTATCACCTCGCATCATCTTCTTTACCTTATCTCCCCTAGTTCCGCGCAATCGTTTCCATATACTTTCACGATCAACAATTGAAACAAAATCTTCTACATGTGCTTCCTGTTGATTTATGTTTGGTTCAATGCGAACAACAGTTTTTAACGTATCATATACAATTGGAATAAAGTCTACCGGAATCTTTAATTCTTCGTTGTTTAAACTGTAAACAAAACTTGACTGTGCAATATCGGTTGCAAAAGCAACTCTTTTGAACTGGTTTTTTTGAGCAATTTTATACGAATAATATAAATTCTCCGTACTGTGTTCTGCTTGTGTATCCACAAATACATGCTCTTTAGGAATACCAAGTTGAATGGCGTACATAGCCATAATCTCTGACTCTTTGTACGGAGTATATACAGCACCGCCAGAAAATATAACATTTTTCGCAAACCCATTTTCATATAAATACCAAGCCCATAAAACTCTGTTTTGCACAATCGATGTCATACTATCCTTAACATGAGGAAAACCAGGAACGATCACTGCATCATATGGAGCATTTGCCTTAGCTGCTTCAAAATAAATACCTGGGTCGGTATAATATCTTCTATTTACAAATGCGCAAGCATTAAAATAAAAGACGCTTGTAAATAATATCAAACGAATTTTCCAATCTTTCATTTTACTTCTGTTACTAAACCGTATAAACTTTACCCTCAACAAAGTACCATACATCCTTTACCTTTTTAAAAGTAGAATACTCATGATGTATATTCTGTTTGTTTTTAGCATCTAAATAATATGCTTTAAATTCAACGTATCCTTTCGTATCCTTTTCCAATCCTTCTGAAGTAGAAATGATTTCCAATTTCTGCCAGTGAGATGTACTTGCCCATTCTCCGATAGATTTTACATTGTATAAGGAACGCGTAGAAGTATCCGTTGTTTGAATGATATATGAAATTTCGCATTTAACATACGCCACATATCTAGAACGCATCAATTGCTCTGCAGTTAGAGGATATGCATTCATACTTATGTATTTAGCGCAGCAATCCATATATTCATTACCAGTTCCACACGCACACAATTCCATACTAAGTACCGAACAAATTATCAATTGATTTACTAAGTCCTTATAAAAGAGCTCTTATAAATATACAAAAAAACCTCTTCTTAAGAACAATACAAGTTCCGAAAATGTTTAATATATTGTATACATGACGGGCACAAAAAAAACATACACACTTGAATTGGGATTGATTTTCTTAAAGAAAATTTCAAAGAATAATTCCAGGGAATGGTTTGCTAAAAATAAAAAACAGTATGAACAAGCGCATGCTGAACTTGTTTTATTTGCAGATGCAACCCTCTTAGAAATGAACAAACACGATTCTTTAGAAACAATTTCAGGTAAAAAAAGTTTGTATCGAATTTACAAAGACACCCGATTTTCAAAAGAGAAAATTCCGTATAAAAATCATTTCAGCGGTTCATTTAAGCGGGCTTCTAAAGAACGCAGAGGAGGTTATTATTTTCACATAGAACCTAATAATACGTTTGTTGCTGGAGGATTTTTCTCACCAAATGCAGCCGATTTATTGCACATTCGAAAACATATTTCTTCTGAACCCAAAAGATTAAAGAAAATTCTCAATCAAACATCCTTTAAAAATACTTTTCATGAATTGGTTGGAGAGGAAGTCAAGACCGCGCCAAGAGGATTTGACGTTACAGATGAAGCCATCGAATTGATTCGAAAAAAACAGTTTATAGTAAAGCATACCTTTTCAAACGAAGAAGTATTGGACAAAAATTTCCATATAACCGTTTCTAATACGTTTAAAAAAATGCGACCGTATTTAGATTATATGAGTGAAATTTTAACAAGCGATTTAAATGGGGAGGAATTATAAAAAAAAAACACATAACCAGCATTTGATTAAGTGTTTTTCATAAAGAATATAAAACGAAACCGTTACTAACTTATCCTTTTAATATTGCAGCTAGTTTTTCTTTTTCAACAGGTGCACATTCATCATCACCTTTCATGATGATTCTTTTTGCTTCAGCACTTGAAACTGTTAATATCAATTTTCGGTATTTAGCCCGGATTTCGTAATCGAATAGAGTTGCTTTCATGCTACAAGGTACAATTTTTAAGAAAAGATGCCAACAAAAATATATGTTTGAAGTCATTTATGTACCAAATTTATTCAAATAAGGCTATTTGAAGTGCATAAACCGTATTTATAATGAAAAATCAGTAGCTTTAATAACCAAATGATCAGCCATGCACGAAGTAACTTTAAATACCCCAGCCCTATTATTCCCAACAATTTCTCTTTTGTTACTTGCGTATACAAATAGATACATAGCTATAAGCAATCGCATTCGTTCCTTACATAACCAATATCAAACAGAAAAATCGAATGTAATCATTGAGCAAATAGGCATTTTAAAAAAACGTATTTTTTTAATCCGTAACATGCAATTACTCGGAATTGCCACCATGTTTATCTCCGCATTATCAATGTTTTTAATTTTTTACAACTTAGATAAATGGGTATATATCGTTTTTGGATTGAGCTTAATAACCATGTTATTATCCTTGGCATTGTGCGCAGTAGAAGTCTATTTGTCGAACAAAGCGCTTTTGATACAAATAAAAGATGTAGAGCATTTGATAGAGAAGTAGTTTCTAGGTACTAGTTACTAGTTTCTAGATGAATAAATTTATATTCTAGAAACTAGCAACTGGAAACTGGCAACTAAAAAATTTCCTTCACCACCTCATCAAAACCTTTACGTACACGTGGTGCGATCTCTCGTGATTTAAAAGGTTCTTCTAATTTTTCTGCTTCATCTAGATAACCTAGTGCAATAACACAGAGTACATTCTCTGTATCAGACAATTTCAATACTTCTGTTATTTTCGTTTTGTCGAAACCCGCCATCGGGTGTGTAATGATATCCATTGCTGAGGCCTGCAACAATATATGTGCATTCGCCATGCCTAAATCATGCTCTGCATATGGATTTGGTTTGCCAGAAGCACTTAATGTAGTGCGTGCAATAGCAACGATAAATCCAGCAGCTTTTTTATTCCAAGGTTGGTTACCTGGCAATAGACAATCAAAAATTGCATCGAAACCAGCACTCCCTTTGAGAGCAAATCGATACAACCACGGCTGTTCATTGCTTGCACTTGCAGCCCATGTAGCTGCTTCTAGAATGGTATGGATGGAATCTTTACTTATACTCTTATCTGAAAATGAACGTGCACTCCATCTCTCTTTAAATAATTCTAAAATAGGTTGTTTGGTTATTGCCTTATTAATATGAGCCATATTTTGATACGTTTATTTACAAGTATTAATCTACACCATTAATGGTACGTTTGCAAGAGAATATTCCAAAGCTCCGTTTAAAAGAAATAGTATATGAATCTATTAGCAGTTTGGAATTTGTTTTTTGTTATTTGGAATTTCAACTAGTCATTGGTACTTCCATCAACAAGAACTCTGCATTGGTATCAGCCTCAATACGTACTTCTTCTACATTCCATATACCAAAACCATCACGTGTATTTAAGAGTTGACCATTCACACGTATGTCACCAGTTAAATCAAACACATACAATCCGTTTGCCTTATCCTTCATTTTGTATACTTGACTGTGCTGTGCATCAAATGTTGCCAAATGAAACCATGCATTTTGGTGAATCCAAACTCCTGCATCATCTGCATTTGGAGAAAGAATTTGTTGAAAGGTATTATGTCTATCTTCTGCTTTCAGCGTAATTTGATCGTAACGTGGTGTTACATTTCGTTTATTTGGATGTACCCAAATTTGTAAAAAACGAACTTCATTTTCGGTATTCTTATTATACTCACTGTGCTGAATTCCTGTACCGGCAGACATCACTTGAACATCTCCATTTTTAATTACCGTTACATTCCCCATACTATCCTTGTGTTCTAAGTCACCTTTAAGAGGAATACTAATAATTTCCATATTGTCGTGTGGGTGGGTACCAAAACCCTTTCCGCCAGAAACAATATCATCATTTAATACCCGCAAGACTCCAAAATTCATGCGTTCGGGATTATAATAATTTGCAAAACTAAACGTGTGCTTGCTATGCAACCAACCATGATTGGCATCTCCTCGTGTGCTTGCTTTATGTAATACAGTATTTTCCATATTAGTAGTAGATTGTGTGTTTGGTATGTGATTAAAACCTAAATGCTCGATTGTGTTACTTGAATCATGTTCTTTTTTCAAAACGGTAGCGACGGCTGATCCTGATGCAATAAGTCCTGCTCCCATCAACCCTTTCTTAATAAAATCGTTCCTGTCCATATAAATTGAAGGTTTTACCAAATATACATGTTTAAACATCTAATTTATATATTTCGTTCGTTTTGGGTACGAATATAAGAATTAATCCCAACTGCTTAGATTAGGAACGGACGTTTAGAAAAAAAGGGTCGCTTTTGAACATACGTTACCCAGAACAAAGGAGAATATACGACCTTATTTTAGTAATTTTTTATTATTCCCCAACCAATATGATTGCAGTAACTCAAGTGATTAAATCATAAAAAAAAGAGTTACGTAAAATTCATGTCAAAAATAAAAAGGTCTGCACCTCTCCAGATGCAGACCTCACTGAACATTTGATACTATGGTGTTCTAACATTCCATAGTACACTTAAAAAACTACTTCAACAACCTTTAATAACTCTTATTTTTTAATCAACACTTTTTGATACTGTAATTCATCGTTTGAGAATTTCAATAAATACATACCCGATGCATATTCGGAAAGTGAAATATGTGCATCTCCACCAACGTTTTGTTGGTATATGCGCTTACCGGATGCATCATAGATTTCAATCAATCCTGCTTCTATGCCATCAACCTGAACGGCATCTGCAAAGGGATTCGGATACACATTGATATTCGCAATTTTACTCGAAACAATACTTGTTGCGGTACATGCTGCAATGCTTGACTTCGGAGTGATACCTGTATTGCCACCCGAACATATATTACAAACATCCAAGCTTGCAGTACCACCAAAATCACCATGACAATCTTTGGTACAGGCGTCTATGCTTGTTGTACCTCCTACACACGTTTGACAATTGTCTAAATATGCCGTACCACCTGGTACACCTGCACAGTCTGTTGTACACGCTTCTTTGCCTGTTGTTCCACCAACACAGGTTTTACAATTGTCAAGTACGGCAGTACCGTTTGCGACACCAGCACAATCCAAACACGAATTTTCTACTTTATTGCAACCGCAGTTGCCTGCTGCCTTTTTATTTGGGTCGGTTGGACACGCATCTGTTTTGTCTGCTACATAGCCTGCTGGTTTTGTACATGCAAGCTGTGTCACTGCAGGATCGCCAAAGCCATCACCGTCGGTATCGGCATACCAAATCGTTTTGCCTTTAATATTCTTATCTAAGGGCGCGCAGTCGTCTGCGTTTAATACGCCATCGTTATCCTGATCGGGATCGATGCAATCGGCAATGCCGTCTTTATCGGTATCAAGTGTTACCTTACCCGTTGTGCCGCCAACACAAGTCAAACAGGCATTGAGCGTTGCTGTACCGTTTGCTACACCCGCACAATCCAAACATGAGTTCTCTACTTTATTGCAACCGCAATTACCTGCTATTTTTTTGTTGGGGTCGGTCGGACAAGCATCTGTTTTGTCTGCTACATAGCCTGCTGGTTTTGTACATGCAAGCTGTGTCACTGCAGGATCGCCAAAGCCATCACCGTCGGTATCGGCATACCAAATCGTTTTGCCTTTAATATTCTTATCTAAGGGCGCGCAGTCGTTTGCATTCAAGACGCCATCGTTATCTTGATCGGGATCGATACAATCTGCAATGCCATCTTTATCGGTATCTAATGTTACCTTACCCGTTGTGCCGCCAACACAAGTCAAACAGGCATCGAGTGTTGCCGTACCATTGGCGACACCAGCACAATCCAAACACGAACCTTCCGCTTTATTACAACCGCAGTTCCCGGCTACTTTTTTATTTGGGTCCGTCGGACACGCATCTGTTTTGTCTGTTACATAGCCTGCTGGTTTTGTACATGCAAGCTGTGTAACTGCAGGATCGCCAAAACCATCGCCGTCGGTATCTGCATACCAAATCGTTTTACCTTTAATATTCTTATCTAAGGGCGCGCAGTCGTCTGCATTCAAGACACCATCGTTATCCTGATCGGGATCGATGCAATCTGCGATGCCATCGTTGTCGGTATCTATCGTTGCACTTCCTTCTGAACAGCCACAAATATTTTTGTATAAATAATCTGCTGGCACTATGGATTTAGGAATCAATGCATGAGACCATTCAAAGATAATATTGGCACCGCCCTTTTCTTCAAAATAATCCAATTCAATCGGATAATTTACACCCGCTTGAAGGGTTATTTTTCCTGAATATTCAATATCCCAATCACTGACCCATTTATCGATGACTAGCTTGTTATCAATCATCAATCGTCGTCCATTATCTGAGGTGATGTAAAAAGTGTATTCTCCAGAAACAGGTACATTGATATTTCCTTTCCACTGTGCACTAAAATTATCAACGGGTATTTTCGGATCGGGCGAACCATTCCCCCAATTAAAATCAATCCTTGCATCGGTTCTACATACTTTAAAGGTTTCGAAATTTTGTCCTTCATAATAAAAAGCAGACAATCCAATTCCGCTGCCGCCAAAATCAAGGCTTGCTTTAAAAAATGTTGCGGCATTGTTTGGGTCGTCTCCAGATAAATCTTCGTGAAACTCTGCCGCCCCACCCGTATCGTCATCGTGCATTTTAAGATGAATCCCCCAACCATTCGTCGGCTGTGGCTTTCCGCCGATCTGATTCCAAGGAATTGCAATTTCCATTACATACCCTATATCTGTACCTGAATTATTATTTAATAAGCCATTCAGTTTATAAGAAACAGAAATATTTTGTGGAGTAATGTTTTCCCAGACATTGGATGCATTAACTTTACTAAATAATGTCCCTCCTCCAATATTGAATAAAAATTTATACATACCAGAGCACAAACCTTTACAGCTTTTATTTTGAGGATCCAGATATATTTCAACACCATCGTCATCCCATGCTACAGTTGGGGAATCGGCCCATAATTGTTGATCTTTCACATCACACAATACATATAGATTTTGATCGTCGTAAGAAATTTTTGTACTTAGATTACTGGCTGATTGAGAACCTATAAAAATTGATGAGGCTGCGTTCCACGTTGCTTCATTCGAAATTCCATCCACGACAATGCTTGCTTTAGGAGCGTTCATGGATTTTATAATCCTACCTTGTATTGTCCATATTCCACCCGGACCAGCACCTGCCGTATTTAAAGAACTTACAAGAATAATGGTTGAATCATTTAGCACTGCCATTGCATTCCATAAGGCATTTCCTGTTGCAGGTATCCATGGAAAAGGTGTTGATTTACGAGAAAAATCTTTTGCTTCGTCTGTACCAATGTATACTTCTGTAAAAGCATCGTTCCCATTTATTCTACCTTCTGAGCTCTGTGTAGACAATACTGTTTCACCAGAAGGAAGTTGTATCAAATACGGTGCACCAGCATATACAGCACTTCCCAATGCATAATCACTTCGCAAAGCTCCCCAACGTCTATTACTATTCCAAAGTGCAGCACCTTGTTTCCAATTATCTGCAGTTGAAGAAGTAACAATCGATGGTTTAAAATCTCCGTTCAAGCCATTATCTTCGATACAATATGCAATACCTTTATTATTTTGTAAATACACGGGAACGGGCATCCCATCTCTATGTCCAGCTCTATACGAAACAGTTGTATAATCGCTCCACGTCAATCCATTATCAAACGACCGATACATACTAATTTCTTGATCGGCATTATTTCGATACGGATTTTCATTTGCAAAATACAATTGAATTTCTCCTGTAGGCAGTTGCAACAAAGACGGCTCCCAGCAGCCATTTTGAAAGGTATTGTCTGCGGAATAGATGAGTCGTTCTTCGATCCAAGTATTTCCATTGTCTTTCGAAATTTTTGTTTTAATGATATAAGGAACAGAATTTTCCGTCATGGGTCTGCCGTTCCACGCATATACCAACCAGCCATTTGCAAGTGTCACCAATTCCGCATTGGTATTGTTGTACCCATCTTCGTGATGCACCAATACGCGTGTATCCCAGGTCTTACACTGGTCTGAACTCCTACGAATCCAAACATCCGGACCATCACTATACACTAAGGAAAATTGATTGTTATGAATGGGATGAATACGCGCATAGACGCCATTATTGACCTGCTTTGCCGTTTGATAATCCCAAGCAATACGAATACCTTCTTCAAATGCAAACGCATTCAAATTGCTTAGTAAAAAAATAAATACAATACCTATGCGTTGAAATATGTTTTGTCTTTTCATTTTGCTATACATTTAATATCCATATTAAATCTATTTCCTTTTAATTATAGGTACAATGCCCCAGCTTTGATATGACAGGCTTTCTGCATTTATTGATCGAATCAATGGCGCAAAATATATGATTCCATAAATAGTATCATTCACATAAACATGTTTTCTGCAAGCTCGTAAGAAGAACATAATCCTGTCATCATTTTAATTCATACCATCTCGTATTTGAGATTCGTCCAATCGTTAAGAATGGTTTGTCGAAAAGATACAACCATGCCGAATTAACACCGTACTGAAATGGATTTAGATTTGGCATAAAAACGGAATAGACGGTCGATAGAATCTATTCCGTTTTACACATTGATTATTTTTTAATCAACACTTTTTGATACTGTAATTCTTCGTTTGAGAATTTCAATAAATACATACCCGATGCATATTCGGAAAGTGAAATATGTGCATCTCCACCAACGTTTTGTTGGTATATGCGCTTACCGGATGCATCATAGATTTCAATCAATCCTGCTTCTATGCCATCAACCTGAACGGCATCTGCAAAGGGATTCGGATACACATTGATATTCGCAATTTTACTCGAAACAATACTTGTTGCGGTACATGCTGCAATGCTTGACTTCGGAGTGATACCTGTATTGCCACCCGAACATATATTACAAACATCCAAGCTTGCAGTACCACCAAAATCACCATGACAATCTTTGGTACAGGCGTCTATGCTTGTTGTACCTCCTACACACGTTTGACAATTGTCTAAATATGCCGTACCACCTGGTACACCTGCACAGTCTGTTGTACACGCTTCTTTGCCTGTTGTTCCACCAACACAGGTTTTACAATTGTCAAGTACGGCAGTACCGTTTGCGACACCAGCACAATCCAAACACGAATTTTCTACTTTATTGCAACCGCAGTTGCCTGCTATTTTTTTATTGGGGTCCGTCGGACACGCATCTGTTTTGTCTGTTACATAGCCTGCTGGTTTTGTACATGCAAGCATTGTAACTGCAGGATCGCCAAAACCATCGCCGTCGGTATCTGCATACCAAATCGTTTTACCTTTAATATTCTTATCTAAGGGCGCGCAGTCGTCTGCATTCAAGATACCATCGTTATCCTGATCGAGGTCAATACAATCTGCAATACCATCGTTGTCTGTATCAAGTGTTACCTTTCCCGTTGTTCCCCCAACACAAGTCAAACAGGCATCGAGTGTTGCAGTACCGTTTGCGACACCAGCACAATCCAAACATGAACCTTCCGCTTTATTGCAACCGCAGTTGCCTGCTGTCTTTTTATTTGGGTCCGTCGGACACGCATCTGTTTTGTCTGTTACATAGCCTGCTGGTTTTGTACATGCAAGCTGTGTCACTGCAGGATCGCCAAAGCCATCGCCGTCAGTATCTGCATACCAAATTGCTTTGCCTTTAATATTCTTATCTAAGGGTGCGCAGTCGTCTGCATTCAAGACACCATCGTTATCCTGATCGGGGTCAATACAATCTGCAATACCATCGTTGTCTGTATCAAGTGTTACCTTTCCCGTTGTTCCCCCAACACAAGTCAAACAGGCATCTAGTGTTGCTGTACCGTTGGCAACACCTGCACAATCCAAACAGGAACCTTCCGCTTTATTGCAACCACAGTTGCCTGCTACTTTCTTATTTGGATCCGTCGGACACGCATCTGTTTTATCTGCCACATATCCTGTTGGTTTTGTACATGCTAATTGCGTTACCTCTGGGTCGCCAAAGCCATCGCCATCCATATCTGCATACCATATCGTTTTCCCTTTGATGAGTGGATCCAACGGTGCACAATCATCTGCATTCAAGACACCATCGTCATCCTGATCGGGGTCAATACAATCTGCAATACCATCTTTGTCTGTATCAAGTGTTACCTTTCCTGTTGTACCACCAACACAAGTCAAACAGGCATCGAGTGTTGCCGTACCATTGGCGACACCAGCACAATCCAAACACGAACCTTCCGCTTTATTACAACCGCAGTTCCCGGCTACTTTTTTATTTGGGTCCGTCGGACACGCATCTGTTTTGTCTGTTACATAGCCTGCTGGTTTTGTACATGCAAGCATTGTAACTGCAGGATCGCCAAAACCATCGCCGTCGGTATCTGCATACCAAATTGCTTTGCCTTTAATATTCTTATCTAATGGTGCGCAGTCGTCTGCATTCAAGACACCATCGTTATCCTGATCGGGGTCAATACAATCTGCAATGCCGTCTTTATCGGTATCAAGTGTTGTCTTGCCTGTTGTCCCCCCAACACAAGTAGTGCAAACATCCAACACTGCGGTACCAAATTCAACACCTGCACAATCTTTGAACGGTTGCGCTTCAAACCAATTGATATTGAATAAGCTTCCTGCAGCACCAGTAAATGTTAAACGAAGTGTTTGAAGTCCAACCGTTGGAAGATTTATTTCCGCGGTTGTTGTTTTCCAAGTCTGCCATCCACCCGTAGCTGTTACTGAAACCGTTGCAAGGCTTGTGTTTCCAGATTTAAGTACAATATTTCCGCCTGCTGTAGCACTTGCCGTGCGGAATGTAAACGTATATTTCCCAGCTTTATTTACATAGGTATTAAATTCAATCCAATCTCCATTTTCTATATAGGATACATTTTCTCCACCACCAACATCTGTGGTGGTTTGCTTTTGAATACCAAATGCGTTTACATATTTTTCAGCTTCAATTTTTCCAGGAATGTAAACCGGTAAATTATCGGTATTAGTACCAACAAAATCGAAACGCCATTTTTGATTATCCCCATTTAAATATTCCCATTGAAAAACAGTGGCACCATCAGCTGTACTTCCACCAGCAACGTCCATACCTTTACCACTTTTTTGATTTACTATTTTATAATATCCATCATTTTGTCCAGCATCCAAAATAGCCCACTGCTGTGTATCTCCATTCCAGCTAGACCATAGCCCAAGTTTATCACCATTATTGACACCTGCGCCATTTATTTCAACTACCATATTCTCGTTTAGAATAGGTGACAAATAATAAATTCCGTTTGATTTCTTCAATTTAAAATACTGACTTTGAGCAGAAGTAAATGTATTTTGAACCAAGAAACTTCCATTCGCAATCGTACCACTAACATCTAATACCTTTTGCGATTTTTTATTTATGATTTTATAAATACCACCATCTACCAAATCTAAGTCAAGGGAAGGTTTCCCTTCTAAACCGTATGGACTCACTAAATCAATGTAATCAACTTCAACAGAATTTGTATTCGTCCCTATTCGGATCGTATTTAATCCTTTATTTAATTTCACAAATATATCCGTAACATTCGCAGAGAATAATCCCCAAGGTCCTGTGTCAGAATGCTCAATCAATCCGATAAAATTTCCATTCACAAAAATTTTCTGTTGTGCAAAATCTCCATTGTTTGCATAGTTCAATCGAAGAATATATTCACCCGAATAACTTGCATTAATTTTATTAAATTCTAAATAACTATCCGCAGCACTTAAATAACCGATATACTTCCCACCAGAAGCACTGGCATTGGAAAGAATCTGCGCATTATTTACGATAGCAGATTCTGCTTCATAACGCACCACTACAGGAGGGCTTTCAACTTGGGTAATAATGATATCATCTATACTACACCAAGTAGATGCACTAGCAGATGGCGGAGCATGTAAACCCACATCTAAAGAGGTATTTGTTGCACCCATTTTTACATATAAATACATAAACGGAAATGGAGATACACCTTTGTAGATAGAGGCAAATTGATATGCTCCGCCATAATTATCTACATACAATCGTGCATCTCTACCACCTGCATTGATACGTCCTTCAATTTTGTATGTCGCACCTGGAATTAGCCCTGTAACTGTTTGAAATAATTTCCCTTCTGAAGTAGCACCTGTTGTATTGATTGTACCTTTGTACTTACCTGTTGCAGCAAAACATGCTTGTGTTGCATCGTTACATTGCTTTTCATTCCAAATACTAGCCGTTCCACTTTTCCATGTTTTCCAACCAGATAAATCACCATTTTCAAAATCCCAATTGTTTGTAGCAATTTGAGGCACCGTTCCAGATGTTGTTTTAATAGTATACCCCAAACTTGTAACTGTACCACCAAAAGCACGAATAGAGGCTTCTGCATTTTGTTGATACATGTCAACAATTTCATCGTATTTCCATTCAATTTTGTAGTTTGCTTTAATGCTAAATGCATGCGCTACATCATTAATCCACACACCTACTCCATTGTTGTAAATATCATCTTTGAATTTTTGTGGTGTACCAGCCATCCCTTTTATAATTCCAAGTAATCCACCAACTGCAGAAGCAGTACAATCTCCATCACCACCAGCTAAACTTGAAATTTTGAGCGTAGTTATGTAATCGTTATTGCCATACATAATGGATAAAAATGCAGTACCGTTGTTTACATCCCCCAACATCATTACGCCATCATAACCTACAGCAAATGGAGGTCTCCAATAATTTTTCCACAAATCTTTTACCGCAGCTCTCCAATCATTTGGATACTTATTTTTAAGCATCACACAGATATCATACATTTGCCTCGGACGAGAGTTTCCTGGTAAAATATTAACAGCTTTTTGAATTGCAGTTCTAATATCCGTTTCAAAGAAAGCCATGGAGTGTGCTGCGGCCCAATAATAACCCCATGTTACACATTCACCTTCACCGGTAATGCTTGAAAAACGTTCCGTAAATTCCAACGCTTTGTTTGGCATACCCGGAAAAGCAGCACCCATCATTTCATGTTCGATATAACATTCCGGCAGCCAGTGACCAGAGTTTCCGTGATCTCTATGCCCGCATTGTGGTGCCATTAAATTTTTATCTCGCATTACTTGCATGGCTCCTTCTCCACCACCAAAATCGCTAACCTTCTTATTAAGCCACTCATTTTTTATATCTTCATAGGAAATAGATAATCCATGTTGATTCAATAAATATTGATTAAAGAAATCGATGTGCTGATCGTCATCTGAATTTATACGGCCTTTCCCTGCAATCCATGGTGCATAATTGTATTCATCTTTTGTTGTTCCTCCCAGCGTGCCATTCATCAAAATAAACCAATCTTCTGGCAAGCCAAGTATGGGCTCTTTAGGCAAACGCATTGTGGCACCTGGCTTATAAAATCCATCAGGTGTATTGTAATAATTCAGATATTCATAACCCGTTAATACACCACCTATACTCCCTAGGACCATCGCTAAGGTCTTGTCACGATATTGTTCTTTTGTAAGCGTTTTCGTTTGTGAAAACACAGGCGTTAGGACTAAAAAAATCAGTATTGCAACAAGCACATTTTTACACCTAGTCCAATTTCTATCTTTTTTCATAATAGTTTTTTTTACCGTCCAATTAACTGATTACTTCTTAATAAGTACTTTTTGATACTGTAATTCTTGATTCGAAAATTTCAATAAATACATCCCCGATGCATATTCCGATAACGAAATACGAATAGCCCCACCAACATTTATTTGATATACACGTTTGCCAGAAGCGTCGTAAATCTCTATCAATCCTGCTTCTATACCATCCATTTGCACATCGTCCGTAAATGGATTTGGATATACATGTATGTTTGAAATTTTACTTGCGACAATACCTGTTGCCGTACATTGTGCGACACTTGTCTTCGGAGTAATACCTGTATTCCCTCCTGAACATACATTACAAACATCCAAGCTTGCAGTACCACCAAAATCTCCATGACAATCTTTGGTACATTCCTGTTTGTTTGTCGTCCCCCCTATGCAAACCTGACAGTTATCAAGCACGGCGGTACCATTTGCAACACCTGCACAATCCAAACATGAACTTTCTATTTTATTGCAACCACAGTTGCCTGCTACTTTTTTATTTGGATCCGTCGGACAAGCATCTGTTTTATCTGCTACATAGCCTGTTGGTTTTGTACATGCAAGCTGTGTTACTGCAGGATCACCAAAGCCATCGCCGTCCGTATCTGCATACCACATCGTTTTACCTTTAATATTTTTATCCAATGGTGCGCAGTCGTCTGCATCCAATACACCATCGTTATCATCATCGGTATCTACACAATCTGCTGTACCATCGTTGTCCGTATCAAGCGTTACTTTACCCGTTGTTCCTCCAACACATGTTAAACATGCATCAAGTTTCGCTGCACCGTTTGCAACTCCTGCACAATCCAAACATGAACTTTCTACTTTATTGCAACCACAGTTGCCTGCTACTTTTTTATTTGGATCCGTCGGACAAGCATCTGTTTTATTTGCTACATAGCCTGTTGGTTTTGTACATGCTAATTGTGTTACTGCAGGATCACCAAAGCCATCGCCGTCCGTATCTGCATACCAAATCGTTTTGCCTTTAATATTCTTATCTAAGGGCGCGCAGTCGTCTGCATTCAAGACGCCATCGTTATCCTGATCGGGATCGATACAATCTGCAATGCCGTCTTTATCGGTATCAAGTGTTACTTTACCCGTTGTACCGCCAACACAAGTTAAACATGCATCAATTTTCGCTGTTCCATTTGCAACACCGGCACAATCCAAACATGAACCTTCTATTTTATTGCAACCACAATTGCCTGCTACTTTCTTATTTGGATCCGTCGGACAAGCATCTGTTTTATCTGCTA
>ERZ724508.932-NODE-932-length-18999-cov-5.500158_pt1 | contig 18999 bp, 32 predicted proteins | sample MGYA00376041_ERZ724508 | MGnify/ENA primary metagenome ERZ724508 (study PRJEB28724, sample SAMN07190887) | wastewater metagenome | isolation source: effluent of sewage treatment plant in Hong Hong | place: USA: Christiansburg, Virginia | collected 2016-03-01 ...
AAGACTCTGGTGATTAGTTGATTGATATTTTTGATGTTTTGGGTCGGTGATATGGATGCAGTTTATTTGGATCGGGATATGCTATTAGACACTGAGTTCACCCTTCAAGTATTAATGACCTCGCGAAGAAAGTGGTTAGGTGATCGTTCAAACCTCCTCCTTGGCTAGTCTTCTTCCTATCTTGAGCTCGTCAGCATCACTGAAAGAGATCCATCGGTTTCATATCTAGAAACTTTACAAGTTATCCCTACAGGATTTTCCCAGACTCATCGGGCTCATACGCCAAGAGTTCGACCAAACCTTCCTTTTTGAAAGTCGTTCAAAGAATATGGACTACTAATGCCGTATGTAATTTAATTCAGCAAGCAGCACCCTCCAAGTACCAACCCCATGGACTTAATAACTAAATACTCCCCGATTGCAATAGCTCAAGAGGGGTAACTCTCCCTAGCCAACTCGCCAGCCGCTTACTTGTAATCGATGAGGGAGTTTCGGCAACTTAACCACACAAAAATCGGACTGTCAGTGCTCATCAACTGTTCGCTCACTCACCGAGAACTCATCTGCAATTTCACTCTTGTGCGCAACAATGTTCCCCTTCGACTCAGCATCCGATGTCAACGCATGCTCATCTGCCGCTTGGTCAACCACATCAACTCGAGGGTGCCGCTGGGTTCTATGAAAGTAGATCCTCTGCTGGGGACCATCTGCTATTCAGTTGTAGTCATTGTAAATGCCCACCAGCCTCCAGTCCGAAGTAATAGGAGTCTGGTTGATCGCTACATAGGACTATTTGAGTGTTACCTAAGCTAAATAGAGAATGCCCTGCTCACATTTTAGCGGAACAATGAAACAGAAGCCAGGCTGCAAAACATAAAACTATGCTTGAAATAGGCACTGCGCTGCCGGTCTGTAACACAGCTCAAATTGCATAGGGCACGGAAGGGTGAGAAATCAACAGTATACGCTGCAGATCCCCACTCCTTACCGATTGAAGTTTTCGTCAAGTACTTGGTGCAGCCATAACCAGAAATCGGAAGCACCAACGAAAAGACAAATATCCTCAACGAGATAAGGTTCCTGACGGACAAGATGCGGTGGACTACGATCAACGATAGCAACGTGAGCATTATAAGTGCGTCAGTCGTTTAGTTTTGCTACAAGTGTGAGTCCGAAGAGCGAAGCAACGACACCATCAAACGTATGATGGTGATGAAGATGGCTAAGCAAGGCAGCGAGCACAAGATTAAGCATGAGAAGCTAATCCTCGCAAAGATAAAGGACGACACATGCATATATTTGCCCAAGTTTTACTACAGTAGGCAGCGTCCTGACTACGACAACGCCATCTTCACTGAATTTTCAAAGTATTCATCTCTAAACAGCTTTTTGAAGAATACTTACCTCTATTGTAGCTTGCCCACGAAACTGTACCTCTTGTGTTCCGCTGCCATGGGACTGCTCCTCCTCCATACGAAGAACATCTACCACTTGGACTTCAAACCACACAACCTACTCGTCGGGGCTGCACTTTCGCTTCGAGTTAATGACTTCGGCGAGGCGTTTCATTCTCAGCTTTGCGGTGTCAACTATAAGCCAGGTTTCACCCTCATGTACTCCTCACCTGAGGTTTGCAGTGGATCGGGGCCCTTTACGGCCAGCAGCGATGTGTACAGCCTCGGCATAACTATCTTTGAGGTTGTCTTCTAACAACTTCCATTCATAATTCACCACAAAAACGGAGTGGGCAGCCACGATGCCATCCCAACTATTTGTTCATAACGCCTTGCATAAATCGGCCCATTAACCTTGATGACCTGCCTCCTGGAGTTGTGCTTACGATGTATGCACCCACACCCAAACCACCGCCCCCACCTATAATGGATCATCGTGGTGCTGAGGGAGTCCTTCGAACACGTCAAGTCAATTTTTTGATTAAAATGCATTTTCTACTTCTTGTTCATACCTTTAGTACGCGCCTGTTCCCTTTTCTAATTATCTGGAATAGGCCAGGCTATTGTATATGGGCCGCAAAATCGCCAATATTTTTCAGTTCGAAGGCAATGATCAAGCCAGTCCGAAGAAGTTCTTGTAGGCCTTATATAGCTCTGCCTTGCTGATACTATTGTTCTTGTCGAAATCAAATCGACCCATCATGTGCTCCGCCTCGCGGCGACTGACCTTGTTTGTTTGGCCCATTTTACCGAAGGTGGAGTTGATCATGTCAACGAACTCCTCAATTTGAAGAGACCCGTCACCGTTTCGATCGAACTCCGCGAAGTTCTTATCAACCATCTCCTGAATGGCTTCTTGATTCATTTGATTATATAATTACGGCTGGTACAGCCTATGCTAGCACTTCACATCTCATGTATAATTAAATACTTTCAGTTAGGCATGATCGAGCATATCAAGAAGTTCTTCCTGGCGATTGTGCTGCTCAGCTGCTTCACGTGCTTCCAGCGCGCAGATTATAACCTTCCGCTGTTCACATTCGCGTTCTTCCTATGGGATTTCAAGGGCAACAACAACGTACTGAGAAGTTAATGCAGTCTCAGAAAGCGAGGATGTTTTATCTCTTCGCAGCCACGTGGGTGGTCGACTTCATCTGGCTTATCTACTGGGGCGTCACTTGGGGTTCTGCAGAATACAAGCAAAATGGTTCGAGCGGTGCTTCGACCTTCGTGATGACCCTATCCGTCATCAGTTTCATAGTGAAGGTAAACCCAAGCAATTAACTCAGCTGGCCACCATAATACTAGCCTACGTATACGACAACGACGTGAAGCTGGCCATCCGCAACTTCGTACCCAACGCCAAGGGAATTCTCAACTACCAGCCCGAACACTGACACTCACGTCAGTTAAATAGCAATCACTGTTGGATAATGTTCTTAGCCACAAGGTTGAAAGGGTTGCTGCCGTAGCTGAGGAATGTTGGGTTGATTCGGCGTGGAGCTACAAACTGCAGCTGTGGCTGGTCGATGGTTCGGAAGGATTCGGAACGCTGAGAACGATTATCGTCGGCTTGGCGAGCCGGTTGTTGCTGGCGTTGAGCGTCTAATTGTGCTTGGATGGAGTTCATTTGACGTGTGCGGTCGATTTGATCATCGAAGGGTTGCCGAATTTATGCCGGGCGGGGAGCCTGGTACTTATCTTGCGAGTGAAAGTTCCTCTTCATTAGTGATAGATTTCTTACTGGACGTTCTTGAGGTGGTTGGTAGCGGTTGCCATCGTTCAGCTCTCGACTTCTCTCAAGCTCCATGGAAGGATAGTGGGAAGGTGGCGGTTGTACCGGTTGAGCAGGCTGAACCGGTTCGTGCTGGCTTGCCGGTTGTTTGACTATTGTTGTCTGCTACTCTCTAATGCTCTTTTCTTCGTTTGCTGGGTTTGCCGGACCCTTGTTTCTGAGATGATAGTTTCGTTTGGATTGTTCGCTAGGTGCGTGTTCTGACTAGCCGTAGTGCATCTCCGACTTGTTATGCTTACCCAGGTCCTCCTGATACACCCTTGCAAGCTGTATCTGTCGGTTCGGCAGTTGCTGTACTATCCCATTTTGCGAACTGATGTCATGAACCTGCTTTAGTTGCTGACTTTTCATTCTGTTCTTCACCACCGGACTAATCAGAGTATTTGTAACAGCTCCTTCGATATCCTTGGTTTCGAGGTTGCGCTGGAACTACTTGTAGATAGCTACTGTTGGTTTTGTTCTGCATTCATCTACAACTACCTCTCGTCGGGATCAGCAAACAGTTGGTTCTACAGTATCTCCGACTTGTCCTGCAGGCCGAAGTGCTTTCTACGTGTGGGTTCAAACGGACTCTCACCCATTGGAAGCTCCACGACGTGCTCCTGAGGGTGCCTGTTAAGCAGTGCGCGGTTGGGTAGATAACCCTGCCGATAGAAGGGATTGGCCCGGTAATACGATGATTCGTTATAGTACATACGGATTAATTGCAATAACTGTCAACAGCGTGTTCAGTGTAGAAGATTGCCCTCACCCACCACTATGTTATTCTCTCCCTCTATGGAATTACCCTCACCAACCACAATATTCTTGCCTTCGACTAACTGTTTGGTGGACTTGCTTGCAAGCTGTTTGGCTAACTGCTGAACACTTGAGAAATATGGTGCCAATCTTGGATACTTCTCAGCGATAGGGTTTGGTCTGTCGATGCTCAATGAGGTTGACCTCCTGAAAGGAGTTTCTTGGACTGGTTCGGGCGTTATGACGCCAACCTGTTAAGCATTAGCGGGGCCTCCTTCAGGGGATATTGGCTTGTCTTCGATAATAATTTTGGGCTCTTCGTGATCTGGCGAATAAAATTTCGCGTCCTCAAAGTTAAACTCGGGTGTTGGAGTAGGTACTGTTGGTTTTGCAATACATCTTGGGATGCTCAAAGTTTTTTTTACGGAACTCATGTCGCGCGAAGGAAGTCCTCTTGGTTGATCTTCCGGCCTCACACAACGGTTGTTTCCCTTGGGTGTATAGACATTCTTTCGAATGATCTATCGCTCGTCTTCATCGTCATCGCTCACTTCTTCTGATCGTTTGTAGGTTGGTTTGGCTGGTCTGTTGCATTCGCCTAATGGTCTCCCAGTTCTGCACCGATTGTCGAATTCCTCTTGGTATTGCTTGCGACATCTCTCATGTTCCTCGTCGGTCCGGAATATCCGTTGACGCAGCATCAGCTTGGCTTCGATCGCATTGGAGATCATGCAGCGCTGCACCGTCGCTCCGAGCATGCAGCACACCAGCAACACCACTTGCACCTTCATCGCTGATACGATTTCTAATATTCCAAGCAATATTTCCACACCACACCGAATTTGGAATGTTCCATACAATAGAAATATCAGTATTTGTTCTTCTTGTTGCTGAACGTCGCTGACTTCAAGAGGAAGTACGTCCAGTAGACGTGCATGGCCAGCAGGCACCCCAGCATGAAGAACAGGAATCTAGGTTAGCTGGTTTTCATACTTGACTTCGATGGGAGTCTGCTCCTCAAATGCTGGGCGAATGCAGCAGGCTGGGAACATCACCAACCTGCAGCTGACCCACACGATGAAGACAACAACGTAGATCATCGAGAGAATTGCCTTGCTGTGCTCCTTCATATCCTGCGTGAGTTCACCAGTACCATGTAGAACCGACCGACGATGAGAAAAGCATCGCTAAAGTCGTGGAAGATGAGAACCATGCTACCAACCAGCCAGAGGTTGAGCATGTAGGAGTAGAAGATGAGGAATACGGCCATGCCGTGATGCAAGCAGTATTCATAGAACTTGGAGCTGCCGTATACGTTTCGAGTAAGGACGTGGGATACCAGGGAGTACAGATGGTTAGCTGAGATAGTTCAATTTATTACAGAACTGCACAATATAGAACCCTTCCAGTGCCTTTTCGTGAGTGGTCGGAAAGTCAGTATTGAGAACATTACGACATCGTAAGCTCCCATTTAGCACGTCCGGGAAGCTCTCGAGATCATGCATGAGCCATATACCGACACACTAATATTAAACAGTCGGTACCCCGGCGGTGAAGTAGTAGAACACATCAAAGACCCATTTCGATAGCAGGTAGGACCTATCCTCCCGCTTTTCCAAGGTGGGATAGCGCTTGTCGCAGAGCCTCGAGGCTATCTGCCTGCTCAACTTCGAATTCAGGTAGGTCTTGACTAAATGACTGGATCATTTACTGAGGTGGAAGCCAGCTAGCAACGGCAACGAGAACAGGAGGTTATAGGCATTGCCTCTTAAGCTATCAACTGGTGCATTCTTCCGGTACTTGAAGATGCGTTCGATGAGCACAGCGAATACGATGGTAATCACGAAGAACGAATATTTCCAGATTCGCTCGAAGAGCTGGCTTAAGGAAGTGGGTACCGACAGACTGGATTTGACAGTGACTGCATTGCCAACGATTGCCTGAGTCGTAGCCTCCATCGGTTCCAACAATTCAAATATAATATTATTAAAGGAACCTTGCCGCCGGATTTTATTGCCAGTGGGTTGGCAGGTGGCTGGTGGGGAAAGTTGGCAGCTGGCAAGCACTCAATTTAAATTACCAGCTAACCGTTTCAAGTTGACTCGTATTTTTCCTTAGGGTGCAGGTAATTCAAATGTTGACGATGACTCTGATCGGTTGCATAAAAGACGCGGGGAGCTGAGGTCATCTCGGTAGCTGCAGCATGATTGGCTCTCGGTTGATGCTGTTCAAGCTTCTATTGTCTCGAAATAAGCCTTCGCAGAGAATTGAAACTTCATTCTGCACCCCCATTAAACCCATAATGTGATTCCGTCGATTTAATTTAATACCTTGCCGACCGGTATAATTTATGGAAGTAGTGCCTGCCAAAGCAGCATAGTTGGCCGGGCGGAGTGTTATGCGGGTCAGAATTTAACAACTCGGTAATATTATATCTCAGTATCCATGATTGGCGAACAACCCAAGGGGAATGAGGTCGAAACGCTACCGTCAGCACACGATAGCTACCACGATCGCCTCAACAACATTGTTTTCCAAGCTAGGGGCGCTGAACTGGTCGAACACGATGTCGAAACCAACACGCTCCGAACCGTGAAGCTTCCTGTATTCAGGGAAGCAACCGGTAAGTGTCTGCCGGAGATTCCAAGGTTCGTAGTTAATGGGTATAGCACGGGAGCTACCTGCCGGGCCCATGTGAGTCCCTCCGGTCTCTACATCGTCAATACAGATAATGCAGAGGAGGTGTTGATCACCAACCTTGGCTACTCTCAGGGTGTGCACTACTGGGAGTTCTACTGTCCAGTTTCATTGTACGGAATCAGCTTCGGAGTAGCCAGAGAAGAAGGAGCTGGTTGGAAGCATGAGTGGTTCTAGTTTACTTCTTCCACAAGTCGCACAGTCAGTTTCCGACTAGACCTGGAAACCCACAAACTTTCAGCCTGGGTCAACAAAAAGGTGCCCGTGAGAACGCACACTCTGCAGCTTGGAGAAGGCACTTGGCACCCATGCATCAAGTTGAAGGGTAAAGGCAACCCCGCCATCTTCAACCCATTCAGTACTGACCCAGAAGGCATAATCTCACCTTACGTAACTGGAAGTACTAGCTTAGAACCCATTCAATACCACGACATTAAGCTTCACCTTCCCCGCGCTAAAACCGACCGCCCAAAGTACAAACCCAGCAACGAACACCTCCAACTTGCACATAGTTCCGCTCAATGAAAACCAATTTTGCGTGTACAACGATGAAGGGCTTGCCAAGATATTCAACCGAAACGATCGCACACGAAGATTCGAGTTAAATTGCTTCTCCCCGCCGACGGACGGCGACAGTCCGGTCTAAATTGCATTCAATGTGAACGACTTGAACACCGTCAACCAGTACCTCAACAAGGCAGGTCTGAAGCCATTAGAGTCTGAACGGCTGGATAGCAGCAGCATACACATCTAGGCTACTCTGCACCAGTGGTTTAACTTTTTTAAGTATATACTCACCTACCTGCAAAACGATCAAGGACCTACTACTGTAATCCAGATTCTCCTCGAGAAGTTTTAGGCGATCAGACCCTACCTGCATCTAATAAGCCAGCAAGTGCAGCCTGCTCTGTACAGCGCTTACAATATTCTGGCTGAATGGCGCAAAGCCAAGGACCATAGGCACTTCGAGACTTTTGATTTTGGGTTTGCAACATCACTATCGGACCTGACCAACCATTTGCCAGCTGTTCGGCTATTCGATGTTGGAGACACTCCAGTTTTCGGATATGGAAGCAAGTACCTCGCAGTAGCAGTGAACGGCAAACTTGCTGTCTTCAACACCGACATTGCGCTACACAAGGTTGCTGAGCTCGATATCACCACGTAGTTCAATAAAGCGAAGGAGCTTAAAAGCATCAGTGAGCTTGCCCTTACCATCCTTGGTGAAGAAAAAGAGGGACCTCGTCTATTCAAAATCCTGGCGAACTGCATGAACAGCACCAAACAGCCTGCTAAACCGGACCCGAAGGAAGGTTTCATCCCTCACCCCAAGTTCATGAAGATTCTTGTCGACGACTTTAAGTTTTCACAGGAGGATGCAAGCTAGGCACTTGTCCAAACCAACAACGAATCAGTGGATGAAGCGGTAGCCTACATCACCCTCAAGAACAACAAAAGTAAACCAGCCACCACCGAGCATAACTGGATCTGTGTGACGTGCACTTTAATGAACATCGATGGCATGGATGCCTGTGAGGCTTGTGGAACTCCTCGAACTGTCGAATGCGAAGTGGTGTTTGACCAGCCCGAAGAGGTTGTTGAGGAGGATCGCAAGGAGCCAGCCGTCGTCAAAGTATAAAGACTGTCGCTAATCCACACTGGCAATACGTTGGCGCCTCTGCTGATCGCTTTCACCCATGACGGCACAACCAGGCTGTGGTTGGTGGGTCCTCACCCTGAGTACCTCAACAAATATCTCTTCAAGGAAGATTACGGTTACGTCTCGTTCACTTCTTTTGAGTATTGTGAGAAGGCAAGCGACCTCGAGAAAGAATCTATTGAGTATCTTGACTTTTTCTTCGGGGTGTACAACGATCGCAGGTGGGTTGTGCTTGACGAGTCTAAGGGCAACCAGCCTCCATCCAAAGAGTGGTGTTTGGCTTATGTCGAGAAGGAGCCACTGTTGTGTAGTATCAGCAAGCCAGGCAGCCTACTGAAATCAGCAATTAAAGTTCACTATGATGGGCTGTACAGTGAGGCCTCCGCTATCGAGCTCGGTGAACCGGTTGAGGAACCATTTAACTTGTCAACAGTTAATGTATAAAATGAGACTCTGGTTACAGTCGCACCGGCTCCTAAAGTTGGATTGGGAAAGTCTAGGAGCCATCCCAAAGTATTGTTGCATCTCGAGTATCTCGGTTTGGAATCAAACGATATCATTCCAGCTGCAGTGATTCCTGGAAAAGACGATGAACCAAAATCATCGGCCGTCGCCCATGAAGGGGCAGATGCACCTTCAGAACAAAAATAGCTTCACGAGGAGTATATTCCCTTGCTGGTGCAGCAGGGCCCGCCAGGCTGCAACATGAGCTATCCAATTTGCTCGATACTGTACCCCGCAGCTAAAGGTTTCCTCGCCAACTATCCATACCAGGTCATCTTCAAGCATCTTCACGGGAAGAACCTACAAGTTAACAGTGTCATCATCGAAAGAATCGGACATCACCACAACGTAAAGGAGGTCATGGAAGGTCTTATCTGGCTTAGCGATCATCTTAACGTTCAGCCATCGTTGCGCTTTAAATTTAAGTTCACTGGGGATTCCAAGAGGGTTGTCGTCCAGATTCCACCTATTCATCCCAAGAAATACCTGTTTATTCTACCGATCTTCGAAGACAACTGCGATAACAACCTGCCATTCGAAATTGGATTCGTAGGAGCTACCTTCAGAAAGGAGTTTGCTCCCATTGGCCACCATCACCTCCAGCATCTACTGGACAAGCATCCAATCAACGAATTTGTTGTGTTGAAACAGGAAGGGCATCCAACCCAGTCGAAGGAGAATGTTGAGGTCGTCGATGGTAACTTCCTGAAGGTTGTGTTGGAGCTACCTGATGGCAAACCCTACCGCATCGAGGTCAAGAAACCCTTTAAATTGCTTGGCACAGAAACTCTTTTGGAGAGTCACGAGTCAGTTGCGAAGGAGTCAGTTGAGAGTCTGATTCAAAAGATTGGAGCTCCAAACAGCAACTTCCAGGAGGTGTTGGATAAACTTACTACTCACGAATTGGGTGGACTCAGTGAACCTCAGGTCCTGGAGCTTGTGAATAAGGTCGTCTTGCACAATAAGAAGGAAACCGAAAAGCATGAACACATTGCGAGAGTCATCAAACAGCTTAGGCATGGTTCCCACAGCAAATACGTCGATGACGTGATAGTATCATATCTCACCAATGCTGCCCTCAAGGCGATTCCCAGTGTCGATGTACTTGACTATCTGTTATCTCTCAATCTGCTCACTGACGCGCAAGTAGAGGCAGTCCTAACCGAAACTCTCGCCCAAATCCGAAAGGAAAGGTCGCCACACTACGCAGAGGTGCGTAAGCAGGCCAAACTTACTCACCTGCTTCTCGAGTCTGAATGTTACTCTTCATTCTACCACTCTCAGGTCGAGCAGACCGTTACTGAGCACTCTGAACCGATCTACAACGTCGAGCGACTTCCGGTAAACTTCGCCATAGTCAAAGAGAAGTACTTGCGCTGCATCATGGTTGACTTAGATAAGCAAGCCGACGTAAAGTATCTCTTGCTGTGCTTCGAAAAATCTGATTTACGAACGAAGATGCGTATCAAAGTGTTCCGAGACGAGCGTGAATTGATCTACAGCACCTTCTACCAGGATCATTGCTGGTTACAACTTGCCCGTAACGCCTACTCCAAGGAAATGAAAAAACTCTTTAAGGATCCGCTCAGCTCGGGACTGAACTGCTTGGGAATCGAGCTGAATACTAAGGCAAGGTACCTTACCATTGAGATTTCGCATACTATCCTCCCTATCATCGGAGAGCAATCGGAAATCGACAATCTGCCATTCATTGAGATCATTCCAGAGGTGTTTGGGCATGCCGAAACAGAAGGTTGTATAGTTCCGAGAATCGCTAAATACTTCCTAGCCCCGAAAGATACTACTCATCATGTCTCCAAGGTCAACATCAATAACTTCGGTAGCTACGATAAGTTCGCTGTGAACTATCAGGGCAGGTAGTACCATTTGTACAATTCTTTGACTGATAGGGAAGGTGACCAGCCTCCTCAGGATATTGATACACTTCAAAAGCTTGGGGCAAAGAAGAGAGAAGAGAAAGATTGGGATGGCCTGCTCAGAGCTCACAAACTTGCTGCTAAAAAGCCAACTGGACGAATTGGTCTGGACTACCACTATACTCTCGTGATGAAGATCCTTTCGAAGCACCTGAAAGTCCTTCCTGAACCCCTATCGGAAGATCTCTTCAAGACTTTGGTGGCAAGTGAGATCGGTCCGGTGTCTGTTACAGCCCTCAAAGCTATACTTCGAAGTCCTCAGCTCTATATTAAAGCACTGCCGTACCTTAGCGATTCGGTGTACTCCATATTCAGCCAAGTCACTATCCCTTAACATGAAATGCGTCAGTACATCAAAAGTTTGATCGCGAGCAAGCATATATCTACTGACAACAAGTCAACTGCTCTTCTAATGAAGCTGCTGCAAAGCCAACCCCACCCTGAGCAATGGTTGGAAGAGGTGACATTGCTGGGTCAGGAAACAGGGCACAACGAAGAATGCGGCCGCCTGCTTGCGCTGTGTGATTGGCGTGATAGGCCTTTCGCAAAGAAATACTTAATTAACCTTGCCAAGAATAATCATGAGCTCTTCGGTAAGATCGCCGGTAGCTTGAACGCCGATAGCCTTGCACTTCACCTGGTGGACATGCTGAGAGATCGTAGTCATGAGTCTATCGACTACACCAACCTGTTGATTCCGGTGGTTCTAAAAAAGCTTTCAGAGATTAACGGGGAGTCAGCAGTATTCGAGTAACTCGCTAAGGAAGTTGTGAACGCTATAAAGAACTCCGAACATCATGACAATGAGACTGAGTTCAACTGGGTTTTGCTGTTGCAATGTAGTAACCGATCACTCAGTGAGAAAACTCAGCTAGCAGTGCTCGAATTATTGCTCAATCAAAGCTCTGACATCAAGTTAGAGTTTGTTGATATTGCAAAAGCAGCTCTGAAGAGATGCCCCGACGCCGTTCCCAATGTTATTGTTAGCAAAATGCTGCCGCATGGCCTACATTATAATGCTGCTGCTGACGCCTATCTCGATTTACTGTTGGAGGAGAAGGTTGTCCTTGAACCTGGTCTATTGAGATACCTCACAACCGAAGTTGGAGAGGTGCTGATGCATAGCTGCAATGTTGGAGGAACTGAAGGGGCCAAGTGCTCAACTGAACACCAGCTATCCTATTTGGGTTGGACTGCGAAGCTTCTCGAGTTGGTAATCGTCGGAGGTAAGGGCAAGCTTGTAGATTCACTCAAGAACGATGGACTTGATGGGCTCATCAAGTGGTACCTACTCAACAACTCAGAAGAGCTCAACCCGATCAACCCAGCTTATCGCACCCCTTCCTACGATATGCTTACGAGGATTGAGGCCAAGGTATTCACCATTTTCAAATCGGCAGAATCGAATACTGCCCAACTGCTCAAACGCATCTTCTAAACTTTTACCCACCTCAACTAACAGGTGAAGAAGGCAACGAGAATACTCGAATCCACACGACACATTCTCACGTATCGGCTGCACAATGGTACGAACACCCTCATCAGCAAGCTCATGGAAGGCCATCCTGAACTCCTTGCAAGCTTTGTATGTGAGTCACACTTCTTCGATAGCCTCGTCAAGACTTTGAAGTAGGAGAAACCAGCATCGAGCGAGGCCCCAAAACTCGGGCCTGAGCAGGAGCTAGCCAACAAGTTCGTGGTGGATCCCAGTGCTGAGCCCAAACAATAGGTAAAGGACTGGACAGTCAATAAAGGAGGAAACGCCAAAACGGGTTTGTTGAACATTAAAACAAGCTCTCCGAAGCTGACTCTCTGCAGCACCGAATTCATCAAAGCAAGCAGCCTTATTGTAGGGTTCCTCGCAATAGATACTGCAGAAAAGAACAACATCTATCCTGCTACAGTGAGTTGCTGGGTGGGTGATTCTGCCGACTCTCTGGTGCTTATGGGGCATTTGGAACCTATCGATGACCAAAATTTTGCGTCGACCCTCACCAGAGTCTATGGACTGAACCTCAATCGACTCAAACCTGCTTCTTCCGAGAGTAAGAATCACTTCAATACATACCTCAACCGAGGTTTCAAAGTGTTAGAGTTTAGAATGCGAAAGCCCAATCTTGCCTCTCTTGCTGATATCTTTGAGGGTTCTCAGAAATCCACAGACAGTGGGTACTACACCGTATCATTTGTCTCGGTTAATGGTTATCAAGAGCCAACTGCAGCACCTTCCTTCGTTGAGACCCACCTGAAGCTTCTGTCTTTGCTTTCTCAGCCTACCTTCAAGCCAACCTTAGACACTCTTATCGGCAAAGACTTCTTCAAAAAGCATTTCCCGGAGACTGTCGGTACTATCTCCAAGTGGATCAGTGTTCCGCAATACACCAAACTCATTAGCCGACTCTTCACCTCAATCAGCTAAAACTCCAAAGAGTTGGGCAACCAGATCATCGATTCCTTCTTCCGACAAACCAAACGTGACTGTATGACTGCCAAGCTCATTGGTGAACTCATCACAAAGAACACTCGACTAGCAGCTGAACGGCTAGTCAAGTTCTACCAATTCCTGCTGGAGTCCCTTAGGATGATCAACACAAATAACGTACACGACTATGAACACTACTTCGACGTCTTCGTACAGTCCCTCGAAATATCGGCATTGAATACTCACAAGCTTAGTCTCCCTGCCATTGAACTCGTTCTCTTGTCGGAGGAAGCAGACAATATCTACAGGCTCTACACCGCCATACCAGCTATTCGAAACAGCATTATAAGGTTCTTCACTGCCATCGTTGTGAAGAGGGACGGGATCAAGACACAGGAGGGAGTGATGCTCAAGCAGATCAGATAGATATGGCCGCGAAAAGACCGTACCGAGTTGTACCCACTGTTCGCGCCTGCAGCACCTACATGTCCTGAGGTAGTGGGTTGGTTCGTGTCTGGATAACTACAAACACTTGTCAGACAGGTCGTTGACGACCTTTCCAAGAACCTGCCAGTTACCAATTCTATAACTTTGCTCAATAGCCTCAGCAACAGCCCAACCATCAATGGAGAAATCAATAAGTCAACCAGCCAACTGCTGATTTTCAAGGCTCTGAGCGACACCAAACTTGACAAAACTCTACTGAAGCCCGTGCCCCGTTAAGCCATTGCCCAATTTGTTAGCTTCTTCCAGCAAACTTGTATCGATACTCCTGCAGAGACCCAGTTCACGTACATGCTCAAAGAAATACTCACAGATCTTCCTACCAAATACTCTACATAGTTCATCTACGACTTCCTCATTCCGTTGGTGAACTCGTTCAAGAGCATTTCTCTTGTGCTATTGCCAGTGGAACGCAGCACTAACATGTACATAGATAGGCCGAACCTTGTGATTCCTTAATGTCCCATCCGCGCCAACTCTGAACGGTTGGATGTCCAAAGTAAGTTCCCCCAAACCGAAGTGGAGAAGCTACCTGAAGTATTCCGTGGAGTATGGCGTAAAATCACCAAAGAGCAGGCTATTGCGAATTCGTTCCTTGCCCGTGGCAGTATACTCTATGCAGAGGACTCAACTGCAGTCAATAGGGTCCTGATGCAACTGACCCCGACTGGCGTGATCACAACCATTGTCAACGATAAGTACGAACAGCATTCGATGCCGGAAGGTTTCAACATTCTCAAAGTGGGCGACTACGAAATCAAAGGATCGGAGACTGACCTGACAATCACTGGGCTCACAGATCCCAAGATAGAATTCTACACGATCGACGATCAGCCAGAATTGGAGCTATTGACCAACGAGCTTCTGCTGAACATGTAGAAGCCGTCAGTTCTTGATGCAGCCTACATTAGAAAAGAAGCCCCAAAGAATTCTCTGACACACCAATCTGTATACGAAGTACCTTACGAAATGAAGGTTAGCGATCTCATCAAACAGATCAACCTTGCAGGATTGACCTTGAACAAACTGGCACTCGAGAAATTTGCTTTAAGAATTAAAGGCAAAGGCGGTGTTGATGATACTAAAACCCTTGGGTAGCTGTTCCGTGAGCATCACCACAGTGGGCTGTTGCAGTTAGAATATGACGCTGAAGCGCTCTTTGAGTATAGCTCGATCACTTCTATCCTCAAGCAGGATCGCTAGAAAAAGTCGGAGTTGGTGCCCACCATCGGCCTCTTCCGCTCGTTCGAGAAACAAGGCGGCGTTGAAAAGATTATTGAAGTGGTTATTCAGAGTGTTACCATCTGGAAAAACAAGGAAATTGCTAAAAGGTGGTTGCAGTACGTGCAGGAACTCAAGAGCTTCTCCAGCTTCCCGTACTTCTTCTCGCTCTTCATGAAGAATAAGGATAACGTCGAGCTGCTATTTAATTTGCTAGCGGCGCTACCAGACAAGGAAGACGAAAAGAAGTGGGAGCCAAGAGAAAAGCAATCAGTCAAGGAGCTCTATCGTATTGTCTCGGAAGTGTTCGTGGTGGACAACTCCTCAAAGATACGCGAATTCGCTATGGGTAATAACTTCTTCGAGATGATGTTGGAACGGTTGCACATGATCAGCAAAGAGCAGAAGCGAGTGCTCAACGAAGAGGAGGTTGCTGAGTAACTTCCTGAAGCTCCGGTGATAGCAAAGCAGAGCAGCGAGGACGAAACCAAGAAGAAGAAACTTGAAAAGAAAAAGGGTATTGGCTACGGCAACGACAGCTCAAGTAACCAAAAGTGGGATGTGGCTGAAACAGAACTCACTAAGAAGCAGGTTAACGAGCAGATTCTCAACATCATCGGTATCTTGGATAAGTTCCTGGACTTCAAGAACTGGGTTCCACCCAAACGACTGTTAGAAAGCATCTACCAATCGGCGCTGCTTCCGATCATTGAGTCTGCACTCAGAGGTGGTTCACTTCTGGAGATTGGCAAGGATAGTGAGGTGTTCAAGGCCTATCTCAGGCTCATCAAAACGATTGCTCGGCATGAATCCCTCATCCCATGCTTATTGGAAATCCCCACGAAATACACTCCTCGCCAAACTGAAAGTGTGAGAACTCTTCTGAAACAATTGGAAGGTACATCGAAGATCTTCCTTTCTTGCCTCACAGTCGACACCAACGAAGAAAACAGAGCAAGCGAGGAGGTCGCTAAATAGATTGTGAGCACTAGCACTATCGTCGAAGAGGCAGTGGAAGGCTACAACGAACACAAGGGAGAGGATAATGCAGAGGTTCAGCGAGTGTTGGAGTTACCCCTACCAAAGAAATACCAACACTTTATGAAGGACCTTCGGTTCGACTACATTTCCATGAAGGATACCACAGGCAAGTTTAAGCATCACTATTCGTCGTCTTACTCAGCAACATATACACCAGCCGTTACAAAAACCATCCGACTTGCACAGGAACTGGCTGATATTTCTACGGCACTCCCCGTCGAGCATACCAATGCCATCTATGTACGTTGCGACAAGGAGCGAGTTGATTTCATGCAGGCTCTCATCATGGGTTCCAACGGAACTCCTTACGGACATGGAGCATACCTATTTGATATCCACTTCGAAGACAGCTATCCGTCGGTCTCTCCCAAAGTGAACCTAACTACAACTGGCCACGGGAAGGTACGGTTTAACCCGAACTTATATGCGTGTGGAAAGGTGTGTCTAAGTTTGTTGGGAACCTGGAGAGGGAACGCCACCGAAAACTGGGATCCTAAGGTCTCCACCTTGCTTCAAGTCCTTGTCTCCATTCAATCCATCATCATGGCCGAAGAGGTCTACTTCAATGAGCCAGGCTTCGAACATGAACAGGGTACCGAGGAAGGTGACCGTAAGAACGAAGCTTACAGTAACATCGTGCGCTACTGCAACATTAAGTACGCAATGATTGACAACATCCGGAACCCACCGAAAGGCTTCGAGACCGTTATTCGCCGTCACTTCTATCTGAAAAAGGATGAAATTTTAGAGGAGTGCCGAAAGTGGGTCAAGTATGCAACCAAACGGGAAGCCAGCTACAACGGCCTTATCAACGATCATAACAATAACTGGTGCACTTAGTTTAAGAAGAGCAAGACGAAGTACCGTGAAATGCTGGAAGATGCCATTCGCGAACTTGAGCAGGAACTCAATAAACTACCAGCACCCAGTCCCAAGGATCTCGTTAAGGCTGATAAATCACCTATCAAGAAAAAGCAGGGGGCTGCCAAAACAACTGACCTCGATTCTGCAAACCAACTGAACCTGGAGGAAGTCGACGTCTCTTACAACACAGTTCCACAGAAGGAGCTCTAGCTTGACTTTAATGATGACAAGGTAAAGGACCGTTGGAGCAGGTACATCGGAGCCATGGGTATCGATGCCGTCAGCAAACAGGCTAAAGCTAACGTAGCAGTGTTCGGATTGGGGCCGTTTGCAATGGAAGTTGTCAAGAACGTTGTTCTTAGTGGCTGTCGCAGAATTACGCTGATTGATGACAGCCCAGTGACTTGGAAGGATCTCAACGGTCAGTTCTTCCTGACTGAAAGCGATATTGGCAAGAACCGTGTGGATAGTTGCAAGTACAAAATTCAGGAGCTCAACAACTACGTTAAGGTAGACAAGCTTCCCTATGACTTGTCGGACCTCACCAAGTTCAAGGACTACACTGTCCTATTCGTCACTGAGCTACCCTATGCCGATCAGATTAAGCTTGACGCGTTCTGCAGAGAAAGCAAGATTCGGTTTATATCGGCTGATTGCCATGGACCGTTCGCAAGGCTCTTTAACGATTTCGGACCCGAATTTGAAGTTCTTGATAAGAACGGTGAGGACCCCACGGAAGTGATGATCGAGTCCATCACCAATGCTGAGCGAGGTGTCGTAACGTTGCTTAAAGGAAGCAAACATCCGTATGAGGACGGTGATGTGGTTACCATCAATAAGGTCGACGGCATGACTCTCAACCAGGAAGGACAAACCTCATCTATCAATGGGACGGTACACGCTATCAAGGTGATTAACTCCCGCTCATTCGAAATCGGCGATACGAGAAACTACAGCGAATACATCAAGAATGGTTTGGCTAAGAACGTGAAGATTCCCATCAAGATTGACTTCCCATCGTTCTAGCAGGCAGTCCTCTCCAAGTAGGACATTCCCTTTGACGAGAACCTATCCGTAGCAGATTTCACAAAGATCTCACACAACACCATGCTGCACTACTGCTACCAGGCACTCGATAAATTCAGAGAGGCTCAGAAGATTCTGCCTGGACAGTGGAGTAATGAAGATGCTGCTGCTTTCATATAGTTATACAAGGCGTCGGACGCCGGTGAGTTTACTCCTGAAAAGGAAAGGTTTGTGAGATTGTTCTCGTATACTTGTGAGGGCACCTTCCCACCACTATGTGCGTTCTTTGGAGGATATGCCTCCCAGGAAATTGTCAAAGCTATCACATGCAAGTACAAGCCTACTAACAGTCTGTTCTACACTGATTTTGATGCTGTACTACCCACCCTTCCCGAAGACCTTACTGCATGGTCTCCAGTTGTAGATGCTTTGAAGGCAGAACCCAAAGACAACCGTAATGCAGGTCTACGAATTGTAGTGGGCGACTAATTGATTAGAGAAATTGAAAGGTGCAGGCTATTCATGATCGGTTCAGGTGCTATTGGTTGCGAACTGCTGAAGAACTACGCTATGCTAAACCTGGGAACTGCTCCAGCAGACCCAACAACAAAGACGAAACAAGGAATGATTGTACTTACTGACCCAGATCACATCGAGGTGTCCAATCTCAACCGGCAATTCTTGTTCAGAGAAAAGCATATCCGTAAACCGAAGAGTTCAACTGCTGCTGCCAGCGTTATCCAAATGAATCCCAGCATGAAGGGACACATCTCAGCCAGACTCGAACGCGTCTCCGAAGCCACAAAGGACATCTTTAGCGATGAGTTCTTTAGAGACCTCACTATTGTTACGAATGCCCTGGACAACGTTGCTGCGAGGCGCTTTGTGGATATTCGTTGTGTTCAGAACAAAGTACCCCTTTTGGAAAGTGGTACCCTTGGTCCGAAGGGTCACGTACAGGTTATTATCCCCTACAAAACCGAGACGTACGGCAGTAAAGAGGACCCGGCCGAAGAAGGTGATATTCCACACTGCACCTTAAAGATGTTCCCAGAGGAGACAATGCACTGTGTTGAATGGGCTCGAGACAAATTCGGTCAGAAGTTTAGCCTCAAGCCAAAGGCTCTGATAAAACT
>ERZ724508.933-NODE-933-length-18988-cov-5.321819_pt1 | contig 18988 bp, 25 predicted proteins | sample MGYA00376041_ERZ724508 | MGnify/ENA primary metagenome ERZ724508 (study PRJEB28724, sample SAMN07190887) | wastewater metagenome | isolation source: effluent of sewage treatment plant in Hong Hong | place: USA: Christiansburg, Virginia | collected 2016-03-01 ...
CTGGTATTTGCTGAATAAGACATTTCGAATTTCGTGTGGAGAGGCATCCAGTGCAGATATTGAGCTAGCATTCGAAGGTGGTGTTGACAAGAATATCACCCTCGATGATCGTAGTCAACTTGTGTTGAGGCTTGTTCGTCTGCCAAGTGGCCAGCATAACCTACTTATCCGTTCCTCGAGTTACCTACTCAACTGTGCGCATGATATGACTCTGAGGCACCGCAGCCTTGGGTTGTCCCTTTCTGTCTCTGCTCAGGACTTCCTATCAGTTGACTGTGAGCAACTCGACCAACCAATCGATAAGCTGCACGACTTCTCAGAGTTCAGCCACTTCTTCAGCGACTCGCATCTGGAATAGCTATCCGTGGAGTGGTTGGGACGGACACATCACCTTCAATTGATGCTGCAGTCCGACCAGAAGTATTACTACTCAGTTAGAGACTGCTAACTTAACCATCAAAGTGGCTACTTCTACATCCGACCGAGCGGATAGGGAAGTTTGCTGTTTGTCGCGATGCCGTTCCTTGTAGTGCGAAACCATACGAACTTATAGCTCGATGTCATTATCACGTAAAAGAAGTCAAACGTGTAGTTCCGTGATAGGATGAAAGAGACAAGCCAGCTGGTGCCACCACCGACTGATTCCTTCGATTTCTACCTCAAACAGTTTGTGGTGCAAGTGGAGCTCCAGTCACTGAGCAACAATATCGATAGGGAATTAGTGGAGTGCTATGCGAGTGAACAGTACTACTTCAGCACCTTCGCATTCGTGAACGAACCCATCGAACGGGTTATTCCATTGAGAAGCACTGCCAAACAGCGCTACGACAAGAAGCATCTCTGCATCAAGTAGTCTGTCAAGTTGCGCACCAAAGTCTTAGAATTTGCCTGTGGGTTGCGAGTTAACAACCAAACCTCCAGAAGCTTCACTTTCACTGTGAAGCAGCGCACCCTCACCCTGGATCCTGTTCGGCTTCCATCCAAGCAGGAGACGCTGCTGCCAGTCTGGTTGCGCAACGACGACCAGCTCATATTCGGTTTCGAAGGAGATTCCAAGGTCACTGTGGGCTTCCAGGAAATATCTTACGGCAAGCATCTGCTATCCTTCAACTTCTGCAAAATAGGGGAAGCTTTCCGTAATATTCTGGTGATGGCTTAACTTTCTCGGGAGGATCACGGACATCAAACCATGCTGCTGCAGGATTTGGTTGCCATAACAAATCTCACCTCAGGGACATTCCTGGTGGATGGAATGAAGTTGCCACCCGATCAAACACTTGAACTCGCGATCCCGCCCAACCTATTGAACGAGTTCAATAACAAACCAATGAGGGTAGAAGCAGGCCTTGACTAGATCTACAAACGACTGTTCAGTCAAGACATCAATGAAAGTCTGGAAGAGCACTCTTTTCTGATTAGGCCTGAAGACTCCACAGAGGTTGTTGACCTGTATAAATTTACAAGAGAGACAACATTCGAAGTGACTAACCCCGCCGACAAGAAAGTGTACAGGCTGCTCAAAGATCTTTCCAAGAGAATCAGCTTCTACCTGATTGAGGATGTTCACTCCCCCGATAGCCACTATACTCTCGTGCATAACATCACTGATCGGTATTTTCTGCTATCGCAGGCACCGAAGTTTGCTGGCATATTTGAGTCGTATCCAACCACTCCAACCCCACAGACGACTCCCTCCAAAGTGCTTGTACAACCGGGAACCAGCTCAGTGGTGCTCAGAAAAACTGACCAGAGCATCTTTATGTGCGATTCAAAGGGCGAACGTCTCAACGAACTTAAGCCAGCACTGCTCGACAAGATGGACATTCGTTGTGAAAAGAACTCTTATGGGCTGCTTGCCTTGGTGGAATTTAGACGTAAATCACCACTTCGAAATGATCAATTGAGGGTACGAAATTGCGAGCTAACCTTGCAGCATGACGGTCAGGAGATATTGTCGGTGGTTCTTAAAGGTCTCAATGTTCGCAAACTTGAGGACAATAAATACGACTTGCTGATGAGATAGCTTACGGTCAGGGACATTCGACTCAACCTTCCAATATTCTCCCTCCCGGAAGAAACGTACCTCATTCTGGAGTGTTGCAAGGTGCACACCAGTGTACTCCTCATTCGGAATATGTTTCTCAAAATTAAGCGGGTCGTCGTAGATGTTCGCAAGGAGCTCTTCGTGGAGTTGATAAGGCTATCCAGATCGGTGGTGCCGCGTTAACCGAAAGAACCAGCCGAGCCAACAAAAGAGTCGTTGTTCGTATCCTTCGTAAGGTCGCCTCTTGTGCTGGTGAAGAATATCTTCATTGACTAGTTCGAGATTGGCCTATCCCTCCAAATGGAATCCATTGAGCTGAAGGATCAACTGCAGGTACCATCCTATAAGCTAGTCAATGCCGCCTTCCGTCATAGAAAGCTACTTGCCGAGATTGAAAAGTTCTACTCGGCTTCGATCGTTGCTAAGTTCCCAAAGCTATCTTTCATCATTCAAAACGTCAAGCATCCCTTCAGTTCGATCCGAAGTCTGTTCAGCCTTCGGGATAGCTTGAGACATAGGCAGCAACAATACATCGGTTGGCGATCGTTAACAAATCCATTGCACTCATCAGAAGGGCTAGTTCTCAGAGGACTCATTTCACTTGTGGCAGGTTAAACAATCGTGGCTTGCATACGCCTTTCAGGTGACAGGAGACTGTTCCTCACTCAGAGGAGACTCATAACTGCAAAAAACCAGGAAATATCCTCAATTCCTCTGTAAAAACTCAGCCAAGTGAGCCTACAGCTCCGAAGGGATTACCTCATCGCCGAGCTTACTATTCTCAACGAGGACGGACTCTTAGAAATAGCTGTGGGGAGGAGAATACGCTGCCCATTACTACCGTTGCTACACAGTGTTATTGTATGATGGCGTATTTTATTAATAACCTTATTTGGATGATCCCACATGATAGCTTCGTTGAGATGGAAGTAAGTCAACCACAGATTACGGAAGCCGAGGAGAGCAGGGAGCAAACAACACTACGTATTAGAGAACATTCCACTGATCGGCAGAACAATCTCCCCAACGCTAACCATAAGCGCTAAATAGAGCGCTAAATAGTGAGGAAGTTCTATCAGCTTGACGGCTAGGACCAACGGAGAAAGCTTCTGGAAACTTGGCCTAACCCAGCTATTCGGACGTTGCTGGACTAAGAGGGTATCGTGGAGATGAAGAGCAATGCATACCTTGTCGGCACTGTAGTAAACAATATGATTCACGGTTACGCCCTTGTGCTTTACAACTCAAACAGGTTCTATGAGGGACATTTTCAGAACAACATGAAGCATGGAATGGGTACCGAGTCCCTTTCAAATGGAGTATACAGCGGGCAGTATGTTAATAATAAACCCGATGGAAGAGGAACATTTTACTGGAGTAACGGAGAGGTTTATGAGGGAGATTTTTCGGCAGGTCTTAAGCATGGGCAAGGGAGGTGGACTTCCAAAAACGAATCATATGTTGGGGAATGGAAATCGAACAAACCAGAAGGATAAGGCGTAATATTAACAGATGACTCACGTTACGAAGGGGAAGTAAGATCTGGGTTGAAACACGGACAGGGAAAGTAAATCTTTGCGAACGGAGATAAGTATTGCGGCGGTTATGTAAACGGCCGCCAAGAAGGAACGGGCGAGTATACCTGGGCTAAAAGCGTCTCTTGCTATCGAGGCACATTTAAAAATGGACTACGTCATGGTAATGGCGTGTGGGTACAGAGCGGTGATCGCTATGAAGGTCATTATCTCAATGATCGAAAAAATGGAAAAGGAAAATTTATCTGGGCAAGTGGTAATGTATACACAGGTTGCTATTTCGATGATGTAAGACACGGCTTTGGAGAGATGAGATGGGCAGACGGCAGCTGGTACAAGGGTTAGTGGAAGTACGGAGTTCAGCACGGCATGGGAGAAATGTGCGAAAAAGGTCAATAACCCCGTCGTGGTCTTTTCTAAAACAACACCTTAATCGTGGAGTAAGACAATGGAAAGAAGGTGAAAATGGAGAAGATTCATACACGTCGAATAGATCGACTGGCACAGCCAATAATCCCAGGTCAGGATCGCCACTGTCACCGATTGTTGACTCTTCCGGAGATGCAATAGCCGAGTATGCACAAACGCGTACACAGCTTTAGTATGTCTAAATCCACTAAAGCTAATACTAAACCGAGCCCGAAACAGACAGCACCTCCAAAACATGTTAAGCATTATTCGGAACTTCCCATCTACCACAGCCATAACTTGAAGAACCTTCGGACAAGCCAAAGTAATGACCACAAGATTTATTTACGTCGTTCAAAGCAAGGTGAGATCGTCCGGAACTTATCATCCCGCGACCAACGGGATGACACACCCAGCATTATACAATGGTCGAGTGTCCGACATCGCTAGCCTCTGCAGGAAACAGCCAAAATTAATCCGTCGCAACTTTGATTATTTTTACAAATTGCTTTGAGTTGCATCCCGCCAAAACTCATGGAAGCCTAACTAACACCAGAGGAGGAATATGTGAACTGGAGAGCCAACAGCGGCTATCTGTACGATCGGCTCATCGTCAATCAGTTGACATGGCCGGCACTCAGCTTCCAATGGTTGCCAACCTACTAAAAAGTGTAGGGAGGTACTGTATACGACTATACCTACACCTCAAATTCATCTGGGGAGCAACAGGAGTACATCTACATCGCGCAGGTACCAATCAGCACTATCGGTAGATGTTCCTGCCAAACCTCAAGGATTTTTAATCCGAAGCGAAGCTACCTTAACCAAAGGAAAAGATTATCCAGACAATTTAGCATCCCGGGGAGGTGAATCGGATTCGATACAATCGAAGCAACCCCAAACTGCTGGCCACAAAAACTGTCGAGGGTGTAATCAATATCTATGAGCGCGGTCTCGATTATCCTGTACAGTTGCTGGCTGGCCATACCGAAGAGGGGTATGCTATCGACTGGCAAGCACAGGGACTTCTCTCAGGCGCCTACGATTGTCAAGTGCTGATGTGGAGGGACGTAGATAAACCCGCAATATTTTCGGTAACTTGCTAGGACAAAGTTGAGGATACCAAGTGGGTAGATGAGAACATATTCATGGCGGTGACTGATGGTGGAGTGCTCTATCAATGGGATGCACGACAGAAGGAATTGTTGGCTTCTTTCAAGGCTCACAACGGGGATGCTTACACCTTAGATATCAACAGAATCAACCAGAGCATGTTGCTCACCGGTGGTGATGATAATACTGTGAGGATATGGGATAGGAGATTACTTTCCAAGAAATTATATGCTTTCGAGGGGCACCACGGCACAGTGGTAAGAGTGGAATGGTCCCCCCATGATGTCAACATCTTCTGCTCGGGAGCTCTCGACCATAAGGTGATGGTCTGGGATGTACTAAGGGTTGGCAGTGAAGTACCAAAGGACGACACAAATTCAGGTCCGAACTAGCTTCTAGTAACGCAATTTTGATGTAGTTTACTCACAGCGGGCATCGGGGTGACGTGTGTGACTTGGGCTGGAACCCCCACGAAAAGATAATTGGCAGCGTCGAGGAGGAATTCAACACCTTGCAATTCTATCAAATGGTAAGCGAATTGTAACTCAGGCCGAAAACTACACGGATATTGAGTATGTTGAGGATCATCTCTACCAAAAGAGCGCTCTCATGTCATCTTGATCCTCAGTGTATAATTTAATATGGAGATAGACCTCTAGAAGGTCCCAGAGGAACCCACTGTGGAGGGCTAGACCTATTTCTCTCTGTCCGAGCGAGAACTTCAGCTGCTTGAGGTAGTGCTAGTGATCATTTCACTGGCAGTGGGCTTTCTCTATGGCGGAATCACCGGTTTTATTCTTGTGCTGTCACCTGCTTACATCAGCAAACGAGGGTATGGGCTTCTCGCAGGAATGATTCTGTTGGTGGTGCTCCACGAACATCTCGCTCTCACGATGGCTGCCCTCATCAACGCCGCATATATTCTTCTAAGGACATTCGGAGTCCGATTGCAGGACACAACGGACCGCTTCATCGTACTGCCATACAAGGTTATCAACGTGAATGTGCCTATCATGCTAACTTGACGAGAGTCATAAATCGTATGCGTCATCAAGTCGCCTATTTAATTGGTTCTTAACGGTCCAGGAAGTGGACAAGGCTATTGGCGTCTTCAAAATATTCAGGGTAAAGCCCTTGTAGAAGGATCGTATGCCTTCACCCCACATCTTTGAAAGCAGCTCGCGGTAGCCAAACATACTGGCTTGTTCACCATACTGCAGTAGATAACCTTGCCCTTGCATCCTTTTTTTGATCATATCAAAAGGGTATGCGAGGAACTGTCCGCTGCTGGTTATCACGCCGATGGTGAAGTCGACGTACCACTTTTCGTAGTAACCGGGAAGGTTTCGGCGAACCCATTCCTTAATCTTTGTAAAGATGAAGAAAGCACAACCGTGGACTAAAGTAACTCCCATTAGCGCAGCAAGGTATCCGCGGTAGAACCCCAGAAGTCCTTCTCTCTGATAAATGCTCCTGATAGTCCCCCTGTAATCGCGGTAGCGTAACTTATCTCTTTCCATTGCCATGCGTATTCTGAGTTAAGTGCCGGTTCGGTACCTTAGGAAATCGATCGGAAGCATTAGCGATAGCGAGGTAACACCTGCCACTGCTCCACACCAAAATAGTATTGCCCATGAGTGCCAACTATTGTCATTGACGTAAAACCTCCTGCGAAGGTAGTCAAAGCTGGCGAAGTCTGTGGCAGCTTGCGGGAATATCCTTGCCACGTTCATCAGATTGCCTCTCCAGAGGTTTAACACTCCATGCCTTTTTACAATGTCTTTAAGATCAGCAAGTGCACTGCGATAGCTGAACGTTAGGCTGCGAGTCTGAGTAGCAAAAGGCTGCTACCAAGTACAGAAATTTGATGCGCTCGATGGGTGCAACTGTAGTCTTGGCAGTAACACCCGCTATTCCACCACTCAGAAGGCTTTTGAGGGTTTCCTCAAATGTTAGTGGATGGGTGTTGCCTGTCATTTCCTAACTGTCAAGCATACAACAATTGATAAGCCCTTTCCGCTGACATTCCTTGTCTGCAGGAAAGATTTTCCTCTCTCTTGGGCAAATTTAATCCGTAGACACTCCATCTTTAGACCTTCAAGATTAAAAGACCTGAGGTTTTACTAAATTAATCGAAAGGCAGACTGAGACCCGAACGATCATTAATTGGGAATGACCATGTTCTATCCGCTGCATTTAGCTATCGTCTGATCTTCATAAGACTACTATCTAGCAAATATACCGGTGAGATCTAGCCAATATTATTTAAAGTGTGTGGAACAAGTGACTCGTGCTGAAAAGTCTGTGATCAAGCCGAGAATTAGTTGTTGAATGTGATTACCCAGGTTTCAAGCGAATGGATTTAGTAGTATCGTAATCGTAAAATACTCATTACAGAAGCAATGTAGCCCAGCAAATTACAGTTGCCTCGCCACGGTGATTTGGTATACCTCCGGAACGGGCAAGGAGGATTCGTCGGGGCAGTTGCTGGCACTGATAAGCTAAAGACCGTACCCATCTCTGAAGCTCTTGGGCAGTTCATCCTCCAGGCCATTGATGCCAAAAGAATTGCACTCCGTCATCAGGTAAGCGGAAAATATCTCGGTGGTAGCAGCAAAGCGGGTGAATCTCCGTTCTTGGTGGGTTCATGTCAGCAATGTGAATATCTAACTACAAACGTACTCCCGAACGGAATGGTCATGCTGATCAACCACAACAACTGTAGACTCAGCAAAGACGACGGAGATAAATTAGTCTGGAGCAACAATAACCGCCTATCGGAGTCTTGGAATTTCGACATCATCCAAAAGTATAAGAGTGGAGTTGACTTTGATAATGTGAAGATTAATGGTCCTCTTCTCCTGACTGAGAAGGAAGCAATGCTAACAAACTTGATACCCCCGTCTGGATCAGAATTGGCCATCTAGAGCCGTATTGGGGGGTTCATCGGGGTAGTGCGAGGAAAAGGGGATAAGATATGCATAGCTAACACTAAACAAGATTGGTAGAAGTTCATTATCGAGTCGAAGGGCAACGGAAAATGGGCGTTCAAGCAAAGAGTAAGCGGACTATACTTGGGAGGTGTATTTGCTGACAACGGAAACCAAATATCGCTGACTGATTGTTGCCAAGGATGTGAGAAGTTCGAATTGATACCAAAAGAAGAAGGTTGGTTAGTGATCAAAAGTGATACAGGAACCTACCTAAAGAAAGAGGGGAATAAGGTTATATGGCAGCAGAATTGTTTGGCTTATGAATACTGGAAATTGGTCCCGGATGTGGGGATACAATCATTTGGAGGGTTTCCAGGAACTCAAATGGCATGCCAAGAGAACTGGGCCAACGATGCAGGGCAACAAGCAGCATGGCATCAAGGGCAGCCACAAACTACTAATCAAGAAGGGAAGGATGGCCACAATCATAACCCACAACAAGGAAGCATCAAACGAACCCAGAGCCTCACCATTGCCTAGTACGAACCGAGCTGATCGATTATCTAAACCAGAGTTTATCACATTCTTTTTTCGTGAGATTAACTGTTGGTTATTATGGGTGTTCGAGCCTATTGAATGTTCAAAAGAATTGATCTAACAATCACCATCATCTGTAAAAGGTCGGTGGTTGCATAAAGCGAGTAGCACCGATTCCACGGTTTGGAATAACAGGGGGAGGCATTTTCATGGGAGGTTAGGGTGCCCGGTTGTAGTGACCGAATGGTCTCGCCATCTCTGAGACTCTCAGCTGAGCATTATTGATTTGCTGAGGAGTTTGGATCTGGTTTGGTAATTGTGGAGGTATCGGAGGTTGCTGGACTGAATGTATCATCTGAACTCCTGGGAAGTTCTGTATCATGGATGGAGTCTCCCTAAGGAGATCTTTCTGCCGGATTTATCTCGCTAGCCAAGAGTCCTAATCAACGATGCTGCCTTTCATTCCTGATATGTTTAGTACTTTGCGTGGAAACGAATTCTTACCTGCTCGAGAGGCGTTGACGGGACTCTTTGAATGTGAACCAGCCAATAAGGCGAGAGAAAATAATGGGTCATTTGGAGGTGGATTACCTAGTGATGTCATCAACCCTCTTTGCTGTGGATTTGCAAAGCCATTTGGTGGAAAAAGAGAGGATGTATTGATCTGAGGAGCTACACTATGCTGCCTGTGAAGTTCTTGAGCTTGTAGTGGGGACATTGGAATATTGGGTTGACGAGGAGATTGATTTGGAGGGTTTGGCTACAGAAGCATATGGCCGTGTTGCGGTTGAAGAGGGTGAACAGGATGAGGAGAGGTCTGAGTCGGCGGTTGGGGTTGCACTTTCGATTGATATACTTCCAAAGGCTTCATCGGCCCCAATGCACTTTCCAACATCTTCTCTAATCCCTTCATGTTGATACGTTTCCTCGGGTCATAACGAAAACACTCCAGAAGGATGGCCCTTGAGAGTTGAGAAATACCGTTAGGAAGGAACTACCTTCCTGCTTTGAGGTAGTTGTAGAGGTCAGTAATCTTTCTCCCGGTGTCGATGGTGCTACCGAGCAGCATTTCATAGAGGATGCATCCAATAGCCCACACGTCTGATTTTTCTCCATACATGTTGTCCATGTATGCTTCGGGCGACATATACGAAGGCGAACCAACATTGTAGAACATTCTCGGTTTTGGTTTGCCGGCGATATCGCAAAACCCGAAATCTGTGATCTTAGGACAGCCCTCCACCATGAGAATGTTGGATGGTTTGAGATCTCGGTGGGTGACGCCATTGCCTACCATGGCAATACTGCCACTGACGATTCCACGAAATATGGCGAGTGCTTATGGTTATGGGACTTGCCCTGAATAAGCTTGGTGGTACCTTTGCGTTGGATGTACTCATTCAGGGTACCCTGTGGGCAGTATTCAGTAACGAAGTAGAAATCGCTCGGCTCCTGAATGACATCCAAACAGCGAATGATGTTGGGGTGTTTCAGTCCCTGTAGTGCACACTGCTCCGTCATCAGCAGGTAGCGCTTGACCTCGTTGTTAATCTCCTTCATGCTGATGACTTTGATGGCGACTTGCTGACCGGTTCGAGTGTCCATGCCTTCTTTAAGGTTTGAGTGATACCTAGATAGACTGAGCCGGTCGCACCCTTGCCAAGTTTCCTTGCTTTGCTGTAGCGATAGTGCCTAACAGTGATTTCAGGCGACTGAGCTTGCATTTCTTCCAATACAGTTAAATGATATATTGTGAACGATCATTTCGTGGCATTCACAGACTACCATATCGACACATTACTACCAGCGAGGCAACCCGTTGAAATGTCAAAAGATGACTTCAACTCTCCAGTAATTGGTAAGGGACAAACTATGTGACAAACTAACAATCATTGGTAGTGGTCCTGCTGCTCACAACCGAAGCTTCTGTGCGTTTCTAATTTTGTTCTGAATTATTCCTTTGGTTTTTAGAGAAAGTGGACCCTGTGCGTTCATAAAGAACTGAGACACCCTTGTTATTGAACTACGTTATGGCATGGTATTACGAGCTGCAAACAGACTTGGCAAGGCTCCGGAGCGGAGATTTATCACGTCTGTGAGTTTTCTTCTCCACGCAGATTGTCACATCAAGAGAGTCGCATAAATTCTTCACTGCAGAACTCCGGTTACAGCTCTGAAGATGCACGTACTCTCGACTACGCTACTGAACGCTTGGGCAGCAATGCTGATCATCGAAAGCAGAAGAATCGACAAGGCAGTTTAAGTGGCAAATACCCTCACGAACTTTTAGCGGCCTCCGTTCTTCCTTTGAGTAGTTCATTGAGTATGACGGTTTTGCACGGTTGAAGGACTCTTCTTTCATGTCCTTTGAACTCGCAATGAAAGGGAAGCGGAGACCTGCTTTGAAGCAACTCACTTGGTCTGAATTCTCGTTATTTAGTTTGCCAGTTTCCAAGTTCAACCTTTAAGCCCTTTAGAAATTCTTCTACCCGGAAGGAGAGGGTGCCATCCCCGTAGGACGGTTGTTCGGGTCAGCGACGTTGACAGACAAATATCTCGTTCTGAGCTTGGGGAGGCTGAGGCTGCGTTATATGGCCTTTGCGTTTACTTTTTCCATATGAATTTTACAATTCAATTTAGTGAAACGACCTTTCAATGGGTAATTGCGATTGGATAGAAAGAGTTCCTGACCAATTAACTCGGAACCCTTCGCGAAGCAACTCCAACTTTCATGCTTTCCTAATTTTCTATTGAAATTCCATTTGAAATAAGACCCATTGAACCACTTGTAATGAGATGAGAGCCGACTGTTCCACAGAACAAAAACTAGCCTGGAGCCGTCATTCCATCCCTATTGCAAACCTTTAAAAGCTCGGTGCAGAGAAATTTTTCGACATCTGTGCCTGACAGACTATCAGGAGTATTCGCACTGCAACATCGGACACAAACATCAATTGATGTTCTAACTCACACCTTCAATTAAGATGTCAAAATTTCCGATCGGCATGAAAAATAAAGCCGGAACATTATATATTAGCCACGCATGGAAGAAGTTCTATTATATATATTCTCGAAGGCGTCAAGTCCTAGTAAAATCAATAGTGAAGCCTGTAGTCGATGAAGACGTGTCTCTCTCGGATGGAGTTGCTCCGAGCTTTCATCTGCTTTACGATATCCTGCTCAATCTTCAGGCAAACGATTCTGGAGTCTTACGACGCTTTGGGCTTCATCAGCTCGCTCAGGTACACCTGCTACTTACGAACCGAGCTGGAGCGGTCAACAACGGGCTTCAGATGACGAATTCGCCGTTGGTCTGGCTATCGAGTCTTCCTTGAGCCACTGACTGCGATGAGATTAGACTATTCAGTAGAGTCATTGAGCAGTGGAATCTCCCGAATTCGGGGTTGCTGAAGGTTGGTCTGCAAGCTTTTGTAGTCTTCTCGAGCGGCCTCTAGGGATTTTTCGATTTAGCGCTTGACTGTCTTACCGATGTTGATATTAATACGGTCTTCCAACCTGTTTGCACCAAGGATCGTTTCTAATTTCTCTCGGGTTTTCATCTTCCTGCTGTATTCCAATAGCAGTCGGTTACTCGAGCTGATTTCTTTTCCGGCAGAAGTAAAGTGATCTTCCTGCTGTACTGCTGGCTCCAGCTGCTTTGAAGTCTCAGTTTCATTACCGTAGGAGGGGTACTCAGGGAGCAGGTTCGACAAACTCTTCTTCTTTGATCTCTGTTCGGAGGGAGGTAGAAAGTTCTTTCTAGGTTCCCGACGAAAGAGACCAGTTCGATACTTTGTGCCACCGATTTCAGCTGTGGTTATTGGTTCCCTGTCATCTTGATCCTTTCTCTTATCGTTATATGCTGTGGCTATCGGGAGGCTATCCTGCACGTGTTGTTTAGATGGGCTTTCAATTTTGTCCAAGGTATTTCGAAAGACTTGTACGTTTGGCTTGATAGCGACCATTTCAGTTCGGTTAATCGGCTTCTCTGATGGAGTCACCTTCTTTTTCTTTTTCTTCTTTTTCTTGCTGACAGTCTTTCGATTGGTAAGGAAATCAGACATGACTTTATCCTTCCTCTCGGCAGGACTAAATTCATCTTCGGAGGGGTTTGACTCGGAACCTGAATCGTTGTTGTTAGTGGCCTCCCATTGTTGAAATTCCCACATGTGGCTGTTGATTTCATTTTCAAGCGATCTTCGATCGGCTTACTTTGAAAGAAAAAACCTTTCCAGCGATGTTAGAAGTGCATCGGCAAGCTCATCAAACTCCTTTTGGGAAAGACGATAGGTTTCGTTTTTAACACTCCACCCATAGAATGACGTTTACACCGTATAGACGTTGGGTATTCCTGAATTGAATATGGTTGCGCGTGCAGTTGTTGTCTTATCCATGGTGATGCCGTAAGTACAATCTCGGAGCAAGAATGCTGGGGCGGACTGCATCAAGTACGGGAAGTATTTTTCAGCGATAGGATCCTGCTGCCTACAGGCGTAGATAAAGCTGCCGAACTTCTTAGAGTGGCCGTGAAGATCCAGCACAAACTCCAATCTTTAGAGGGAGGCAACCAACTTCCTAGTGAAATAGATCTCAGGGTGCAACCAACGATTCGGGTGCAGCCACTGCCGATTCAAATCGAAGCCAGCGAGGTTCGTTCTAAAGCTTCCGTAGATCACCCCATCGGGGTTGATCATTGGAAGCACTATGAACTCAAAGCCTTCAGCAAGCATGGGTGATCCGCGTTTGGCCAGTAATTTCAAAAAAGCCTCCATAAGGAAAGAGCTGACAGTTTCCCCGGGGTGTTGTCTGGCCAGCACCAGCACTTGCCGACGATCTTTTCCAGAATTGATTCTTAGCATTGGCAGTGCGTTGTCGGATATGGAATAGCACAGTATGCTCTTTTCTACTGTTCTATGTGGTGAATAATGTACATCATGGGAGCCCATGGCAAGGAGTCCAAGAGCTTGACCATTCGTGTGTAGGTGTAAGGAGGGTTGAGTGCGATAAATACAGTCTAATCTTGCTGAAGTTCTAAACGGAAGCTTAGTGTGTAGTAGTGCTAGCCATTATCTCGGTATACCAAAGAACGGTAGTAATTAACTTGGTTGGCGGTGGAGTGCCAGCCCAGCTCGGGACGAGTAATTCGAAACCACACAGGTCTGACTCCCTCAGTGAAGAGACTTCGTTTCTTCACCATATTAACAATGTTAAGGCGTGCCGTCCTTGGCGACTCACTTCGGAAGCTGAAGTAGAACCACTGGTTGTATCCCTTCGTATTAAAGTCATTTTGCAGTACTAAGTCGTACTCATTGGTCGATTCTGCAGACTCGTATGCGTACAATAAATTACCGCATTCGAAGTTGGAATCAAACAGTTGTGGGTTGCTCGGACCGGCTGGCGGAAATGTCGAGAAGTGCCGAGGATTGTAGTCGACGGTCTCATTCAAGTTTAAACAACTATCTACGTAGTAAACGTGGGTTACTCAGGTAGTCCTCACGGTTGGTTGTGGGGAACTTGCTATAGACGAGCTTATAGGCTGGATTGTTCGAATACTTATCGCGGAGACAACGGAACTTTCGCTGTTTGGGAGGTTGTTTTGGAGCCTATGCATTCAATTTCTCCTGTTGGGTGGGAAAGCCGCAATCGAGCTCTGGTGGGTGCTGCCTATCAATCTCGGATGAGGTACTTTAGAGGCAATGAAAGTAGTAGGCTCCGCGGTAGATAGTCTAACGGCCTTTCCTCTTCGACGAGATCATTCGCGGAAGAAACCAACCTCAACAGCTCATCGTTAGGATTGTGCTGGTGCTGACTGACGCGTAGTTTCCCTTCCTAAAAGCCTTCATCGCCGGAGCCACTATTATCAGAGACGAAGCCACTAGTGCGTTCCGCTCTACGAAGCTGTTTCATCCCTCCCAGTCGAAATAATATAGACAGCAGTGACCGATGCCACCAAGATAATATTTATTCGTCCGGAAGCATGCAGGAACAAATGCTACCCACCCAAGTGCCTCGCTTCGAGCTCAACATCAACGATGAGCAACTGCAGAATCTGCTGAGGGACATGCAGTTTGCACTGGACAATCAAAACATGGAAATGGAACGGCTCAAGAAGGAAGTTGCGGCTAAGCCTTCTGAATTTCTGGTAGAGTTCTTGGCTTAGTGTAGATCTCAGAGGCTAACATCATGCTCGGTACGGAGGTCGATCTTGATCCCATGCTTGGGAGGCTTGTCAAGGTCAAAGATAAGAAACGGCAGGAGGAAACCAGTGTCATCAAGAAGTCAGCAAGAGACTTCGGAAAGAAACTAAATCACCTGGCCGAAGCAGTTAACTACCTATTCGAGCAGAACAGAGCACAGGAGAAGAGGCTGAACAATCTTGAGACGGAACTGCCGAAGGACATTGCTGAACGGAATCGCGCACTGGAAAAGCGGTTGGATGAAGTACGGGAGACATTGAGTGTTGACATCACAAACCTGACTGAAAGGATCGAAGTGAAGCATCATTAACAATCAGAGCAGGTGCGAGAAGTAGAGAAAAAGACTTTGTGGCAAATCAACGATTGCAAAGTAGCTCTCGAAACTCGCATCAACTAGCAGTACGTGAAGGATGCTATGAAATAGCTTGAGCACAAGCTCACCAACCGAATGAAAGAGTACCAGGTCAGGTCAAATATCGATCCCGACAGAGTGATCAAGTTGGAGGGACGTATTGCCAAGCTCGATAACGACTTTTCGTTGAGTTCGGTCGAACTCAGCCACCGGCTCAAGATGCTGGCCGAGAAGATGGAGATGAGCTTGCTGACTAAGTCGCAGTTTAATGAGGATCGTGTAGAACTAGAGAAGAGAATTGCGCAGTTAAACAGTCACCTATCGGATCTGAACAGACGCACCTCCGACTGCGAGAGTGTTGGAAGCGAGAATAGTCAAAAGGGTAGTAACTTAGCCCAGCAGCAAGACCTCCTCGACCGATAAGTAACGACCTCGATTAATGCTAGATCAAGCGAGTGAATGATGTACTGAAGCGGATGAAGCTGGGCGAGTAGTTCCAGAAAATGATTGAACAGTTGGATCCACATAAAATCTGCGAAATGGAAGGACAAATCGAGACTTTATTGTTTACTGATGCACGACTGGAGAAGGAAATGGACACTCTCAAGAAAGAGTTAGACAAGCTAAGATCAAAGAATAGCTTCGTTGCAAGTTTGCAGCCGTCCGAAAGTGGGCGTCCTGCAACCACTGGCGGCAAGATGCGTCGGGAAGATGTCGAAGATGCTGTGAACGAGTGTCTGAGTAACAATCATTACCTGAAGAAGATCCCATCGATAGAATCCACTGTGGCTGATTTCCGTCTTTCTGGCGAGCAGTTAGCAAGCTTGTAGAAGCGTCTAAGCCGGATGCAAAAGGAGAGTTAGATGCACAACATCGTCTACCAAATGAAGGGGTTAGAGGAATACGTGAAGCGATAGATACTCATCATGAGTAATAGGATTAGTCAACTGGAATCGCAGCTGAAAGATGAAATAGCTCGTAACAAGCAGCAACGGCCAACCAGCGCAACCAAGACCCTCATGAACAGCCGTTCCAACAGCACTGTGAATGTGAAAAGATTACATCCAGTCAACTGTATAGGCTGTTACTAAACGCCGGGAGTCTTCGGAAAGAGCCAAGATCATGACTCCGATCCGTACAACCGTGTCAAGGCATTCACGGCGATGGGTACGCGTCGCTAGCGCTGATAGTTTTCAATTGTTCGGCGCAATATAACTCACACCAACATCTTCACTTCCTCGATTTTTTGCACCTCTGTGATCTACCAATTATGTCCATTTTCCTCAAGACCCTTGCCTGTAGCTTTCATTCCGAACTGGAATGTACACCGGTTCAGGCGCTACTCGTCTCCATCCACGATCTTCCCATGAAGGTCTTCGAAACAGTATATTTCCTGTAGCTCTATTCTGAAGACAAAGGTTGGGGCACCCTTGTCATCCATCTTCGCGCTGTTCAGATGGCTGGGATTGTGGTCCCATACCTTTGTGAATTTGGGCTTGATTTTCTACGGATAGGCTATGAAGGTACTTTTGTACGATACATGGTTATGTGCGATTTGAAGAAGTCAAGTGCCTGGTCACCACAGAGCCGATCTAAGTGATGGATTTCACAGCGCAAGAAACTCTCGTAGGCTTCGATGAATATCTCAGTGCTCTCGGCGTCCAGGGTTTCTGGGTCAAAGTCCGAATCGATTTATCGCATGTATTCGATTGCTCGAGCGACGTCGCTTCCTCGCGATACTTTGCCATATACTACAGTGGCTGCTTGGAATGCCACGTTGTCCTTGGACCCGATGTACTCTTTCAGATCCTCCTTAAACTCCGATATCTCCTTCTGAGCTTACTAATACTTCTTGTAGGCGTCGCTCTCCTTGATCTTGTTCCGCACTGCTTCGGGAATCAACTTTTACTTGAGCCCTTTCTTCTCCTTCTTGGGTTCAACCTTAGTCTCAACCAGAGCTGATCGCCGTTCCTATGGTATACTGAGCTGGAGCTGCTCAAGTTCTTCTTCTGTGAGCTTGGGCGTTTCTAAAGCCTTTTTCTTGCGGTCCTAGAATCTCTTTTTCACTTCCTCGCTTTCATCTGGGAAAGTCGTTCGCCAGGCTTTCTTGGCAATTTGTCCAATCTTGCCGAGGGTTGACGGCTATTAGTTGACAGGTGGCTTCTTTTGCTCCTCACAAAAGAATCTGAGAAGTTGGCGCTGCAGTGGCCTTGGCCTGAGCAGTAAACGAGCAACGTGACGCATGAGGCACCTTCCAACCAGAATTAATTTATCAACAGTTGGTTCACCGATGTAGAATATAATGTGCTATTGCGAGCAGCAGAATCAGAGCTTCTTGAAGGTCGGTGAGGCTCGAATTTCGGGATCTTTGTCATCAGTGGTGGTATGGAACAGTGCACGGAAAGGTGGTTGTGAGTCTTCAGCAGAACGAAGGGGTTAGCTAGCCGGAGGTTGGGGTTGGGGCTCGCTATAATCCTCGACGAGGATCTTAGAGCCTCCAGTAAAGGGCTTTTTGGTTACACATTTACCTTCAAAGCTGAAACACAAAGCGCTCTTATTGAACCCTTGCGGGTAGTCAATGAGTGAAACGATGTCGTAGGAGAGTTTGGAGATATCCTTCTGGTTGAGGGATGGACGTGCCGCTGCGACAGTCGAGTGGTAGCTAGCAACACGAGTGCTTATCTAATCGATCTGCTTGCGATAGTCTGCCATGAAAGTCTTGTACTGTTGCTCATCAATCTGGGTCTTGATCATGGAGATGTTGGGAGTGATGTCCTGGTTCATGAGTTCCAAGCGGGTACATGCATCTACGAACTCCTCGTGGTAGGATTTGAGGGTTCGCAAACATTCTTCTTGCCAGTACAACACTCTATTGAGATCTTTACTTTCGTATTATTTGAGCAGACTGTACAGTTGCTGATAAGATTTTGTTATGGAGTCGCGCTGCTCCTGGCTGCTGGTTAGTAGTTGCTACCGCTAGCGGTCAATGCTGCCAACCTGCTTGGTTAGTTCGTCTTTCAGTGATACGACCCGTGATGTGAATCTTCGCAACTAAACCTCACGATTGAGTGCATGGTCGATTGTATTGCCTCGAGGTGTGAGCTTCCCTTCGAGGGTCCGTACTCTTTTTAGATCGTTGCCAGGCTGCTCCTAGTCTTTCGTAGGACTCGCAACAGCCTTTACCAAACTCTGGAGCTTCTGCTGTTGAAGTTTAGAATCATTCTGCCGTTGGTTCTCGGAGTTATCTGATTGGTGGCGGCTGGAGTATCCAAAGTTTAGTTGTGTGCAGTTATTAATGATTTGGTCGATGGCGTTCTTCCGCTCCTCGATTATCTTGTTGCTGGATCGAGGAGGCAAGCTACTCTAGGCTACAGCTGGGCGAACAGACTCAATAGTGGGAGTTCCAACATTTCCAGTGCTGTTGATATTTTCGGGTTTCTTCGTCTCTGTTGGCTGTTGCTGGATCGCTGGTTGTGGTGGTGGGTGAACCATCACCGAGTTCGAGGCTCTTTCAGATATGTTTGACACAGGAGTAACTCCTTCAATTTTAGAGGAGTAAGCACGGTAAGGCACATTGGTGGATACTTCCTTGAGTGGCGATATCGTGGAGAAGTGACGTCTGACTGGTGACCTTCCCTGCTCAGTATGAACATCTGGGAGTTCTCGACGCTGAACCTTGAAGGGACTGGGTGATAGCCTACTGTCTGCTGTAGTTGGCTTGAATGTAAGGTTGACACGGTTGGCAGTTGGCTGCACAAACGAGTAGTTTTGAGGATTATGGGTTTGGTTCATACTTATCGTTAGCAGTTTATGAATTAATCGAAGTCGATAAATCTTATGTTCGAACTGTTGAGCTGAAAGAGCCCAGT
>ERZ724508.936-NODE-936-length-18968-cov-5.467509_pt1 | contig 18968 bp, 27 predicted proteins | sample MGYA00376041_ERZ724508 | MGnify/ENA primary metagenome ERZ724508 (study PRJEB28724, sample SAMN07190887) | wastewater metagenome | isolation source: effluent of sewage treatment plant in Hong Hong | place: USA: Christiansburg, Virginia | collected 2016-03-01 ...
GTTTGACGGGCGTTTCGAGTCTTGAGAAAGATTACGAAGCCTCCGTCGCTTGTTGGTTTCCAAATTACGGCTGAAATTGTTGATGTCGAGCAGCTCCTTCGACTTATCCCTTGTTCTTTGAAGAGACTGTGAATAGTCGAATTCCACGGGTGCCAGGATCAGCATCTTTTGTTTTGGAGGCGTCGGAAATACCCATACAGCTTCTTCTGCTTATTCCTTCATTTTTCGATATTTTCTGGCAGTAGTAAGACAAGGCTAGCGCACAGCTTGGCGAGGTGCGACAGCTAGAGGTTCGTTTCTAATTCGCTTACCCTATCGGGTATAGTACTCCAGTTTTTCGAAGAGATTGCTGAGCTTGCTTCGACCTGCTGGGTTCTGCTTTGTTTGTGTAGGTAAATGCCATTCTGGCCAATCGGCAATAAACTTTCCCGAGAGGCTTGCAGTCAGATCGTCCATTGCCAATTATTTATTATACTTGAATGCAGACTCTCAAACAGGTTGAGCAGTTTTTGAAGAGGGACACTGGCGAATCAAAACTGCTCACTAAGCAGCTCCATGACGACATGCTAAAACTGTTCCCCAAGCTCGGAGCCGAAAAGCTTTTGGTGGAGAACCTCAACAACCAGCAGATCTGGAATCAGTTGAACCGTCATTTGGAGTTCATGGCACCAGCATGGTAGAAGTACCTGCGGAAGGCTGATAAGGAGATTAAGAGTCATGCAGACGATGGGATGGTTGATGAGGAGGAGGGAGATGATCAACAATAAGAGCCAAATGAATATATGGAAGCGGAGCAAGAATTCGCAGGGAATGAGGAAGATGATAATCAGAATGAAGATGCAATTGAGGAGGAGGAGCATGGTGAGTATGAAGCAGGAGCAGAGGAAGAAGAAGGAGAGGGTATCGATAATGCAAGAGATCTGGAGCTTGAAGATGAAGAGGACGTTGGGCTCTACGGATAGCAGCTCGATGACAATTAAGAGGATGGTTAGTAAGATGGCAGCGACTACGAAAATCCTCTTGACAACGATGACGGTGAATTCGATAACAAAGAGGAATAAGCCGAAAGCGACAACCTCGAAGCTGAACAGTTTGAGCACTTCCGCGAAGTAGAGCAGTAAGAGGCTGCTGGTAACGAAGCTGAACAAGACTACAAGAACAAAGATAAAGTCGATGAGATCAGCAAACTATAAGAGAAGCTGCTTGACAAGAAGGACTGGAGACTTAAGGGTTAAGTTCAATCGCGAGACCGTCCTCTCAACAGTCTGATCGAGAACAATCTACAGTTCAAAAGATCGACCGCACCAGATCAGACCCCCACTGAGGAGTATAACAGCTAAATGGAAAAGGTCATCAAACAGCGTATTATAGATCAGCTCTTCGATGATCGTGTGAGGTATGAAACGATGCCGGGATTGAAGGAGCATTTCACATCCTTGCCTGAGGTATCAGTGGAAAAAAATCCTCAAAGTCTTGGGGAGCTGTACGAGAAGGACTTCAAAAATCTTCTTGGTCTGAAAGAGGACAAAACCATGAAGCTGAAGAAGGAGATTATGCAGGAATTCAAGGAACTTAGCTACAAGCTGGAGTGCCTTAGTAACTTTAACTTCGTGCCGAGACCCGTCATCAAAGAAGCTACTATTACTAGCGAAGCATTCATTCTCAATGAAGAAAAGATTCCCATTACAGTGGCGAGAAACCTACAAGACGCCCCGAAGAATGTCCGCAGAGAGCTCAAATCGGAGAAGGAGATGACTCCATAGGACCGAGCTGCCCACCGTCTGAAAAATAAGCGCATAAGCCGTCAAAGAAAGAAAGAGCGAGACGCCAAACGATCAAACCGCACCATTGAGTTTGGTGGCCAGACCAAGTTTGAAGCGGAGGCACGCAAGAAGATTGCAAAGAACGCCAAGACAGGCAAAAAGATCAAGTACTCTCAGAGCGCTAAGTTCTTCGGAGCGTTGCAAGAGAACACTGCAGGGAAGAAGGCGAGTAAGCCCAACCCAAATCTGAACAAGATGAAGATGTGAATGGCATGAATATGGTTTCAAAGTCGTTTACGAATTGAGATTGCGGCAAGTTATTTAGGTCTATACTCATCTGCGCTTTCCATATTGGATTTTTCGGTTGCCTAACCTCTTTAATTTCATATGGTATCCCACTGAGGAGCATATACCTTGATATTTGTTTGCAAAATAATCTTGAGATCGTATGCACAAGTACGACTACATCAACTCTGCCATCAGAATCAACGTTCCCGAATATAAGGAAAGTAAGATTGAAGGCACCACTGTCTTCTTCGTCATTAAGGTCAGCAACAAGGAGAAGGAATGGCTCCTCGAAAAGCGCTTCAGTGAATTCGACAATCTAGTCAAAGCCCTTAAGGTAAATTACGCCAACATCCCCAACTTGCCCAGCAAGACCTTCCTCTTTAAGATGAACGACAAGGATCTTGAGCAACGCAGAGCAGGTTTGGAGGATTTTTTGCAAGCTGTAGTGTGCCGCAACGACCTGATGAATAGTGAGCAAGTCAAGCAGTTTCTTCAGCTCGACAAAAACGCAAGCTAGTCGATCGTTAATCCACCACGTCTTCAGGATGAATTCAACATCAGCGGAGCAGCGTCTAAAGGTGTCCGAGACTTCACTTATGTCAAGGAGGATTAGACATTTTACATTGTGGCAGGCGATATGAACCCAGTTTCGAGGTTGAATGCGTATGTCACCAACGCCAAGATGCCATGGGAAAAGGAGACAACCACGAAGGACAAGGTGTTGATGGAGGTGGGCAGTATCTAAGCCTGGAGAGGATCTGGCTCCAACTTCACTCAGTCCTGGTTCAAAGGATACCCCTCACAAGCTATAGCTTTGTAGTACAGCGGCCCGGGTGAGAGAGCATTGATCGGTCTGGATGACGGTATCCTGGACATTCTTAAAGTGAGTCCGACCGGCTTCGAGGATTTGGTTTGCATGAAGATTCACCAAAACCGCATTATGGGTATCAGCTACGATAACATTAACGGAATCGTCTACACCATTTCTGAAGACAAGACCTTCCGAATCAGCGAAGCCAATAGTTTGATGATGATTCTGAGCCTTCCTCATCGCGAGCCTCTCCTGGTAATGACTGCCGATAAGATCAACAAACGTATGTTCATCGGCTCAAAGGGTGGAGAGATCTTCATCTACGATGTCTCGAGCGTAATAGGAAACAATAATTTAGAAACATACTGCTAAACTTCTGAACACTTTGGCAACAAACAAGCATGGCTCCATTCGTGGTATGGATCTCGACCTCAGACGAAACTATCTCGTCACTGGTGGTTTCGATGACGGGGAGCTGGCTGTCTTCGATATCGATAAGCCAAATCGCGAAAAATACGCGAAGAATGTTGCTGCCTTTCCAGGAAAGGAAAAAGTTAGGTCGATTGTATGGATTCCCGATCGCATGGAGCTGGCTGTCGGTACTGCAGATGGTAGCATTACCTTCTGGAACGCCGTTAAGGGCAAATCGCTATGTACACTAAAGAGTTAAGATAGATGTGTTGCAATCCTCCAACCTCGAGGTCACGAAATTGGTTTACCAGGAAGCCACCCAAACCATCATCTGCTCCAACAAAGGAAAAGCAATCAAGTTCTGGGTTTTGCCTAAAGAATGGAGAGACGCCAGGCTGGAAGCTCAAGAGGAAAAGGATGCTGAAGTGAGACGTCGATAGAATTTGGCCAAGCGAGTGACCGATGCGGTTGCCAACGCCAACCTAGACTCCGACGAGGACGATCTTGCAGGATGGCACCTCGACTGATCACCGATCTGATAGATTATTATGTTACGACAGTGGTTGCGTTGGAAACCTTTCTACACTTTCAGCAAAAAGATTCCAGGGAAGTCAGTGAAGAAATGTCAATTGAAGAAGAAGCTAAAGGATGGCTTCAAATAGCACTTGCTGGAGCACGTGGATAGCTACAAGGCAGGACTCAACAGCGAAAGCCTAAAGTACGCCATATGGTTTGGTCACAACATGTCACTTGCAAATCCTGCCGACCAAATGCTCTTCAAGGATATCAAGTATGCCATTCGAAGAAACATTACGCAGCTGGACAACTAGCTCTGTATGATGGCTAGCGATATGTTTAGCAATTACAAATGTACTGGCGATGAAGAGGACATCATCGATAGGCTGAAGAAGTACGTTGAGGAGAATATCGACGAGTTTGACCAGAAGGACCTGAAAAAGTTCGAGGACAACCTTTACCTAATCAACCAGGAGTCGATGCCTTTTGCAAAACTTACACCAAAACTGTAGCCTCGTACGCAGCAGGAGTCATTCGCTAAGAAGCAGATCAAGAAACTTGGGATCGACACTTCGCAGTTTCAGTACAACTTTACGTCAAACAACTACAAGCTAACCCTCGCTGCTGGAGACAAGGTGTTGAGGATGGTGGGTATCGAGCATTCAGTCGATTGGATTGAGAACATGAGGAGATAACTGTACAAGTGCTAGGGAGTCATAATGGAACTCGTTCCATTTTACCATGAAGAAGAAACAAAGCACACTCCATAATAAGACTCAGATGCAAAACTTCGAAGGCTGATGGGGACTATCAAGGGAGTCCTTTAAAATGTTGTTGAGAAGAGAATCAACACCCCGTTCATTGTGAGGGATGTGAAGAGCTACCTGAAGCATTTCCCTTCGAATGGTTCTTTAATTGTACACAAAAACCCGGAAGATAAGGATTCAAATGAAGTCGACGAACTCAGATCTTTACTAAAGCATTTACCGACCACTGTAGACTCAGTTCTGCTCGCTGACGTTGCTATCGAGGAGGAGATACTAGAGCTAGCCAGGCGGTATACCCTAGAAGAAATCAGGGAGTTCTATGCCTTTTCACGTCTGTTATTCATCAATGAGCAGGGTCGCTATCTTCAGCAAGTTAGCAAACTCGGGTGTCCACAATGTGGAGGCTCTGCATAGCTTTTATCGCCGATGAATATTGCCGATGGCAATTACTACCCACTAGAAATCCGTGACAAATTGATAGCCGGCAATATCCACCACTACATGAAGTCAACCAACTACAAAAGCTACAGTTGCTTCGTGGGTGAGTCTCACGTCTTCCCACTTTTCAAACAGCTGTCGTTGCTTTACAACAAGGACGGTGGATGGAAGGTTGATAGACAGCTGAGTAATTTATCAACCCTGCGACCGTAGTATCGCAGTACCTCACAAACTGAGGAGTAACTAGAACACGAAGTCAACAAGATAGCGCTGTTGTCGAGTTTATATCCACGGGGACTAAACAAACTACCATTAGAGCTAGCCAAGATGCAACCACTTCACGATAAACTTCTCGATAACTATCGGCAGCTGCTGCATCCGTTTCAATTGCATTGCCGCGAATGATTCCTACCATGTCTATAATCAACGCTGTTTAATATATGGAAGAAGGGAGGGATCCACCGCCAAACGACTCTCCAGCAACTATACTTCCAGTACTGGATCGCTTCATGACCATCATCGCTCCGCTTTTTAGAAAGGACAACAACCTAGCGTAATGGTCAGTTTTCCACGGGCTCCTTGCCGAACAACCGCTCAACTACAGCAAGGTCTATTCGGAGCTCAGTCGCATACAGCGTGGTGTGTCGATAACCGAGGACCTTCCACATCAGAAGATACCAAGCCGAAAAGATTCAAATGCCTATTGGGATGACTACAGCAATGAATATAGCAATGTTCAACCAGTATCAAAAAAGAAGGCCAGCTCAGTTTACCGCCAGCTGCAGGAGGCCTCGACAAAGTAACCTTCCAAGCAAGGAAGCAATGTCTACAGCATCAATGCAGAGTATAGTTTGAAGCAGCAGCGCAGTCGCTCCCGCTACTGTGAATCAAGACTGAAGGAATCACGGCAGCAGTTGGCGCCAAGTATGTCCAATAGTAAACTCAATCGCGAGTTGGGTCTCGAACCGAGTTACTACACGACGATGTGACTATGTCAAAGAGGAAGGAGCGAAGCTTACTACGAGTAAGCCTGAGCTCCTACGAACACTCACAAACAGTTCAGTAATTAAGTGTAACATGATCACTGAGCAACTGTCCATATTGGCTGTCGGCTTTTTCGTTGTGCTGTTGAAAGAGGCCCACGACGATAACAGCCAGACTGCAGTGAGTATCTGGGAGGTGTACAATAGAGTTGTGAAGCAGGCTTTCACCTATACCAACGCTGATGATTGTGATGTGTTTCTTCGAGTACTCGCTAGGCTTCTCAGTAAGAAGTACGCAGCAGATTCCCGACGGAGAGTTCGTTCGTTCCTTCAGCAGGTCCTTTCCGACAATGCACTATTGCATATAGTCGAAAGAATATACAAGGAGACCATTCAGGAAAGAAAACTTGCTGATGGGCAGCAAAGCACAAGGAAAGTTTCATATTCCAGTAGGAAGGAACAGCCCGGCAAGGGGACGACCGTCAATACTGCTTACGTGGAGAACTGCAAAGACTTCGCTCGGGTGTGTATGCTGAGGGTGTATAGTGTTCGCGACGGAAACTTAATATTCGAGAACTACGGATAGGAGGAGCAAAGTCATAGCAGGTTATCAATCATCAAAAAGAACAATAACTTCTTCCTAATCGTCGAGGAGCAGTCAGAGTATGCTGGTGCTGTGGAGCAGACAACCGCTCGAACGATGGAGTACAGCAAATCGTTTAAAAACATCGAAAAGGGGTTAAGGTTTGACGAGAACAAAGAAGTGGCTTCTCCGCAACTTGAAACCAAGAGAACCGAGCGCATCCTATCAAACACCCAATCAATACGAAAGGAGTCAAATAGGCATACTGATCTACGCTACGAAAGAATTGCCTCGAAGATAAATGCAAGCTAAGGACTTGGAGAAAGACCTTCCGAGGAGCAACCTCTTTCTGTGGCAAGAATCAAGGACAGGGATGATGGGCGCGCTACTGACGAGAAGATAATCCTTACCAATCGACTCGACCGACTTATCTCCCGACTGAAATCTAACAACAGCACGATAAACGGTTTGGTGAAGGACGATCAGAAATACCAGCCGCTAAAAAGCCCATTGGTCTCACTCTACGATGTGTACCCATTGACCGGCGGCACCGACAACAGCAGGGAGCGCATAGGTCAAACCAAATGACTGACCCAGTTACAAAATAGTCAGGCAACCCCCCACAAAGATATCATCTCAAGCGTTTATGTTAGCAGATCGAATATCTCACCACAAATACAACTGGGCTTGTTAGTTCCATTTTAATGTTCGCTCCATTAGTACTATAACGTTTGACTCCCAACTTCGCATTCATAGTTGCTTCTTACAGTTGGCTTCTTCGGTTGTCACTGGCTTCATACGTAATTTGTCGCGTTCTTCACAGTATAGATCAATTTGTGTGAAATAGACTCTTCTATCCTTTCCACTTACTTTCTGTCCTGCGAATGACATAATATTAATGCTGTGTGAACGAAAGAAACCCTACTTATCCATTGGAGGCACCTTCAGCAGCTTCAGCACATCCGACATCAACGACGACAACAGGTCTGATGGTGTGACCTTCTACCAAGAGTTTCTAAAGGAGGGGCTCTTTCAGTCTGCGGAGATCGTTCACACTCTTATCCGGGAAGAGGAGAATGGCAAGCCGATCAAGCCATTTGCAGTAATCACAGTAGCAGAACACAGGTCTACGCCATTTCAGTGTACACACGTGACATTGATTACACCATCGAGCGACGCTACTCATGCTTCCACCAGGTATATAAGAAGCTCAGCAAACGCACCACCCTGAAGACGGAGTTCCCCACGAAGACATTCCTGACTCCCAGCACTAACTAATCTGTCGTAAGTCGTCGCAAGACCGAACTAAACAGTACCCATCGTCCACTAATGTAGAGTTCATTCAGGAGGTTGTCGCTTCCAACGATCCGGATATGATGGTGGAGTTCTTTGAGTTCTTAGATCTCAAACAAGTGTACTCCAAGGAGCGAATCCTTCTTCCCTATCAAAAATAGGCAGACAAACGCATGGATGAGTAGGTGGTGCTCGAGCTGCTCGTACGATTGGGAAGTTCTCAAGATAACGTTATCAGCGTACTCAACGACCTGGAACGGGAACTGTTCGATAATAAGTTACGCATAACCAACGAGGTGATTCGACAATTATTTGTGGGGCTCGGCAAACGTAAGGGGCTACTGGAGGTAAGTTTGGGTGAATAGACTCGGGAGTTAGATTGCTTCCGCGGCTTGTAGCTAATCATGCGGTTCTTGAACTTTGAGCAGAACCGTGAGGCTGAAATTTACATTCGAAATTTTGTGGTCTGTCCAGTGAAAAACCTAAAGATTCACCCAACGTTAATGGGAAGTTCGAAGATCAAGCTGGACTACTTCCGGTTGCTGGAAATCTACTTTAAACGTAATTGTGACATCAACATGGAAAGTACCATGTAATTCCTATTTGCGCAGTCTCCTGAAGAACGTAAGGAGTTTGAAAACTGGTCCAAGTTGAGAGAAAAGAGCAGTCTTAATGTGGAACCGTATGAAGATGTTAGAGACATGGTCGAGATCAATGAGTCATAGATCGATGAGAAGGTGCGATGGTTGAAGGCCATAATGCGAGAGGATAAGCAACACTGGACGGAAGTTGCAACTTTCAATAAGCCGGGAACATATAATCTTCATATCTAAGTAAGTACTGAAGGTGTCAATCGATACACTTTCGATAGCAACCGACCCGAGGAAGAGCTTCGCAGTTACTTCCTTGAAAGTATGAAGTGGCACCGCTGGACAATCGTTTCACGTACCGATCCGTACGCGAGAAGTCTTACCGCCCAGGTTCAACTGACTACCTGCAGAAAGTTCCAGTTCTGCTGTTCCAGCGAGAACTTTGACCATAGCCCGATGGTTATACGCAAGCCACCAGCTCGTCGCCCAAGCGCGGAGTTCGAGAGCTTCTACGAGGTAACTCAGCTGGACCCAGCACCGAAAACACTGAAATGGAGAGTGCGGGTGCTTCGCTACTTCGACTCGTCTTCCTGTCAAGAGTACTTCCGTTCGTAGCTTCAGCTTGGCACGGAACCATTAGCAGAGGCACTGCTTCAGTGACGAACTTGAACAATCTGAAACACCCTCAATAATTACTAAGTTATGGCCGAAGAATTTGAGAGATTTTACTAGACGGCCATCGCTACCGTCCTTCAACCTGTTAATTGGAAGTCCTTGCAGCAACTCTTTCGCCTGAAGGAGAAGCGCTTCCCTCCAGACCGACGCATCCTGCACTACTTCAACGGTAGCTTCCGCGAGACTATTGGTAAGAGCTCCCGTAGCAAGTGGCATCGCATGGACAAGCTAGTGCTCGTTTGGGTGGCTGTACGCTACTGCGAACTTCGCGGAAAGTGCCTTAGCAAAGTCGAGGTACCTACTGGTCTACTCAGCTTGAGGACTTCGGAGAGTTTTCCAAAATTCTTGGCGTCCCCCAACGCATACTTGAGACCAAGTGGGTCAAACTTGTAAAACCCTACCTTCGAACATTACCCTGGGAGCCGCAGGAATAGGCACTTTTGGGTGAGTTGATGCAGACGGAAATAGCCAGCAAGTGGACTGATATAGCCCTTCGACTATTCGAAGAGGGAGCAAGCAAGGCCCTGAGAACCGCCAAACAGGTGCGCGAGAGGTGGGTAAATTACATAGACCCGGAAATCCGTCGGGATAGATGGACTCACGAAGATGATCAAAAATTGATGCGAGAAATGGAAAAAGTGGGCAAACGATGGTCAGAGCTAGGAAAGGCATTACAAAGAAGCGAAAACAGCATCAAAAACCGTTACTCGTCGCTGATGTTGAGGTTCCGTCAGCGTTCTTATAATGACTGTGAGGACCGAGAACTTTACCAAGAACCCGACGAGCTTCCGGATAACTTCAATCCATACAGGAACAGTCTACTGCAGTCCTCGGAGGGTCTGCGTAGCTGCGCATTCAGAATTCTTGAACCATAGGAACCACGGAGCCTCATCCCAATCGTGTCGTGGATGGGCTAAAACTGACGTTGCAACTCAAATTAAACAAAGTTACACGCAGGTGAAACGACCGTACAAGTGAGCTATTTTTTAAAAATCGTAATTTCAAATCGAGCAAGAAGGCGTTGGTCGACCAACGATCCAACGCCAGCACCTTCGACACGTTGCCAGTTCGATCGGAACAACGATTACCGAGAAGGGCGCCGACAGCGTGACAATTATATTGTACCTGGATGATGAAGCAACCACCGACCATCAATCATTTTACCGGGGGATCGACTACGAGGAAACCAACATTAGACAGCTTCGTTTCAAATACAATGAGGGTGATTGCTGCAGGGAGCCCCTTTCATTCCACAAATTGTGCAATTAGACAGTCAAATCACCAATCACCAGTGACGATGAAAATCATTCAACAGCAGTCCTTTTTCTTCTTCTTTTTCTCATTCTATGACTCCGTCAGGATCGTTTTCTCTATTGTCTGCGGTTCCGGAAACTTTTGGAGAATCTTTCGGGTCAGCTGTTCAAACAGTTATTCCACCCGCTGGTTGCTCTTAGCACTGACCTCAGCAAACTGAATGCCGAACCGAGCGGCTAGCTGCTCGCCCAACTGTCTGGTTACCTTCCTATCGCTCTCAAGATCACTCTTGTTGCCCACGAGTATGATCTACACCTCTTTGACGCCATTGTCACGGATCTGCTCAATCCAGTTTTCGATGTGCTGAAACGACGAGAAGCTGTCGATGCTATACGTCAGTACGATACCTTGGGCGTTCTTGTAGAACGATTTTGTGATGTTACGGAAGCGCTCTTGCCCGGCGGTATCCCAGATGTTTAGACATACTTATCTTCCATCAATCTTCGTTCGTTTAATCTTGAAGTCGACTCCCACAGTACTCAGCAGGTCAGTATGGAAGACGTCCTAACAGTAGCGCATGAGTAGACTCGTCTTGCCCACTCCGCTGTCTCCGATTACTAGGTATTTGAGTGTTACAGCTCCCCCTCGCATAATTACTGTAGATAATATAAGGTAGGTTGGTACGGCAATTTAAACTGCAGAAACCAATGTAATCCGACAAGCACTGATGCCAGTCCGTTCAGCACTTCGGTCGTTATTTATTAATATGCTAAAGCAGGATAGCAGTGTTGCTGTACCCGAACAGTAACTGTTCAAGATGATGAGGCTACGGCCAGAGAACACTGATGTGCCCGATCGACCAGCAGTAGATGACCAGTTGCCGATGGATCCGCCTATGGCTGTTGCCTACGATGAAGAGGCATAAGTGACCTTCGAAAATAACAATCATCGGGCAGCCGATAACTAACGTTCGACGAATGTGCCAATTGAATAGCACATAGCAATGGTCGAATAGAACGAGTTTCTGAAGGAACAGCTTTAACGAGTAAAAGAACGAATCAACGACTATTAGGACATGCTGCGGAGCTTCAAAGAGCTGCAGGATGAGTTACATTTGAGGGAGCAAGAGTTGGAGGAAAAGGAATCAGAAGTGGTTGGGCTTACTACTACCATTAAGGGCTACGAAAAGCGTAAAGCGAACCTTGAGTTTGAAGTAACTAAGTTGCACAAGGTGGTGCACTAGTACAAATAGGAGCAGCAAAAGTTAGAGAGGGAGGTTGACCACCTAGTCGGTCAACTCAAAGCGAGGGAAAGAGAGTTTGTAGATGCAAATGCCAGACATTCTCATGAGCTAGGACTGGCTGCCGAGGATAAAGAGGCAGTTAACGAACAATTCGAAGCCGTCAAGGACGAAACGAAGAAGCTCGTTGCTAAGATCAACCAAATCAGCCTGCAGAAGGAGAGCAAGCTTACCAATGAGATAGACTCCTACAGAAAAAGCTATGAAGAGTCGAAGGAAAAGCTTGGTCTGGCCAACATTCGCATTGCTGAGCTCGAAGAAGAAAATCGAAAACTCCAGAGCAGTTTGGGTATCAATCGAACAGAAATGGAGCGAGCAGTGATGAGTATGAAACTCGAAAACGAAAGAATTCAGGCAGACATGAGACTGGCGAAGTAACGAGAGATGAACGACTAGGTTTCCAAGCTGAAGGGATAAATCGAACGCCGGGAAAGAGACATCCAAAAGATGACCTCGTCAATGACTGCGAAATAACTGGAACTGAAAGGTCTGCACGAATAATTTGAAAGGTTTAGGCAGAAGGAACAATAAGGAAACAAAAAGATCATTGATGATTTGGAGAGAAAACTCGCTCGGAAGGACGAGTAGATTGAACTCGTAAAGGAACAGGTTCAACAGCGCGACGACTAAATTTCCCAACGGTAATTGGAAAACGATGAGATGAGCTCGAAAGTTCAGTCCCTGTAGCGTAATCTAAGGGAAGTTTACTAACAGTCAACACAGCTGGAGGGGAAATTGATGGATCAGTCTCGTGAGAAGGCAAGCCTCACCAGCTAGAATGGTCAGCTGAAGTACGAAATCAAATCGCTCAAGGATATTATGCAACACTACGAAGGGAAGGTCAAGGGTTTTGGACAGGAAGAATCAATGTACATGTCAGAAATCAAGGAGCTCAAGATTAAAATTGAGAATCTCAATGAAATAGTTCGCCAAAACGATAAGACCATACGCTAGCTGAATAACACTGTCGAAGATCTCACCGAAAAGGAGTCGAGGCTAGCTAACTAATGTCGATAGCTAAAGCAATCGTTGTTGGAGAGCACGATGAACCTTGAGAAGGGCAAGCACCAGCTGGAACGGCAAACGAGGTTCATCGATAGCTACAAGGCGGAGTCGGATAAAGTGAAGGAGAACACTGAAAAGAAATGGAGGGAGCTCAAGCGACTGTACGAGGGACAGCTGGAGAGCATGGAACAGCGATTACGAGCAGCGGAAGCCCGAGAGAAATCGTTACTGGTGCAGTTGGATCAAACTGACCGCCAATGCAAGGAGTATGAGTTCGAACTCACCATGTCAACGGACATAAAAGACGTCGACTACCGGAACTGAAAGGTGATAATGCACTCGATTTTGCTGGCAAAGCTATCATCGTCGGCATTGTCGTTTTCGAGGTGGTTCAGACACTGAAAATTCTTCTCGCTTCCTCTTTCTTTTTTGGAGGTCTTCGGGGTGAACTTCTTCTCTTTGTACTTGATTCATAGAACTCGGAGTTTCGTTTAGGAAACGAATTCTGTTCTTCCGGTCGTTTGTCCTTCCTCCCAAGATGCTTTCCTTCAGTTGCTAGTTAAACTCAGTATAGATGCCAACTTGCTATACAAGGAAAGATTATAGTTCACCCCATTGGGTTAATATTTCCAGTTGTTTGCCATCTGGATCCAAGTCTTGAAGCGACTCCAAGAGTTTCTCTTCTTTCTTGCTCCCTGAATGGAAGTTATTGATTTTGTTCAAAAATCGCTTTAATAATTTGATTAACTTATCCTCTTCTTGATGTTACTCCTTTGCTTGAGTAAGCAGGTTTGCATTTTACTTGAGGAGGTTAGCACAAGTCTTGTTCAATTGTATGCAATCTTGATGTCGCTAACCGAAATCGGACATTTCCCCAATCTGAATCAAACAGTTTTCTTGGGATTAGATTAATCGAGTGAAAGGTTGCAATCCATCCTCACATTTAGAAAGGAGGTCGGGTGGGAGTGGTTATCGGGGCTGGGTTAGATATTCGAGATTTCTTGCCTTCTGTTCGGAAAAGGTTTTTTCCAGTTGCTAGAAAAATTCGGCATTGTGGAGATTGTCGTCCTCGTGCTCTGAACTCTTCTTCAATTGTATGCGATCTTGATGTCGCTAACCGAAATCGGATTCCCCAATCTCACTCAAGCAGTTTTGTAAGGATTAGCTCAATAAAGGGAAAGGTTGCAGTCCATCCTCACATTTAGAAAGGAGGTCGGGTGGGCGTGGTTATCGGGGCTGAGTCTGAGCGTCAATCTTCCGCTGCTTCCTTTCCTTGGTTTTAAAGTCTTTCTTCCACTAAGCAAACTGTTCTCTCGTTGGATATTCAAGATTTATTGCCTTTTGTTCAGATAAGGTTCTTTCCAGTTCTTGCTAAAACAATTCGGCCTTGTGGAGATTGTCGTCCTTGTGCTCTGAACGATTCAGTTCCTTCACAAAGACTTGGAGTACGAACTTGCCTTCGTTTGCATTCAACACTGTCTTGACATGTTTCACAACAGTTTTGATGTTCTCCATGATTGATTCTTTGTACTTTTGGTTGTTCTTATTCTGAAGTAGTTCTGTGTTGCTCAGATACTCTTCGTCCTCCAGTCTTGAAAGGTGGGCCAAAAGAACGTTACAGCGTGAGCTCACGATAAAAAGTTTGGTCATATCGGCGAGATTCTTATGGGCAGCGAGATTGGGCTATGGTGAGACTTTCACACCATGGGGACGCAGTAAACCAATCAGTGCCTCATATATAAGGGCAAAGTTTTTGATAGATGTCTGGTTTGAGGGAACCTCCTAAGCCTCAGCACCGTTGGAAATTTGTTTCTGGTCACCTTGTGTATGTAATTCATCATGCAACGAATGACAAGGACGATCGACTGACTCTATACCTTCTTGCTCGTTAGGAGCATTGTCCTTAAGCTACTGAGCTTTGGAGTTAGGTTTCTTCCTCTGGGTTTGCATCTCCGATTCAATTTGCTTATTATGATTCAACTCTTTTCCTTGTGAGGCTATAAGGCTCCCGCTCAAAAGATGTCAAACCTTAACCTACAAGAAGTGAAGCATGTTATGAGGCAATTTGTAGCTGATCGTGATTGGTAGCAGTTCCATACACCCCGTAACTTGTTACTGGCCCTGGTTGGAGAAGTAGCTAGCCGAGATCTATCAGTGGGCAGGGGAAGTTAAGCCTGGCCTGGAGGGTGTCAGCGAGAAGGATAAACAGCGTACCAAAGAAGAGGTAGCCGATGTGTTCGCCTACTTAATCCGTTTTTGTGACGTTGCCAATATCGACCTATCGGAGGCTTTCCTTGAGAAGATGGAGAAGAACAGGAAGAAGTATCCTCAGGAGTTGGTTAAAGGCTCCTCTGCTAAGTATACAGAGTACAAGCAAAGGTCAGAGGAGAACTGACACCTCTTGTATATGCTTTGAACTTCAAATCAGTAGTTACGCAGTTGAATCACTCTACTTGGCGTGCATGCTGTGCGGCACGATGGGCATTCTGGCTTCATTTCTGTCCATCGGATGATGCAACTCCAACAAAAACTGTGGCCGCAGGGGGTAGCAGCCTTCGAGGTTATCGTGTCTGAGCATATCTCACACGTTGCCGATTCTCTGCGACCTTCATCAAGAGAAGGTTGTGTCGGCGCAGCATCTCTTCCTTCGCTTCGGTCAGCCTGTTTGTGACTCTTCACAATGGTAAAGATGTGGTAGCACTCGACTGACATTTCCAGCGCCATCTGGGCGAGCATAATCCAGCCCTCCTTGCGGTACTCTATCGTCGTTTCCTTGAAGTGCATCATGTAGATGTACTTGATCCGAAGAATTCGTTCGATGAGATTGTAGTAGTCGCTTCTTAGCAGGAACAGCATCAGTATGAACTTGTCCAGTTTATCCACGAGATCATCAAACTCTGGTAGGCGAGCAAGCACAGCTTTCGCGAGCGATTTTTCTGTATTTGTTTTGCACTCTGCCAGCATTTCGGTGTAGCTGTTCCGTAGAAATCTCTTCAATAAGGCCGGGAAGAAGGTCGATAGCACGAACAACAGCAATCGCCTCTTGCTTTGAACTGGCACTCCTTCGTATTCGTAGTCAGACTCATTTAACATGTTCAGGTAGGTGTATTCCTCCCCGAAGGTCTTACGTGGCTTTCTGTAGATAGTCAGGTAGTTGTAGACTGCGTCGTTGAGCACTTTCAGGAGCGTCGAGTGGTTCCGACTGATGCCTTTCGGCAATAACCCGTTCATGGTGAGCGACTCCATGGCTTCGGTGAAGGTATGGTACAGATGCGTCCGATAGGATCTATCGATCTCATGCAGCCGAATCACCTCGGGTTGTTTGCTCTGCTTGAGTTTCATGTAATATCATATTGATGACGCAGTAGTAAGGGGTCACTGCTCAGTGTAGAACAGGTAAGTACCGTGGCTGCTCACTCCCATAGAGCTCTCCTTGTAGTCTTCGAACAGGTAAGTCTACGTCTCCTTGGTAGTATACTAATTCAGTCTTAAGCTTGCCGGGGATGTGATAGTACGCCGAGAGAAGTTTTGGTCTGGCGAACAACTGTGACGGGAGTTGCTGGGTTTCTGCTCGTCACGATTGCTGAGAGTGCGTATGCTGATACCTTTATTTGGTGTTCTTTCTTCATTTTTGGTGTGTATTGAACTCTGCTTAAAGAAATCTGGTCGAATTTCGAAGCTGTTGATCTTTGCTTGGTGGGGTGCAACTGGTTTGAACTGCTATCGCTTTGGGGATGGCATCACTGGTTCGAATGGATGGGTACTGTGGATGCTAATGCCTGATTAGCTCGAAGGTCCGTCGATGTTGATCTTGCTCATTTAGGCTCTCTGAATGATTGCCGAAACTGGTGCAATTTCAATCGACTTCTCAATTGATTCGTTGTCGATAGCTCTGATTGGACTATTCTCGTTTCTTGCTGTTGGTCTCGGATTGCTTGCTGTTTGGAGTTTTCTCATCTAAGCAATCTGCTTATCATAATCCTCACACCGTTGTTGAAAGTTGCGGATGAGTTAGTTACGAACCGTGATCTCAGCTTACAACGAACTTATGGCAATTACGTGCCTTTAATTTGCTCGGTTGAGTTATCCTGTGAGCGACTTATTGATGATTTGTACGTTTTCCAAACATTTGGCGTACTCCTGCTCCCTGATTGCTTGCTTCTCTGATTTTTGCTGTAATGCCTCCAATCGTGCCGACAGTTCACGAATACTTTCGACCACCTTACATCTCTAACTCTCTTCGTTAAGCAGCCGATTTTCAAGATTCCTCACCAGTTGGTTGATGCGAATAATGTAGGCATCGCAGCTGCTCACAACAAACTCTACCTTATTGTCGAGGACTTTCAAGGTCTATTCAATAGAACCGACGACCCCACCCATCTTCTGCTTGGTCTGATGCTTTAATTCTTAGATAGTGCGCCAAGCCTCCTTTCGAACACCGCTGTAAGCTGCCTTGAGCTGGTCGATAGTCTGCCAGATATCATCTTCATGTTGTTCCAGTTCCTGCAGTTCCATCTCCCAACGAACGCTCAATTTACTGTTTATGGTTGAACGTTGTGAACGAGCACAAGGAGACTCGAAAGAGGTGGCACTCTCCTAAAATCTCATAAAAATTTAGTAATAAAATCCGATAGTTGCCATCAAAGTGGGTCAGTTCCATCGAACGAGTTCATTGCTGGTGGTGCAAACCATCGACTGTTGTAGTGGTCATATGGACAGAGACAGCGCAAGTCCGGCAGAACGGAGTTTACCCCGCAGTTGGGACTCTATCGTTCAATGAATTCTTCGACAAGCTCGTGGTTATAAGCCGCTGAAGGCCATTTCGCAGCGGTTCTACTTACTAAGACAAAGTTGTCTTTCCTTCCGAAATGGTTTATCAACACCTAAAATGGCCGATCGCAGCCCTCTCCAGTTGGGTTGTCGACTTTTACCAGTTGTATTCTTTGCTAGCTACATAATCTTTCAAGATCGTCATCCGGTCGTTTGTACTTTTAGTTGGAATGTGTACCCACAACGACCTTCGGCAGACGCATTTTTTCTTCTGGGTATCCCATGAATTCAAAGAAACGTAGCAGGTGTTGGATCACGTTCATCATGCTTTTGCGATCACAACGGTTGTACACCATCAACACACAGTCGGGGTTGGTAGGGAACATCTCCCTACTTACCAGCGGCCATTCCATCTTTTTGTTTAGAGCACCTCCCCATTAGTAAGTGGACAACCTCACCATCCCTTTGTCAGTAAGAAAGTTGACCTCATCGCGGGTAACTTTGCCTGGGTACGCTATATATCGATGAGGCAATTACTGAAATGTTTGGAGACCTGCCGACATTCCTTCGCGTTTTTGATCAGACTTGTCTTTCCAACCCCTAAGTCACCCAGCACAACCATAGTGTACTCCTTGAAGATAGGAAGGGGACCTTGCGTGATCCTTGGAATTAGTTTGTCTTCTGGCTTTTATCCTGGTTTGTTCTTATCGCTGATTCCCAGCATTATCCACTTTGATAAACTGTAAGCAATTTGCACTACACGAATCAATAAACCTGAACAAACATCAATCTTCGCCCTCGCTGCTGCTGGTTGTCTCCTCGACTTTCCATACATACTTATAATGCTCGGGATACCTGTGATCGAGATCTCCGTAATCGGGAGGGTAGTGGTACCTGCCTTTCCTAAACCAACCGGCCTGTCGATACTTCCTGTAAGATTAGACTCGAGGGTCAACAATGCTTGGCCATGGCACTTTGGTGTATGCTAACATCCTCAAATCGAAGCGCGGCATCGCTTCCAAAGCCCTGCTCCTGGTCATCTTTTTGAATTTCATAAGATCCTTGACAACAGATTAGCGCATGAAGTACCTGGCTGCAAACAGAAATGGCTGTTCGCAGTCCATACTGCTTCCTGCATCGGTTTAGAGATATGGGAGCTTCCATTTCTGGATGTACTGCTGTAGCCTGAAGAGGCTGGTCTTGCGACGAGTTGTCACACCTGCTTTGGTGCCCACAAGGATATATAGGAAGTCTTTGCGACCCGTAAGATTCTCGAGAAACCTTCGGTGCATTGTCAGCTTCCGCAGTCCCCTCCCACTGTTTACATCCCACACTAGAAGCACTAGGTCAATCTAATTGCCTTTGGGATACTTAGAGGTATTTCTAAGCACCCTGACGTGCTTGCAGTCGGCATCCACGAGTTCCAAGGCATTGAAAGTGACTATACCCCGGTTCGTATTGAGTTTGATCACATGGCGATCTGGTTCTGTTTTACTATAGTCAACTAAGTTAGTTTAGGAA
>ERZ724508.937-NODE-937-length-18965-cov-5.977366_pt1 | contig 18965 bp, 30 predicted proteins | sample MGYA00376041_ERZ724508 | MGnify/ENA primary metagenome ERZ724508 (study PRJEB28724, sample SAMN07190887) | wastewater metagenome | isolation source: effluent of sewage treatment plant in Hong Hong | place: USA: Christiansburg, Virginia | collected 2016-03-01 ...
CCGTACATGTTGTCTCCTCCATCGTAGTGCATCATCGCGAAGGTCATCGGCCGCGACTCTTCTTCAGCAACCTGCGGACGCTTCTACTAGTCATCCCCACGGTTCTTGCAGCTTGAGCATTTGCAGGCTGCCGAGCATTTAATGCCTGCTCCGTAGCACTCACAGTACTTCTTGTTGCAACCCGACTTCTTGCAGTTGCAGCTCTTCTGAGCCGGATAGTCATCGTTATCCAGAAAGTTTTGCTTTCCCATAGGACCTTTGCGTGTGGTGGTCTTCTCCTTCGATTTTTGTCTCTGAATTTCATGCACAGAGTTGTTATAGCAGTCTTTGCACTGGCAATCGCTGTTGCAGTACATGTTCTTGCTGATGCACTCACAGTACATCTTCAGGCAATGGGTCTTCTTACAGTTGCAGCTGATCGGCTTCTGCTTGGCTCGCTACTGCATCATCTACTCTGCCTTCATCAGGTCCCGAAAACCTTCTTGGGTCAGCATGTTGTAGAGACGGTCGTCTGGACCCATCAGCAACGAATTCACATTATCCAGCACTTCCACCTTCGAGCGGGATTGTTGTCCTGCTTGGTTGTTTAAGCTTGTGATCGACTCAATTGTCGCGCGAGTTTAGCTACGACCGGGTCGCGTTATCGCCAGCCCCTTAGATGTACGGGAAATGTTAATGAGGTGACTGTGCGCGTCACCGTCAAAGAACTCTTAGAGTGCTCTAATCCGCACGTTATCGGTTGCTTCGAAGCTATCCTCCTCGCTCTTCTTGCGCTGTTTGACATGTCTGTCGGATTCTATTGGTTCAACGCCCTTCGATTGGGCGGGATTATGAGATCGTTTGACCTGCCTCTCCAGCTTCCCCTAACGATTGAAGTATTTGTCGATAGTGGGTTTGTGTCGTGGAGGCTGCACCCGCTTCTCAGTTCCCTTCATTCGATGGTAGTGAAGTTTAAATAGCCAATATCACTGTGTTCATTCCAACAGTTCGAAGTCGTCGAGGCTGATCTTGCGATTCTGGCGACTGCTACACTTAATCTCTCGCTTGCGTTACGGGGAAAGCAATAGTTGTATTGCCCTAAAGTCTGGGTGCTTTTCCTACAGGTCCACTAACGATTGCAGCAAGGCCTGATGGTCCAACGAATCGCGGATGGCAAAGCACAGTGAAATGCATGGTGATAGCTTGGAAAAGTCAATACCTCTGGGGTGTCGTTTGAAGTAAGTTTATTGCTTGGCATCGGAACTCTGCGTAACCGGCTATGGTACCTGTACGTAGTGTGGGTCCAACAGAATTGCCCTATCACTGTGATATCCTAATAGGAACATCGCTTGACCCGGAGTACCACCCAACATTCCAGAGAACTGTCGCAGTTCCATCAAAGCTTTCAGGTGTGGCAGGTACAGCTGTTCAATTTGGTCTATTCCCAGACGATTGTGGATGATCAACAGGGTTGGCGAGTCCACCGAACTGATTGTCTCGGGAAGTAGGCATCCAGAAGTCTCGTTGATGATTTTTAAGTCTAACCTCGGCACCTTGCCAAGGAGGCTGCTGCAGATAGAGAGGATCTCACTGGCAGTTGTCCATCGCTTCTCTGAATCAACCCAACAATTACCGATGTGCCCAGCCTTACAGATATTTACAAGTGATAGGGCAGCATCCTCCGTTTCCTGAAAGTATTCGAGTACCCTTCGATTCTCGAGCCCACACAACCTTTGCATTCCCTCCGCAAGGAGCATCTGCACTGCGCGAATCATGCAGCCCCACCCCCTGTCATCTCCGATTTCCTTGATGCCCTTCCTATAGCTGAGCCATATAGTATTTCGGAAGTGTTAGTTAAATTCGTCAACGGTAGCTAGCTAGTATTCGCGCCCCAGGTAAAATGCAGGTTCGCCACCCGCCGCTAACTGAATGCGCTCACGCTGCAATAAGGGTATCTTGAGGTAGTTTGAATGCTTGAGGTTGTAGGCAAGGTTGGTTCTGATTCGATCCGAAGCTTACATGGTGTTCTTGAAGATGTCGGTGAGGGTTTCCTTGTTGGGGCTGTGCTGTGACGACTGCTAGGAGTGCAGCTCGTAGAACTCACATTCATCACTGTCGCTGTTCTACTGCATTAACATTATTAGTTATAGGCCACTAGCCCGACCAATGTCATTTAACCGGCCGCGCGGTATCTTACACAAGTGGTTGACGGTGAGAAGTGATGGACATCCACTACCAATGCTATTGTGTGTGTGCCGAGGCGAGTGCCTGCCGCTGAAGCATAGAAACTCCAGTTGAAGGGATCATCTCAGTCATTCATTAGAGTATTGAAGGTTGGGAACCCTATAGCCGACTCAAATGAAAATCCTGAACCATTCAAGAAAGTGAGAAGTCAATGAATTCGGTTGACTGCCTCAGTGGATTGATGGAATTGGCTGTGAATTTAAAGAATTTTCAAACCGATTCTAAAATAATGGTTGATATTTGCAGTACCTTCCCACTCCTTCGGTCGTATTACCCCACTAAAATTAATTCCTGCTATAATTGCTACTCGCAGATCCAATGTCGCTTGAAGAAAAGCAGCAGTACCTCTGCCAAGAGATAATCGATGGGGGATACTCACCCGAACAGTTCCAGGAGTTCCTGGAAACCAAGAAACCTGAGGCAGGCATAGATCTCAACCTCTGGTCCTTCGAAGAGCTCAAGCAGGTTGGAGAATATTCACCTAGGTCGTTAAGCAGTTTAGGAAGAGCCATAAGCCGATAGGGCAAGAGCAGGTTGCACCGTTGCCACCACCACCCCCTCCTCCACCAATGCCACAGAAACAGCAATCTAATAAGGAAGTTAGCAAAGATGGCAAAGTCGAGAAGCAACCTGAACCAAAATCGCCGATTGGCAAGCCTTCTGCACCACGTGGGGAAGATGATGAAGTTGACACAATAGATCCCATATCAGGATAGGACCTGTACGTACGATTAGTTCCGGGCATCAAGGTAGATATGGCTTACGTCGACGGTCCAATGACCGTCATCATGAAGAAGTTCGAGAAGAACGAGGGTGGGTTATTTCAGCAGGACTATGTGAGCTACTATGTGGAGACCCCATAGAAAGGTTGGATGGTGGGTCGCCGATACACATAGTTCCAATGGCTGCGTGAAACACTCGATAAAATGTTCCCAGGACTTCCAGTACCAATATCTGTAACTAAGATCCCTCCCATTCCAAAGAAGGGACACTTCCGAAACTTCGAGGAGAGTCACTTGCATCGCCGAATGAATGCACTGGAGAGTTTCTTAAATAAGGTGCTTTCGATGCCGCAGCTCAATGCCACGACCATCGTGGTCAACTTCCTGAGAATCTCCGATGGAGCAGAATATCTAAAATACAAGAAGGACCACACTATTGAAGAAAACCGCGTACCACTGAACAAGTTAAGAAGTCCAAAAGGTCGGGTGCGCCTGGCAATAGAGCCTAAAATGACCAAGCTATTTACGCAATTTCGGCAAACCTTTACCAGCACCGAGCAGAGGCTCAATAAGTATGGTAACCCTCACTTAGAATCTACAAGGACTCCAAAATGGTGTTCACTAACATGGAACAGTCAGCGAAGCTTGTGGAGGGACTCAGTGGTGCCTTCATGGAGCTTAGCGAGGAGTCAGCTCGATTCGTCAAGACAGCCGATATTCAGCCCGATAAGACAACCGGAGCAGAACTGTATCGGACTATCGGTGCATTAACCCGTGACCTATCGTAGCATCTTCCACTAACCGTAGAAAGTTGATGAACGATCAGGCAGTTTGCTTTAAGCAGCACATCTACGGGTTGTACAAGTACGAGATGCACAACATTATTGCCATGAGCTAATGCCTCAAACGAGTAGATGAAGCAAAGGAAGAGTATAACCAGTTCAAGCTCAAACTACGCAAGACCAAGGAAAAGCTGATTGAAGATAAGAACTATAGCAAATGGGGGCTTCCACTCGTGCAAAGTGAAAAACTTGCTAAGGACAAAAACGCATTCACGAGGGATGAGCTGATGGCAATGATGCTGCCCAAGGAAACTGAGCAGCAGACACAGCTTCGTGACTACTATGCGCTGATTAACGCCACGCTCTATGACGAGATCATTCGGTACACTCGGGACAATCCCGCCTACCTCACCAACAATTTGCTCGCATTGAGTAAGAAGGAATCGAGTATCTCCAGTGCTGTAAGTTCGTAGACTATTGCAGGAAATGATGCTCTGGGCGGACGTAATGAGCTTCTTCAAGTACGAGCAGGGTAAGGTGCACCGTATTGATCCACCCTAAAAGCCTCCGGCGACCACAAAGTGACCTCGATATATATTCCTGGCTGCGTTGTGCCAGCTCAACACTCCGTCCTCCGCTGCTAGATTATAATTTTACCCGAGAGATGACCAGCATAGAGGATTTTATGCTGCTGAGTGTGATCGGCAAGGGAAGCTACGCAAAGGTGCTGCTCGTGCGCTATAACAAGGACGACCAGATCTACGCTATGAAGGTGCTCAAGAAGAAGCACATTGCCGATCTTCACCTTCAAGAAAAGATTATGACGGAGCGGCAGGTGCTGGCCACCATGAACCATCCATTCCTGGTGCGCCTATACTTCTCTTTCCAGGATGAGAAGAAGCTCTACTTTATTCTAGAGTACTGTCCGGGTGGCGAGCTATACGGTCTGCTGCAGGTCAAGAACAAGTTGAGCGAGGAGCAATGCAAGTTCTACGCAGCACAAATGCTCCTAGCAATCGAGTCTCTGCATCTCAAGAAGATTATTTACAGGGAGTAATTGTTCACAGCTAATGCAGCCTCAAACCCGAAAACATCCTGCTGGATAAGAAGGGCTACATTAAGCTTACCGACTTTGGGCTCAGCAAGATCATCAAACGTACGGAAGAAACCACCCAAACCATCTGCGGGACGCCTGAATACCTCGCACCAGAAATTCTAAACCAGGAGGGGCATAATGCTGCTGTCGACTGGTGGTGCTTGGGGTGCATCATCTATGAAATGCTCACAGGATCTCCGCCGTTCTCGACGGAAAACCGTAGCGAACTGTTTGATTTGATTAGGTATGGGGCCATCGAGTATCCCCCAGGGGTAAGCATAGGTTGCTAAAGTAGATATCACCCAAACTCCAGGATCTTCTCGAAGGACTTTTCAAGAAAAACCCTAAGGAGCGGCTTGGTTTCCAAGGTCCTGAGGAAGTGAGAAAGCACCCGTGGTTCGACAAGATTAGCTGGCCAACACTCGAGCAGCGGTTGATCAAGGCTCCGTTCCTTCCAGTTCTAAAGAACGACCTGGACCTAACAAATTTCGACGTGAGTTTCACGTCTAGCGAAATCGAAAGTTATCAGGATACCGGTTCAATGTCAGCCAAGGAAAATTACGTTGGCTTTTCGTTTGAAGGCGGAGAGCACGAATGATCGACGATCCGAGTTCGTATCAGTTTCAATATTATATGAAGCCGAAGGAAGTCAACGAACACACCAGCATTACCTATCTCAAATCTGAGGAGCTCTCGAAGGTGCTGGCGGACGGGTTTGCACTGCTCTACCATAACAAACCGCAGTTTCCAGTAACGTACCTCGCCAACTACCTGCTCAATCACAGCAAGACCAGTCAAGAGCAAAGCAAGCTGCACGAAGTGATGGAGGAAAAAAGAAAGATCATTGCTGGCTTCCAACAGGAGAAGAACCGAATGGAACTGAGCCAAAACAAACAGAAGCTGCAACAACAGGAAGTCAAATCGAATTTAGACAGGTTTGATCAGTACGTTAAGGAGCACTCAGTTCACTTCCACGTGCTCAGCGAAGTGTGCGAAGAGTTAGAAAGGAGGTTTAAGCTCGGCGGAGCGTACGTGGGTGAAATCAAGCATCCCAAGAGATCTGTTAAGGACAACGAAGATGCATAAAATGCACATTTGGAGACTGAGCAACCCAAGCGTATTGAATACGTAGCTTATTCGAAGTCTCAGAAGTCAATTATGGAAGGCAAGTTTCTGAGTCTCGAAAGTGTCACTGGGGCTCTGTTTGGCGATAAGCCAGCTGATGGCGGTGATGGTGAGCCGGCTGGCGAAGAGGCAGAGAAGAAGAAGAACTATCTTTACGTGCCCGATGTGGTGAAGAATGATAAGATAGTGTATTTCCGATTGCCAAAGTTGGGGTCCTATATGGCTGTCCCAATGGTATGCCGTTCTTATTTGGGAGAGAATCTATTTGAAGTTGGCCTGGAATAGACTCAGAAGTATCACAAAGCTGTGGAGGAACTCGAAAAGTAGCGCGAAAAAAAGGAACTGTAATTCCGTGAGCAATATGAAGAAAGGCAGCGAAATGGAGCAGAAGAGAAGTAACTGGATGAGATGGAAAAGAAGTTTGAGGAGGAGAAAGCAGCTGTGCCTGACCCTCCAGCACCGGCTTTGCCATCAGTGCAGAGACAATTCGTTCTGTGCTTTGATACTCTTGGTCAAGAACGGGAGCTATCAGAGGAGACACGCGAACAACTCCTTCAGTATGTTGATTTCCTCCGACAAAGTTGGGAAGCCAAGGAGCACTGGTACCTGTAATCCGACATTGACGGACAGATTAAGTATCTTCAGAGCTTGTAAGGACCCGTCGCCGACCAATTGATAAAGTTTGGAGAGGAGTAGTAGAAAGAGATGGCTCAAGAGATGTAGGAACTTTCCAAATTCAAGGCCAATGAGAAGCAGTATCTGTTCGAAACCGATTCCCTGCGTTTAGAAAAGATAAAGGAGCAATTCACTGATGAGCGCTACCAGTTGTACTTCAACACGTTGCGTAACATGAACATTCTGAGATATCCTGCAATTATGCAAGCAGCTCTATACTTCTTGGGTTACAGTAAGAAGCAGATCAACATTCCCGGTACCAATGTGCTAGACTGGAGAAACGTCCGTGAACTGTTAGTGAACGATAAGGTGATCGACAAGCTGTGTGAGTATACCCACCGAGGAATCAAGGAGGCGTAGGTGTTACCATATGCTCGCTGGAACCGACTGCTCCCTCAAGTGGACAAATTCGATTTGAATGCAGTGCTCACTTACAACATCTTCTACGGTAAGCTGCTCAAGTACCTCCAGTTCACAGGGAGGCTTCGTAAGCTTGACTGTGAGCTTCGTGCCGAACAGCTATAGCAGAAGAGAAGGGTTCGACTTGAAAGAATTGCTGAAAACGAAAAGATCACTGCTGAAAAGGAGCGAATTCGTTAGTAGCAACGCACCATTCAGAAAGAAAAGGAGGACCATGTGTTTGATGAGGAGGCCTGGGAGCTCCAATACAATGATTAGCATCCCCTGCAGTAGCCAGGCGATGAAATCCTCCCGGAAGTTGATCGAGACTTTGAGCAGGAATAACCGCCAGCCGCCCCTGCCTGATCTCCTGCGAATTTCGCTTAATAATTACCGAATAGATAAGCAACCGTGGAAGGAAATGATCGACTGCCTTGAAAATTACACGATACTGAGCACAATCGGCGAAGGTGCCTATGCAATGGTCAAGCTCGCACGACGTCGGCAGGACAACAAGCTGTACGCATTAAAGAAAGTAAGGATGCGTAGTCATGCAGATCTCCTTCATAGATTCGACCACCCGCGATAAGAAGGCAGCATTAAACGAGGTGCGGCTGCTCTTCTCACTTGAAAACGATTATATCGTATCGTTCAAGTCCGCCTTTTACGTTGAGGGGGAAGAGGCGCTTTACATCGTGATGGAATATGCAGAGAAGGGTGACCTCGCTTGTAAAATCGAACAGCATCAACAGCAACAGTCCCGCTTCCGGGAGGAGTAGATCTGGAAGGTGCTGTACCACATCAGCAAAGGTACCAACTCAACCTATATAGCACTCAAGCATCTCCATTAGAATCGCATCATTCACCGTGATTTGAAACCCGCCAACATCGTGGAGAGTAGCGATGGGAGGTATAAACTCGCCGACCTCAATATCTCCCGCCGTATCCGTTAGAATGAGCTGGTGAATACGATGATTGGCACACCCTACTACCTAAGTCCTGAAGTCTGGAAGCGTGATGAGTACGATTTCAAGGCCGACATATGGTCGCTCGGGGTTGTTGCTTACGAAATGGCGTTGCTGGAATTGCCGTTTCCTGCCAATACCATGGAAGAGTTGTTCAAGAAGGTGGTGATCTCTGGCAAGTATAAGCCAGTGCCATCGTACTACTCGGAGGAGCTACGTCAACTCATCCGCGAGCTGATGAACGTTGAAGCAAATTAGCGGCCAGGACCTGCAAACATAATCAGCGCCTGCCGTACATCCTTGCTTAACACAGTTTACAGCACATTTCGGAGTGAACTTCATATACCGCAAGTATAGGAACCCATGAACCTTCTGAATACCATACTATGGCCAGACGAAACAGGAAACATCATGGAGTTAATGCCAAAACCCCAATATGACGACGAACACGGTCCTCATCAGCTGGATACAAGCTATGGTCGCAGCACGGCGAAGTCGTTCAGGCTCCGAAACAACATATTCAATCGGATAGACCAGACATCTCCAAAAGGACATGAACAGAAGGCACAATTGGGTCGAATTTCCCGTCGAAAGAGTGTTCGCGAGGGCACCGAACAGACACCAACAATGCCTGAAGACCTCAGTCGGAAGGTGATGAACGACGCAACCGAACGACTTCTAGGAATATCCGCGAAACAGATTGTTCTCAAGCCACCACTATCGCGAAAGGTCCCCACGGTGGTTCGTGAAGCTGATCGCTGATTACTGATGATACTCCGTTGCTTAAGGTTCTACCAATTTACCGAGCGGCTTCACAGCTTCAGTGAGTATGGAATATCACCCAAAGGAAGAAAATGGCATAAATGGAGGAAGTCAACATTCCACCGAAAGGCGAATAAACTCAGTCCCACCTCAACAGAAGTTCCAAGCGGTTCAGCCGCAGTCGTCGTCGAGCCGTCAATCACGAGGAGGTGTTCGACGAGCCTGTCGTGTCTCAGGCAATTTCTTAGACGCCCCCAGCAGTATAACCAGACATTGGAACCTGTTCGCTTGCTAAATTTTGCGGCTGGCTCCGAGCCTGTTGGTCTGGCTAGCAGGCCAAGAAACCATAAGTACGCAAGTTCGCCACTGAACGAAATTTAAGGGAGTTCCTCCAGCAACGTCGCTCGCGTAAGGTACGGACTATCCTTCAACAGCTGAAAGGTTGTCAGAAAACTCTCGTCCTCGACCTGGACGAAACGTTGGTGCACAGTGGCATTTCTTTGGAGAAGTGGGACTTTCGCATAGAAGTACAGTCTGCCCGTTATGCTCAGTATTAACATGAGGGGAAAAAACATACTGCTTACACCAAACTTCGAGGTGGACTGAGTATCTTCCTAACGGCGATGAGCCAGCATTACGAGCTGGTGATCTTCACTGCTGGAATACCGGATTTAGCGAATAAGGTGATCGACAAGATAGATCCAGAAGGTCTTATCAAACACCGCATCTTCCGCGAGCATTGCATCGAGGTGCAGTTCAGCAACCGAATCTATCTGAAAAACTTGAATCTGCTCAACCGAAGGCTACAGGATGTCGTGCTCATGGATGTACATGAATTGTTAAAGGTAGAACAGCCAAAACTCGGGATTACTGAACCCTGAAAATCTTTTGGCCGTTAGCAGCTTCTACCAGGATGAACATGATCAGTAACTGCTGCGATTGATTCCATTTCTGGTGTACCTGTCTGGGCTACCCGATGTGCGCGATGTGGAGAAGCACCGATTCGAGTTCTTCAAAGATCGCGGGTAATGCATCAACGAAGTGCCACCAGAACGAAAGCGAACGCTTAAACTCAAGACCGTTCGAATGGATGTACAGCTGCAAACCATTAACCATGAGGGCTGATAGGCCACAGAGTGAATCGTATAGTTGGGTCCTTTGAATGATCAATTTATTGTTATGGAGGCGTCGAACTCCTTTGAAAGTGCCAACTTCGACCCCATCGCCTACCTCAACCAGCGCTTCCCCAACTAGTCTTCGTTGGCAGGTCTCGATGAGTAGATTGAAGCACTAAACGGCTAGCTGCAGCAGGTCAGTGGCTAGCTGATTCGGTAGATCCACTAACACGCAATGATGAACGTGCACGTCAGCGAAGAAATCAGCAAGGCACGGGAGCTATCGAAGGAAGTCATCAGGGAGATCGGGATCATCAAATAAAAGGCCACGAAGAGCGAAGAGATTGTCTATGAGATGTGTAAGGACCTGAAGAGTTTGGATATCGCCAAGAAGAACCTAACTTTTAGCATCGACGCCTTAAAGAAGTTCATCATGATGGTGGATGCACTCGAGAAGCTCAGAGACAGCTGCGAAAAGCGAAGCTACAAAGAAGTCGCCAACTTGATATCAGCATTCGGAGAGCTCTCCAACTACTTCCGCAAATACGAGCATATCCCACAAATTCAGGAGCTCTACAAGTAGAAGTAGATGATCATAGTCGAGCTTAACAGTCAAATCATCGAGGACTTCGAGAGCTACGAGAAAGGCAACTCCACCCTCAAACCCGATGACCTTTTGTATGCCTGCCACGTCATCGAGGTGCTTGGAGAGAAGTACTTTCGCAAGTTCATCGAGACCTTCTGCCAGATGGTGCTGGCTCCCTACCAACAGATGTACAGCCAGCAGGAGAACGCCACGTTGGAGAATACTGAGCGGCGGTATGGATGGATCAAACGGAAGATGGACGAATTCGAGGGGAAGTTTGGGCAGGTATTCCCTGAGTACTGGGGGATCAACTGCTTTTTGCTATACGAATTCTGTTCGGTCACGAGATTACATCTGACCATGATACTTGAACGCGGAGGTGGCAACTCTAACGTTGCGATTCTGATGAAATCACTGGACCTCACCCTCAAGTTCGAATAGAAATGTGCGGCTGATGTAAAGAAGAAGTACGAGAAGAGCATCAACGAACAGCAACGCATTCCTGCGGAGAAGAAGCCATTTGCAATCCCATCACTTCCCAAGTTCAAGGGATCCATCAGCCTGTCGTTCGAACCTCACCTCCGTCCATACATCAAAAGCGAGTAGGATGGCATGTACGAGTCGCTGATGAAGAACCTCGAAGAGGACAGTCTCACCGAAATCAAGGTGTACAATTCCTCGCTGTTCCTGTTCCATAGCATTAAGAGTGTTATCAAGCGTGCAACTAGCTTCTCTCGCGGAAGATTGATGCTCGACATCATCAACAGTATCAAAAAAATTCTCCGAATTTACTGCGATAAGTGCATTGAAAAGATCAAAAAGTCGAACGACTTCGAGGCAGCAGTCTGCTGGGTAATCAATACAGGCGAGCACTGTAAGAACATCATTTCGGGACTAGAGGAGACTGTCGAGACCAACCTTGATGAAGCCTTCCGGGAGCAGGTCAGCTTCTCCGATGAGGAAGAAGCATTCTCAAAGTACATTTGGCACTATTGCAGTCTGATCAGCAAGGCGATCGACCAGTTCATCGTACACATGGACCAGCGCTTCGAGATCCTCTTCACGCAGATCTCCAAGGTGGCATGGGAACGGATGGAGTAGATGATAGATAGTTCGAGCTACATCAAAGAAGCCAAAGCGCTGTTGACTGCGCACTTCATGAAAATCAAGGATGAGATGAACAGTTCGTACCTGGCCTTCTACATGAACAAGCTAGTCGTCCTGATCAACGCCAAGTTCATCGCGAATGTGTATAAATGCCGCAAACTGCCTCAGGTTGCTTTACAGAAGCTGCATCTCGACACTATCGAGCTTAAGGAGGTACTGCTGACTGTCGTGAAGACAGATACACGTAACAGTTGAGTTAACAAAGAAACCTTTGGCAATCAGAAGAATATGGAAAGTCATCGGGCACTCGTTAACAAAACCTTCTTGAAAAGTTAAAACATCATCAAACTACTCACGCTCAGCCTTGACGACATCGCAGGAAAGTTCGAGCAGTTTGTTGAGGGCGGTACACTTGTTGATCTCGACAAGATACTGTTCGTTAAGGGTAGCAAACGTAGTGATGTGGCTGCACTCGTCAAGAAGCTCGAATAGCGCGACCGTAATTGACCATTCTCCTGTGAGATTCCAAACAGAGTTAGGATATCCCTTACAGCTTTGCATGGTCCATATAATAAGCACACTTATAATTCCTACATGAGGGTTTTGCTACTGGCAGTGGTGCTGTGTTTGGCTACCGCACAGTACAATGAAACCATGGGCAAGATATTGGGTCACCTCACAGTAGCCAGCTACTGTCGGCCTTCACTCATATCGGCTTGGACATGTGATCCATGCAAACGGTTCCCAGGAATGAAGTTTGTGACTGTCATGAAAAACTCCACGAATGACACGCTGGGCTTCATCGGAGTCAGCGACGAGCTCGACGCTACGAGTACAGTTTAGAGTGATTCGTAGTCTTGGTGTTCAGAGGCACCCTCCCATGGGACGTGAAGAACTGGATTAGTGACATCAACTTCCTGAAGACGAAGTATGCCTTCTGCGATAACGGCTGCGATGTGCACCGAGGCTTCTACTAGGATTATCAGGATATCATGAATACCGTAAAGAACTCCGTGCAGAACTATACTGCAGTGTTCAAGAAATCCAAGCTCATCGTGACAGGGCACAGTCTTGGAGCTGCACTTGCGACCCACGCTGTCGGTCATCTCTTGCACTTGGGCATCAAGGTTGATCTCTTTTACAACCTCGGAAGTCCCAGGGTCGGCGATTCAAAGTTCCACGATTGGCTCAGCAAGCTCTATGGTAAGTTCGTCGGTCGCATTGTTCATTGGAAGGATCCAGTTCCCCACCTACCCTTCGAAGCTTGGGGCTTCCAGCATCTGCACAATGAAGTACACTGACCCTTAACACAGATCTTCTACACTGAGAACAGTTCTTCGTATAAGGTGTGCAGCAACTCCGGTGAGGACAAGACGTGTAGCAACCAGTTCTAAGTCGACGCTAGCGTAGCAGACCACATTACCTACTTCAATATCGACTATACTGAGGAGGTGCTCGCCTGTCAGTGATGATAACGTTGGATGCAATAAACATTCAGAATTATCTTACTCGCCTATCACACAGTACGACGGCCAATAATACATCGTGAGGGCGTCATAATCAACCAACCAAAGGAGATTAATTTATTGGCAGTGCATATTTGAGTTGATGAGACCTTCCAGCAAAAACTACTCGTCGGATACTCCGAGCATTAAGTCACCCAGCGAGGCTTCCACTTATGGTTCGAATCGGTCGGACAAAAACGGAAATTACAGGCTCGGAAGGGACACTGTGGAATTGCAACTAATCGGAGACAGCTGTACCGTAGACAGCCAGCATACTGTCCTTTCAGCCCAGCTAGAAAAAATTGGTGGAATGTTTAACACTCGTTTGAGTTTGGCTTTCAGCAGAATCAAGGAGAGTATAGCAATCGGGAGAACTGAAAAACATTACCTGCGCCCGATATTATAATTGCAGTGCGAAGCTTCCTCCTCAAGTTTGAGAGAAAGAAGCCGTTCGATTGTAACGAGGCACCACCGAGCCTAAGAACTTTTGGAGAGCATTCCGTTGAAGTACAAGAAGAAGATGCGGCAGATGATCGAAGACTACGAATCGGAGCGGATAGATCTCATGAAGCAGCTGAAGAATAGAGCAGCGGATGCAGAAAGTATCATGGGTAATGACCTTGAACGCGAGCAGCTTCTTGGAAGAATCTCACAGTTGGAGAGTGATAATGAAGAGCTCAGAATCGGCTATCAGGAAATTTTAAAAGTTCTTCGACCAAAAATCTTGAAGTTTGAGACAGTTGTCAAAGAACAGTTGTAGTGCATTATGGAGGAGATAGCAGAACTGCAAAGAAAAATAAAACAGTAAGGGGCAGCATATTCTCAATCCACTCATCGGGAAGTGCCCAAAACAACCAACAATACAAGGCCACTCTAAATGAAAGCTCTGGGCTCCAGGCCAAGCTTATCCCCGCGGAAAAAGAAAAGCTAAGATATCCAACCATCGACAATGGCTTCACGTGGCAAGCTCACAAACTCTACGCAGTACACTACACCTCGGCGGATCGTAGATAACAATTCAGAGGATTAGGAGTTCGGCAAAGAGAAGGTCATTGAGAAGAAGACCATTCGTCGACTGCTGAGAAATCTACAGGAGGCGATGAGCAATGACGATACACGAAGAGAATGCCTGGAGGAGCTGGGTAGAGCGGTGGGATTGGACATGCAAATACCGCCAACCGCTGTTTGAAGCCTGATTTAACCAATTTTCTGAGTAGTCTCAGACGAACATATAATCGACATAGATTTCTTTTGCTTAAGTAGGGTTGGGGTGCGCTTCCCCGGTTATTAGTGTTATTATCGGTTGTCGGGTTGTTCAGCCAATGTGCCTTTGCTGTTGTCCGTCGCTGAGTTCGTCTCAGATCTTGTTATTATGGTGGCTATGGTTGTTATGGTGGTTATGGTGGTTAGCGTTGTTATGATTGTTAGGGTTGTTATGATGAGGGTGTTTCGAGCGTGGTTATTATCAGTTCGGACGGCATGCCTTTGCTGCAGGACCATGCACACTTGGGTGGAATTGCGACTATCTCCGATTCTTCTGTTTCTGGCAGAAGTGCAATCGGCTTGTTATGGTGCTCAGAACCTGATCTTGCTCATTGCTGGAGCTTATGCCGCTCCAGCAACTCGCGAGATCTTCTGGCGCGGTTTGGTCATCGATGAGTCTATCCGGTCAATCACCCAACAGCATGCGGCTCGGATGGATTGACCGGGGGTTATTATGAGGCTGCGTGCTGCTGCAGCCTCGTTTCTTATAGCCGGCTTGGAATTATTATGGGCACCTGCAGTGCCGCCATTATTATGAGTGGATGGTAAGCTCAGCGGCCAACCAGCCGTTGTTATGTTGGCGGAGCATTGCTAAGGGGAGCCACTGTTTGCTGGCGACTCGCTTAAGCACCCTTAACGCCATGAGAGCGAATCCTCGCTGCTGATTTGTTTGGGAGTTGATTCATTATAAACCCGCACTCCTTAAGTTAAGTATTTATAGCGTGAGGGGCCTTCCAAAGACGCTTCTCTCTTAGATCAGACTAAGAGGGAAGTGGCTGACGGGAAGGTTTGATATTCAGTCAGCATCGGTAACCCGTCGACCTATACCTTTATCAAAGTATTCACCGCAATGCGACTGAATGGCTTCTTTTTCAGTGTGACCTTGCCGCTAAGCTGAATTTCGGTCCGGCAGAATTTTTGGGCTTCCTTGAATAAGGTAGTGGCGGTTACTGAGAGTCCCAAAGACGAGGCACTGAATGTATGCCTCGTAATTAATGCACATTGGTCCTACATTGTGCTTTCAATCGAGACTTCCCTCGACCCGATGATTCCCGATAGTATCGGATTTGATCAGGTGGTGACGCACTATCCCAGTTAGCAATTAAGTTAATGTCGACACAGGCTAGCGATCACAAGTTGGAAGATGGTTCCTCGGCAATGCACAAACACCTTCTTTTGAGGTCCTCAATATTCTCAATGGGGTGCTTGATGTTGCCGGCTGTCTAGACATTTAAATTTGAGCTATCGATGTCCTCGATAATCAAGAATCCGCTTCAAGACACCTGAAATCGTGCTGAGCCGTTGAGTTTCTGCGACAATCAGGTATTATATAAGGAATTCAATTCATTAAATGGTCATTCTTCGCCCCATCAAAGGTAAGCCTGGTGCATAACCTGATCGAGCAGATTCAAATAGTTGTTGAAACTGTTCAGCATGGAAGGACAATTCTGTCGGTAGGTGTCCATTGGCATCGGTTCCTGACACTTGATGTAACACATCTCTGGTCCGGCTTCTTCATCGCTGGGATAGCCTCAGGCATAGCCGGCCTCCTGGGCAGCTCGATGACAGTTCGGCAAGGGACCCTCTGCGTGGGATAACGAGGATGAGGTTTACCGACGGCCTAATCTGATGGCGCGTCGGTGAGTGGAGTCTTCACCGTGGATTCAGCGAAGTGCACGTGCTTGTGTGGTGGTTATGGGTCTCTGGTGGCATAGTACTCCTAGTAGTAAAGGCGGATTTGCTCGGGTTCGCTGATAGCCGTGAACTTTTTTGGAATGAGCGAAGCATCGCATAGAATGTTCATGAAGCCGTTGTCGAAGGGCCCAAACTTGTCCACAACCTCCCTGAGCGATCTCGTATCACTGTCCTTACGGAATGCCATACAGATCAACGCCTCCATGTTGATCTTATCGATATTGTTACCGGATCTCCTTGAATAGCATTTCGGCTTCTACAATGCAGCAACGGAGGTGAAGTAACTCATAATTTGTCTGATCGCATCCTATGGTAAGAAGCCTGGGTACCTTAATGCTGCTGCATCTTAGACTGTTGTAGTAAATGCTGACGAAGTTGGAAAATTTGTAAGCTAGGAACAACGGATTCTTGATCTTGTAGCGGATGTTCGGGGCTGTGAAGTAACTCACGAAGCCAGCCATGTCGTTCGTGATCTCATCCTCAGCATCTTTCTTTCGTTTGACGAGTTCCTTCGTGAACATGTCAGGGAAGAACACATTGCAGTTGATAGGCTCCTTGTCCTACGCTAGCACGTACCGGTACCTTCAAGGCGTCGCTGCACCTGAACCTGGAATCCACGTAAATCGGCGGCGATATCTTACAGTCGATGACGGAAGGGTGCATATCGCCTTCTTCTTTGTATAGCAAGGCGACAACAAGGTTAAACTTGCTTCCCTGAGTAAGAACTTTGCTACTTCTTGCTTATAGGAGGTCTCGGGTGAACTTGAGTCCAGTGAAGACATGCCTTCCCACCTCGGCTTGTTGACTGGTGACCCCTTGCAGGCCTGTTTCGGTGATGAAGAATTTTTCAGGGGTCCGATTGCCGGGCCTTACACACATAACGGTTATATAGGTGTTTGGGGGGAAGGTAAAATTCCCTGCTGATTTGGCATTTTCTGGAAGCACGGTGACCGTAATCGTCGGAATCATCCATGTTTTATGCCACTGCCATCCCTCGAGTTCTCTAAATTCGAATTCCTTCTCCATAGTGACGATAAGCTTGAAATTCAGTGGCGCCTATGGATCCAGAGGGGAAGAGAAGGCGAGGGTGGACTCAAGAGACCAGAATATTGCGTTACCTGCAATATTTTGCTGAATGACGAATGGACAATCCTGCCATCTCCAATCTGGCCTCTGCTGACCGGACTTTCTCTGCTTGATTGGAAGCTCCGCTGTGCGACGTTCAGAGCGCAGCAATGAAAGTGACGTCTGTTGCCTGTCTCTGACGTCAATTTCCAAATTCATTAATTATCGATAAGGTAAGATGTAATGCCCTTTTATTATTACGTAAGGGTCCCCAACTGCTCAGGAACGAACAGAAAGCTGTCTAATTTGAAAACCATTGAACTTGCACAACCAAACCGTTAAACTATGGTTCCCTCGCCTTCAATCGTATCAGGAAAATATATTTGGATCCTTTACGCAAATACAAACAATTGTGGTAATCATTATGCACGGGTTTGGCAACACCACTTAGCTCTTACTGCTTATTATATTAGCTATTGCCGGCGAGGTAGGATAGCTCACCAGATGGATTACCAAAGGACCATGCAGCGGTATCGTGAGCAGATTGAACGCACTAATCAAAAAATTCGGCAATACGAAGCCATGTCGTTGAAGCCCAGACAGCAACTTCTTGGGAATGTTCAATCAGGCAACCACTATTTCTCGCCACAGGAAGTGGCAATATTGTCGACAAAGAACCAATATATTGGAATTCAAAGAGACCAGAGGGCTGCGAGTGAACCAAGTGAGGCGTACACCCGTATGCAATCATCTCAACATCGCTTACCGACCTAACCTTGCTTACATCTCGAGCCACAATTCACTATTAATGATAATCGAGTTCCATTGGTGTAATCGAAGGTCTGGAGGGAAGTGGAAGCTACAAGCCCCTAACAAAACCTATCTAAGCTTTCAATAGAGAACGTACAGGGGGAGTACACAAAAATTAACCGATATCAGGATTATCTGCGGCAATACGAGCATGCTCGCAAGGTGCGGATGGGTCAAGGTGGCTACCAATCATAGCACTCCAAGGTGCTGTAATGGATAATGTACAAACAGGCTCACGAGTAGAAGGAAAGAGAACGGACATTACTCAGGTTTCAAGAGGAAGCCGAGCAGAGAAAGCTGGAAAGGAGCACAGCAGCAAAACGTAACTACCAGGAAAAGCTAAAGCTACCTATACATGGATGGGAGAATAGGAAGACGACCCCAAAGCTTTCAGCGGAAGTTGTAACGAAGGAGCAGGGAAAATCCTACTCCGAGGAAAAGACGCTATAATCATCCAAAGCGCGTACTTACCTGCAGGACAGCAGCGTGCAGGTTAATTTGTAAGAAGCACCGATTTCTGTGCTTGCAAGAAGGAGACGAACAAGGTCACAAGTGGAGCAGCAGCAACCAGAATCAACATATATCAATCGCCATCTCTTCAGCCTACGCAGGAAGAAGCATACCGGCGTTCCATCACCCCACCATCGATCGATTCCACGGAAAGACCCTCTTAATCAAATATCAGACCTGCTGTCCGAAGTGAATTACGACATCAAGTATAAGCAGCAGCTGCACGAAATCAATAACAGACTGCACGATATGCACCAACAGCTCTCTGAAGAGGGTCGATTGAGGTTCGATATCTTATCAAAGCTGCCACGGAGAAGTTGATCGACTACTTTCGTTTTGTTATTCATTTTAAAAGGACCTCTTTGAAATAGGACGGGACTCTCAAGGTTTGTCATTAATTAAGCATGAAGAAGAACAAGGAACCGACCTCTGTGTATGTGAAGGACATAATGGAGTGGGCTTCTGACTGTACAGTCGATCAAGAAGCTGAGCATCTTGCATTCGCCCCTACTAAGATGATCCAACTCAGTAGTGAAGTGATTAAAAAGCTGATGAGGTAC
>ERZ724508.939-NODE-939-length-18928-cov-6.539395_pt1 | contig 18928 bp, 31 predicted proteins | sample MGYA00376041_ERZ724508 | MGnify/ENA primary metagenome ERZ724508 (study PRJEB28724, sample SAMN07190887) | wastewater metagenome | isolation source: effluent of sewage treatment plant in Hong Hong | place: USA: Christiansburg, Virginia | collected 2016-03-01 ...
CCTCTGCATCAACATACGATTGATGGCTTTCTGAGCCGTCTATTCCTTCGACGGGAGGATTAGTTCAGTATATTCTTATGGAAGCGAGGACCGCTACTGACCGTTTCGGGTCGGATATCAACAACAACGAGTAATAGAAGGCCCGACTGCCACCCATAAGTTCGTACTCTGCTTCGATTATTATTATTATTCATGAAGGGCCACACCAAGCAGAGGAAATGCGGTCAGCGTTGCCAAGAGCATATGTTCAGCATGAAACCACTTCGCAGCGATGTGAGCCTCCGCCAGGAGGTAAGCCTTCAGTTCTGCCCAAAGCACTCGCCGTACGTTCAGTCTCAAGCTTAGGAACGGAGGACTCACTGAGACCATATACCCGGAATTCAATAGAGACGGCAAGGCCCACTCCCCTGCTTTTATCCTGGGCGTTGATAAGGTAGTATCAAGCTCATTTAGCGCCAGAACATGGAGAACGACCGAGACATGTTCGAAGACCACCTACGGAAGATTCGGGAGTACACGGATTGTCGTCGCTAGATCGTACCGCCACCGCCTAACTTAGTTCTTCCCAAAGCCCAGCCGCAAGCATAAGGTGTGCAATGTGTGCCGCTGTAACTATGACGATTACTTGGACGTACGCACTTTTGCTATGCAGCATATTCGTAGCACTAGCCACAAAAAGCACATCGCAGCCAATAAGTTCAACAACGAACTTCTAGCGCTCTGTTCTACGGTCAATAAACAGGCGGAGAACCGCGTGGAAATTGTGCTGGATGAGGAAGAGGTTCAATCCACCATGGACAAAGACCGAGCACTCACTCTTTAGGAACACGAACCACGCCCAACTAAAAGGCAAAGACCCTCCAATATGGACTGGCCTTATTTACCGCCGACTGCCCCGACTTCTATGAACGGATTCGACTACACCTATCCTCCAATGATGGGTTGGTGGAACTTTGCGGATCCCATGCTTCAATCTCCTTTTATGGGAGGCTACTTTCATCCAAACATGCCTTTCATGTGCGGTTCTTCAATGCTTCCAAGTCCCTACATGCCTGTCCCTTACCCACCTTTCGTGCCAAGCCATCAACACCCCTACTACCCCGTGCTGGGAGTCGCCGGCAATCCTATTGTGCTGGACGAGTGACCTGTTCGTGTGTATTTCTACTTACAATATTGGTGCACGGTCATTTGTCGATTCCCTTATGATGCTCATGACCACCTGTTTTGAGGTTGTCCCGATCTGTAACATCGCCTATGGGTGACCCGCAGCAATTATATTCGTTGCCCGATAAAGCCTCTGATGGATAGGTTTACGGAATGGTCTTAACGATTGAACTGTCTCTGCAAGGACGTTCTTTTAGTCATGCTTTCATGGCTAGCGAGGTTCCTGAAAGTGTTAGCAGCCTGTCAGAAAAATATGAATGGACCGGTTTTCCATAGTCGCCAAAGAGAGCGTGAACAACAGCAGATTGATCTTACCAAGACCATCATCGCACTGGACTTCGAAGGATTGTTGGTGGAACACTCCCGGTTCTTCCGAAAGGACATGAATAGGCTCAACGTATTGCCCACTATGAAGAGCCTTTGGTAGAAGCTGCAGTTCTGGAGAGAGGTTGGCTACTTCTACAAGCGAAGGCCACACTACGATCAGTTCGTGAAGCTGCTTAGCCGTATCCCCGAGACAGTTCTATTCGTCTACAGCAAGGAGTAAAAATAAGTGGCCGATCGGCTAATTGAGGAACTACGACTCAGCCATTACTTCCCGATGGAAAGAAGACGCTACCATGAGGACTGCCGTCAGTTGCGAGGTCTTTCAGTCAAGCACCCTGCCTACGTCGATATGGCAACTGCTAGGTACTGCCAATAATTATTTAGAGTGATAATTCTTACCACAGATTTTGCCGGTGAGTGCGATGGCAGCGACGAATCCTCCAAATACTTTCTGCAGGTTCCCAACAACGGAAGTTCTGAACAATTGATGAGATATGGCGAACTACTTACAGAGGTGATTGTTGCCAACCGAAAGAAGGAGGACCTACACGAAGATCTTCAGAACAAGGTTGCGAGATGGCAGCACCGCAATAAACTTTGACCATTTCGAGAGATATTAATGCACCGTCAGTTGTATTTGTCCCAGAGGCTCGGTATTTGATAGCGGCCGACTCCCGGGAGAACCTTGTTGTTTCGGGTGAAATCGACCTTCATACCGTAGCCAATAGATGGACCGCGGTTGCTGCTCTCGAAGTCACTCTACCTACGATAGAAGAAAGGGTCGTTGTGAAGAACCTGCTTTGGTTCAGGGAAACGTGGTGATTTGCTAAACTTAATGTCTTGGCCTCGGTTATAAACGTTACGCTTGTCGCGAGCTCCGAGTTTCTTGGAAACTGACTCGTCTGGGTTGTAGTTGCTCGATACGGAACCAGCTATCCTCCTTCTCCTTCCAGGAGATAAAGGCGCCAATGAGGAACTGTTGTCACGTTCGGAGATCGGAGGCAACATCAGACTATGGTTGTTTTCAGTGAGTTCAACTGAACGTTGACGTTTGGCCTCCTCTCTCTTCTGCATACGTTCCTTGATTCTGTCCAGTTTGACCTGTCGTTCCAGCTATTTAATTTCCTCGTCAGTTCTTTCATCTTTTTCTTTGCTTGTGGGTTGTACCTCCTTCTTCTTTTCCTCTTCCACATACGAGACATCGACGATGACCTCACCTGAGTAGTTGTGATCCTCATCGACGAGCACAAGATGCTTAGCAAGGAATCTGCCAGAATCAAACAGCTACCGAAGGTTTACTTCGGTAAAAAACAGGGGTACAGGCGGTTCTGTTTCTGGGTCTTTCATAATAATGGAGAACTGCAGTTTTTCTTCCCAAGTGCGCTTGAATCGAAAATTGTCGATGAAGATGAGCTCTCGGCCAGGGTTCTGGAGCACCGATGACGCTATAATCTGCTTGCCGATCTTAAGTTCAACACTGAAGTCTTTGTTCTTAATGAGCTCCTCGTTGAAAGGTTCGAGTCGGACGATTATGGAGTTGACGAGGATACTACCATTATGGGCAACCACGTTTATCTGTTTCCTACGAGTCGGTGACAGCTATCTGGCATGCCTTTCCTTCTTCTCTTGCTCCTTGAGTTCCTATTTACTCTTGAAGATCACTTAAGCTTGGAATTGCATGTACCCTATTTCTCTCTGCGGTGGGATATACAATGGAATTTTTTCCTGCGTTGTTAGGTCCCGGCTATAGATGAGGTCGAGCACACTGAATAGAGTAGTAGCCTCCAGTGACAGCTTCTTTTTGTTACTCTTGCCGACGACTGATTATGTTTATGACTCAATAGCACCTTTCTTTGTCTTGGCAGGTGGTTGCTGGGGCTGAGGAATGATGTGGGTGGTAAGCCCAGACTTTCCGACCAACTAGAACCTAATATTCTGTTCGTTCTTGAGGTAGAACTTCACTGGATAGCTGTAGGAGTAGTCCCCGTTGGTACAGGTCATCGCGAACTACTCCTTCTTGGTTTGATCCCCAAAGGTTGCTTGCAGGAACAGTATCGGTTCATCCTTGAGGTTTCTCACAAAGGACACTTTTATTTGCGAGAGGCACAGCATGTAATTGTACTCAATGGGTTTCTCCACCATATACTTCACTTCTGTGCGCAGTAACTCATACTCCAGGAAGACCTTACCGATGGCTGAGCCTGTTTCATCAAGGATGTCCAGCTTCTTGGGGATCGTACCTTTGATATTGTGCTTCTCAATTGGGATCAACACAGTGGAGCGAGCGAACCGAATGCTCTCAGCTATGTGGTCCTGACTGAAGTGGATCTGCTCGCCCTCTCGAAGATTGATGAATTCCAGCTTCAGCTCCGAATCACGGACATTGGGTAGTGTAAATACGAAGGTCTCCTTCCAAGGAAGCAGTTTGATGTCGTGGACTGTCTTGGACCTTCTTTCTTCCCTGCCAAAGCGCAGCAGACAGTATACACCGAACAGTGGCTCCGCACAATTTCGTATCTCTCCTCGCCAGAGCGTAACAATGAGTTTTTCGGACATTACATTATTGCAATCGGCATTGGCATCATGGTTACGTATCATAAGAACTGTCCTCGTGGTTGAACGATTCAACAGCCTTGACTGCTGCTAGTTATAATCGAGCATTCCAATCTCCCGAAAAGTTCTATAAGATGAACAAGATGTCAAAGTTCAATCTTCTCGTGTCGCTTGAAAAGAAGACCTGGCCGGCACGACTGACCAAGCGGCAGCAGCAGGAAACTCGCATTGAATTGAAGAAGGCTGCCAAGGAGGCACTGGTGTATGCCAGCAGCAACTTCAGAAATGGTAAGAGTGAGCAGGCCAAGTCAGCACTTGCTCATGCCGTGGATTGCTTGAGCATAGTTGAGCCGTTGGATGAGGAGGTCCAAGACTTGCTGCGAGTGTGTTACGACCAAGCTGCAGCGATCCACAAGAACATTCGACACGAGTAACGTAAGAGAGCGCTGATTTAGGAAACGAGGACATCCGTAGAACCCTTTACCTGAGTTCTAACCACAGCAAAAACGAGATTCTGCTGGACTTCGACCATGAGCAAGGCCTATTTCGGTTAAAACCGGAAGTCGAAATGGTATTCAACTACGACCTCAAGTTTGCGCTCAGCAAGATCAATGGCGTACTGTTTTCATTCAACAACCAACAAACAGCGCAGAGTTTGCTGTCGAAGCTAAAAATCTACAAAACGACCATTTTCGTGTCTGGGTTGCTCCTGCTGCTCACGCTCTTTGTGTTCTTCGCAGAGAAGTTGCTGCAAACCTAAGAGAGCTGGCTCAGTGCACTCGCCATATTCCTCGTTTCTTCGACATTTCTGTGCCCCTTGATAATGATCTACTTCAAGAACCCCGACCAAGAAATAGTGACGGAATACGAAGAGAACATCCGCAAGGAAATTATTGAGGTCAACCGAAAGTTTTAGCGTGAACGACTACTGATTAAGGTTGAGTTCCTTCCCACCAATCAGCTTCGAGTCTTCAAATTGCCAGCCAACAACAGTAAGGATAGCGATGCAACGTGAGGGTTGCAGCAGTGCCGTATGATATTCCTTGTCCTGCTGAAGTTAAAGTGGCTTATCGCATTATTAATGTTCAGGCTCGTCACCAGAGTACTTCGACCCTTCTGTCAACAGTCCAAGAAGCCGCCATACATCCATCCCTACAATGTCAACCTCGAGCAAGAGCGTGACTGGGTGAAGAAGGTTGAGAAGGAGCTAAAAGTCCAAAGCACCCCAGTTCCAGATCTACTTCCGAGACGCAAACGCCGCGTATACGACAAGTAGAAGATAGACCTGGACATCAGTGGGTATGCAGCATGGCGCGTCTACGGTGAGGATCGGATGTTCAAGGTCGGTGAGTTTGAAGCACCCGTTGTGCTCAAACTCATGCTGCAGCCAAAGTGGCTTAAGCATTGCTTTGGGGAAGGGTACGATCCTGACTACAACGTCAACACAGCCAGTCGCGAGTACTACTTCTAAGATAGCAACCTGAGCCAATACATGCTCTACGACTTCCGGCACACTACGATGTACCAACCCAACATTCCTGGCTACGACTATGAAGTAACTTTCCTGGTTATCTTAGAACCAGCAGAATATCGAACCAAGGAGGCGCAAGGTGTTTCGGTACCATCCAACAGAGTTCTGGGCAATGGAAAAAGAGTTTGAGTTTAGGGTGAATGCCACCAAGTATGCAGACCACCACAAGTTCAAAGAATGGCTTGTTAAAACCATTAAGGATAGTAAGGGCAAGAAAAGTTACGATGAGTTTATCGATGAGAAGTTCACCAGGGTATACACCTTCAACAAGCCTTAGGATGCTGTATTTTACGAGGAAGTGGCACCTCTAGCAGCCTTTGTTGACTCGTCGCACTTCGCTCCTCTTGTGCCTATACGAGCCGAGACAGATAAAGAGAAGGATGCGCCAAAGCAATAAAAGAAATCCAAGAAAGAGAAGAAAAGTGATAAGAAGGGTGAGAAATTAGAGAAGGATGACAAGGCAGCAACTAAGCAGGACGAAGAGGTCAAGGATATTCTAAAGGAGGCAGAGGAACTTCCTGACGACTATGTGGAGGTGAAGAGATCGAGCATTAAGTTTGCTAAGAAATTACCTGAGGAGTTCAGGATAGACGAGAAAGACAGCATCAGCGCCTTCGCTGCAGTGTTTGATGAATAGAATGACAAAAATGCTGGCGAAGCTAGTGATGAATCAGCCAAAAAGGACACAAAAAAAGAAGGTAAGCAAGAGAAAAAAGGCGACGCTGAGAGCACTTCGAAGCAGCCAAAGAAGAAGAAGTAGCCAAAGGAATGAGAGTAATGATGAGCATGGTGTATCTACAATCGGACATCCTATAGCGTTCGGTGTTGACAGATATTCATCAAGCTATCTTAATGCGCATTGCCGTTATTCGACTCTCCGAGGCCGTTCAGGTTTAAGTCGGAATGGGAATATACCTTGATATAAATTCATAGCCAATCATGAAGCTTTGGCTGGTTGCTCTGCTGCTTGCAGTGCTATGCACAGGCGTTCTTGCGGCTCACAGGCACGCCCACCGCCGTTTCCCCAAGCTGTAGCCCCACGAGTACGAATATCCACTGCGTTACAGTGTTGGCTACTTCGATCAGAAAGTGAGCCACTTTAACTTCAAGCGCCTTGGCACCTTTAAGCAGAAGTACCTGATCGACACTTCCAAATGGAACCGTGCAGCTCGTGGCCCGATAATCTTCTATTGCGGAAACGAAGGACCTGTGGAGATGTTCTTCAACAACAGCGGCTATTACAACGAGAATGTTGCTAAGGAACTACAGGGTATGGTGCTGTACATGGAACACCGCTACTTCGGGGTGTCCATGCCGTTCGGTACCGAGAAAGCATCGTTTGAGAAGGAGAATCTTGTTTACCTTACGACTGAGGAGGCCACAATGGACTACGTTGTGTTCCTCCAGGACATCAAGAAGAAGTACTGTCCTGACTGCCCCGTCATCGCTTTCGGTGGAAGCTACGCCGGTATGCTTGCTTCTTGGATGCGAATGAAGTACCCACATGTTGTGGATATGGCCCATTCAGCGTCTGGACCAATCTACTACTTCGCGAACAGGCAGCAGAATTTTGATCTAAGCATCTTCTACCAAATCGTCACCAGAAACTATCAAATGCACTCCCAAAACTGTCCCGATGTTATTCGAGAAGGCTTCAAAAGATTGCTTGCCTACAGCTCCAACATCAGCGCTCCAATTGCATTCCTTTCCACTTACTTCAACCTATGTAAGCCCATCAAGACTTATCAGGATATTCCACTGTTGATGAATTACATCAACGATGCCTATGCTTACATGGCTATGCTCAACTACCCATACCCAACCAACTTCCTGAAGAAGCTTCCAGGGTGGCCTGCGAATTCCTCTTGCATCCCGCTCTCTTCAGTCACCAAGAACAGCTCCGATAAGGATCTATTCAGCGCTCTCCGTCTTTCGATCGAATACTACTATAACTACGAGGGGGGAAAGTGCAACGACATCTATAGTGATTCTTCCAGTGATCAGGACATGTCCGGTTGGAACGTGCTTGCTTGTAGCGATGAAGCCATGCCGATGAACATGGACGGCAGCAAGGACATGTTCTACAAGGACAACTTTGACTATGCGGCATACTCGAAGTACTGTTTCGATACGTACGGGATAGAACCAGATTACAATTTCACCCTGCAATTCTTCGGGGGAATTACGGATAAGGAGTACCTCTCTGCTTCTCGGATTATCTTCACAAATGGCAACCTTGACCCATGGAGTGGTGCCAGCCCAATTTCCTCTCTGAATGAAAACCTGCCGGCCTGTTACATCACTTATGGTGCCCACCATCTGGACCTCCGGCCACCGAACGATCTGGACCCGCCTGATGCCGTTATGTGCCGATCCAAGGTGTTGGAATACCTCAAGAAATGGCTTCAAGAAGTACGCATGGAAAAGGAACTGGAGATGTGATGGTTCGTGCCCATTTGATAATGTTATGCTTGAGAATAAGATCGTCAAGCGGTTAGACCAACGCACCTACTGCCAAAAGCTGAAGTAGTGGCTAGGTAGATTTCCCTTCTTCCTGCGACTGGGAGTGCTTGTTGTGACCTTGCTCACTATCAACTGCATACTGAACTGTCCAGATCGACCGGTGCTGGATCTTCTCGGTATTACTCGGAATTGATGTAGGTGTCGATGTTCTTGCCTGTCGGAGCATTCTTGAAGTACCCACCAAGACTATTACAGCTGCTTGTTTTCTACGGATTGATCATCAGCAATATGTACGACTACGAAACGAAGGGATCGACTCCCTTTCTGATCGGGGTGTGCTTAAAGAGTAACGATAGTGGTTATACCAGCAACCCTTGCTGCAGTGATCTCTTACTTCTTGTCCTTCGGTCTGACTCGCATTCTCAATTTGGAAGTGTACACTACTTCAGGTATTTACCATACTTAAAGTTAGTGCCTGTGCTCGTAGGGCTGGTCGTGGCAAGCTAGGATAGCCTCGCCTCTGCAGACACATCAATCAACTTCATACTAGGGCTTCCATTCCAAATCAAGAAACGATTCTACCCTATTGTGCTGATCATACTGCTGGAGCTGATAAGGACCAGAGTAGACGTTATTCCAGTGTACCTGCTGGGAATTATACTTTCTCTGGTGAATACTAACAGCTACCTCGATCAATTGGGGAGGTGCGTTGAAAAGCCACTCTGTTGCTGCTTCATCAAATACGAATGTACAACCGTGCTAAGCTAGGCTTCATGAAATCCAACCAAGAGATCCTCAAGGAAAAGCCACTACAGCACGTGGTCACCTCCAACTCAGTGGTGTTCGAAGATGTGTGATGACATGCAATACTAACTTATACACTCTTCAGCGAGGCAGGTTCCCTGAAATATATTCCAACGTAAGCTTTTTTCAGACGATCACTCACTGTTCCTGTGCCTCCTTTACGAAGTCGTCTGGATCAGGCAGTCCCTACACTTTCATTTGGTGTCCAATTTTTAAGAGCTCGCGTGCACGGTCGAACTCCTCCATGTTCCGTTCGAAAGAGGCAAACGATATCCACGGACGCGGCATGTTTGGGAACTTTTCCAGGTACTTCTCGTAGATCGATCGAACACGATCCAACTGGCACAACTGTTCCTCCATTTAAATATAGTTCCGGAAAAGTTTCTCGCGTGCACATTTTCCGATGGCAGTCCCGAATATCTTCCTTGCCTTGTCCAAATCGGCACAGCGCAGGTGGAAATGTGCGTAGTTGACCCACAGCTGTGAGAAGGTGAATATTTTGTGAGGCACCAATGCCAATGCTCGTTCATAGACCTCGTTGGCCTTGAGCAGATCCTTTGCCACTTGTTCCTCAAAGATGGCGTAGTTATACCACAGGTAGATGTATCGTCTCCAGAATCGTTTTTCCTTGGCAGGTGGAGTCTCCTTGACTGCGGCTTCGTACACTTCGCGAGCCTTGGCCACATTGCCAGTGGACTCCTCCAGCAGTGTGAGGTTGATCCAAGCATCATAGTTAAGGGAATTCTGTGAGAGCAGTTCCTTGTAGTGTGTTCGCCTCTCTCCAAGAATAACATCGTCGATGTCCTGCTTAGTTCCATGCTCCTTTTCGAAGTTCAGATATTCAGTGTAGAGCTTCTTGCACTTATCTCGAGGAATGTGCCGCAGGCCAAATCTGTAGATCTATTTGGCTCGTTACAATTCGCGGTGCTTAATCTCGAATTTTGCGAAGTCGCTGAAGTATTCTTCGCTAAGAGCCTACTGACCGAGTTCAGTGACTACCCGATCGTATATACTCCGAGCTGCATCTCTGTTTCGGTTTCTTATTTCGAACTTCGCGACTTTTAGGTACGCACTCAGTACTGGGAACGCCTCCAAGTAACGGTATAGAATCTTCTTGGCATTCTCTGGCTCGCCCATTCTCTCCTCAAACCTGATGTAGGCCATCCAAGATTTCTCGCCTGGCAGCCATGTCATCCACCTCTCAAATATGTTTCTAGCCTTCTGGTATTACCCAACGAGCTCCTCCATGTAGGCATACTTAAACCAAAATTGGTCCTCCCGAGGAAGGTAGTAAGTCGCACGTTCCCAGATATTCCTGGCATGATTTATAAACTTGTGCTTCATCTCCATCTCGGCATACCGCAACCACAGGCTCTTATTGGTGTACTCGATCTCCAGAGCCCGCTAAAAGATAGACCGAGCACGCGTAAACTCCTTAGCACCTTCCTCCCACTGGGCGTATCTCACCCACGCGCTTAAATTATACCGCTGTCTCCTAATCTTATCTTCGAACTCACGTCGCTTCTCCTGCTTGCTGACATTGAGTTCCTCCTCATCCATAATGAGTTGGGGTGGTGGTTTGATTGGATTGACACGATGAATCTGAGAGTCCAGCAACAGCTGGTCGGCTGTGATCTGCACTTCATTGGCACCCTTGTTTTTAATGGGTGGTGGCTTCATTTCGACCTGCGTTCCCATCTTCCTTCTTAAACGAGAACTATATATTATAGTGCTCTGTCATTGGTAAATCGTCCGAATTTAAATGTTAGGCAAGTCAGCTGGAATGAGTGGTAGTCGATCCTACGCCATGATCAACGAAGCGATGTGCAATATACACCCTGGAGAGGTATATTCGCAGTTCTGTTCTGCGCCTACCTGCGTAAAACCTCTGTGTCCGGAATGCGTTGAAACACATGATGACTTTCACCGGTAGGCCGGTTCTAAGGCCTGTATGGAAGCCTTCAAAACTGTGAAGAACCGCTGTCATAAGAAGCTCAAGGAGCTGCTGGACGAAATCTACCGATAGGGGTAAACCCGTGGAGTCAACCGTGACATTGATATGTCAAAAGCATTCGAAGCATGTAAAGAGTGCACTATTCAGCCATTAGAAGGTTGCGTGACGTGAAGGAGCTCATTTAAAAGACTGTGAAACACTTCTTCTCGAGCATGGAGGAGTCGATGCGCAAGAAAATGAATTACTTCATGTCAGACAAGAGCGAGATGTCCGAAAAGCTAGATAAGTGCGAGAGCATAGTCAGAGAACTGGAGAACATGGGCAAGCAGCTCGAAGATCCCAGTCATTTTTTGGAGACTGTTGAGAAGACTCTAAGGCTGGAAGGCGGAAGGCTAGTCAGCAAGATGGCAGAGGATTACGAACACATATAGCAAATGCGTGGGCAGTTCGAGATATCAGTGAGCGTCGATCGTAATACTGAAAGGCTGCTTACCAACTTTCTGTCAGACTCAATTGTGTTGGGACAGGACCGTGGAGGAATGGAAACGAGACACACCAACATAAACAAGTTCCTGAAGGAATCCCCAAGGCATAGCACCCACGAATTCAACGATACGGATAGCAAATTCAGCCACCGAAAGATGGCTAACAGCAGGGAGTAAGAGAGGCCGATTCGCGAGAATAAATTCACGCGTAAAGACTCAGGATAGAATATCTCGGAGCGTCGCAGTCAGCGTAGCAGAAGTTCTGAGCGCCCCAAGAGGACCATTAATGTGATTGGTCTCAATACCTTCAAGTAAGAGTCCAAGAGAAAGTATCTCCATTTCTTCCAGAACGATGAATGCTTCCTGCATCTGCTCGACATCAGCTCACCCGGCAACACCTTCCAGACTATCAAACTCGACATGGGCTTTAAGATGCCGTCCTTCCACAAGTCAATATCGGCTCCCAACGGTGATCTCTACCTAATAGGTGGGTCACTACCGGGTACCGGAACAAAGTCGCAGAAGATCTACAAGTACGACTTTGACAATCACACCCTCAACTACTGCACAAACCTTAAGTACGGAAGGAGCTCTCACGCATTGTGTTTCAACAACCGCTACATCTACATCGTCGGAGGTTACCTGAAGAAATAATATAGGCTTCCTCGCCAACCAAGTTGTTACGAACAAATGTGAGCGCTACGATATCATCAGCAATAAAGTCGAGGAAATCGAGCCATGCACCAATGCTGTCAATTCGTTGAGTTTAGCAGCTTTCAACGGGCGGTACATCTACAAATTTGGTGGTATTGGAGCCGAGCAAACAATCCTGCACTTCATCGTATCTCTTGCATGTAATGTCAGGAAAGGTTCGATGAAAAGACATCACGATGGAAGACCCTGAATCCAACCTTTGATGGCATCGGCACAGACTTTGTGCTGCTCTCTACTTCCGCAGCAGTGCAGATAACACCCACCGAGATCATGGTGCTGGGCGGATATGACAACCAAAACTTGGGATACAAACAAACCTACATTTTACTCACTTAGGGGGAGAACTACATCATCAAGGATATCAACTTGTACCCGCTACCGACCGCAGAAGGGTTCTGGAACAACACGCCGATCATCCACAATAAGACAGTATACGCGCTGCAGAACCTTTCCACCAGCCGGGACGACTGTATAGAGAACGACAGGAAGATCCTTGCATTCGAAGGTAGGGGCTGGAGGGCTCTAAACTGACATGAAAGCTGTTATAATTATGGATCAAAGCGAAATCGATAAACTTTCAAACTACTTCTCGGGAAATGTAAGGCAGGAACCATCTGCCGCCGATCGTGGTTCGAACATTGTTGTAAGAGACTTCTCGCCCATCGATGCTCGGAAGAGTCGGGAGACAATCGAAGCCGAACCGCCACACACTCAGAACGCACTGCGAGGAATGTATGATGATCGGATCAGAAAGGTGAGAAGGCAGCACAACAGCAAATACAACCCCTACGCCTTCAGCAAACTTTCCGATGAGTAAAAGGTCTCAGTGTTCCTCGGACTTTATGAATAGCTGATTCACGCCAAGGCTAAACTGCAGGAAGAGGTTTAGACTGTGAAGCAGCTGAAGACACAACTTCATATGATTGAGCATGACTTCGCAAAGTCTAAGAAGATCGGCGAGATGACTGCACCGTAACGATTTAGGGTGGAAAAGGAAAAGGACAAGGAATACTTGGACATGAAAAACGAAAATCGGAGGCTTCTCGAAAAGATCAATGCATTGACTGTGCCGAAGAAGGTTGTGAGAAAGAGCCAGCATGTGGTTGTGCAGAAGAAGGTTCAGAAAACAGCCTATCCTGTTAACGAGCAGATGGCTGCTGAACTCGACGAACAGAGGAATACCGTCAAGTCACTACTGGAGATGATTCAAGGTCTCAAGAGAGACAAGTTGATGCTGGAGTAACAGCTCAAGGAGAAGCAAAGGGGAACTGGACAGTCCATGGTTAATGCGAGTCGCGCACAAGTTAGTAAAGAAAGCAAAGTATTTGGCGCTCGCATTGATAATCAGGAACCACTGCTGCAGGAGTTAGCGAACGAGAAAGAAAGGAAGTACCAACTCGAGTTAGCAATTCAACGTCTAACCATGACAGCCAACGAAAAAATTAGTTCTTTGCAGTCGCAACTCTAAGAGGAAAGGGAGAACCGGCTGAAGAAGGACAAGGAATTCGCCGATCGGATAAGGCAAGCAGACAATAGCTCCAGTTAAGCGCGAATTGTAGAGTTAACGAGAGAACGAGACCGCTTGGAAGGGGAAGTTAGGAGGATGGTTAGCAGCCCCTTCTACACAAACAACAAGGACGTGCTCGGGCTGGAGAGTAAAATTCGCGACTTAGAGTCGAGAGTGAAGTCAAAATAGAATGAAGTAATCCTCCTAAAGGAATCTGCAGTTAAGACAATGGGAGAGTTGGATTTCAAAAAGAAGTAAGTAGCCAACTTGAAGGATGAAATTAAGTTGGTGAAGAAGGACAACCAAGCCTTGAAGGAAAAGGAAATTGGAAAGGCGAGCAGAATGAGCACAGACCATGAAGACTATTACAGAAAGGCACTGGGACTGGCCAAATGGGAAGGTGACGATCCCATCTGGAAGAAGTACTCAACCTTAGCCAAACCGGAGTTTGAATTGCTTGACCAAAAAGGGCTGCGACAGCTTGCTGAAAGACTATGGTCTTAAAAGCTAGAGATCTTAGCACATCTGTAGGCTGCACGAAATAGGCTAAAAGCAGACTCCTAAGATAAGGCCAACAGATATTTGTTCCTTGAGACATAAAAAGCCAAGTTGGAAGAAAAGTTATCCATAGCAGTGAAGAAAATTGATGAGTACGGAGCAATCCTATCCATGCGGAAAGGCTTCACCGACAAAATATACGATCAGAACGGCGTAAAGTATGATGACTCAGTGAGTGTGTTCTCTACTGATGCAGATTACGAAGATTAGCTTAAACAGCTGGACGCAAGTGAAAACTATCTGGACCTTTATCTGGGTGAGATGATTCTGGAGGACCTTGCTATCAGCCAACAGGCCAAAGGACAGATTCGTGACATTAAAAACCTCATGTCCTTCCTGACAGTGGACTTCTACAACCACGATACTGATCATACGCAGATTGCAGAGGGACTCCGATACGACTTTCGGCATCGGATGTCATTCCGGGTGCAGGTTGATCAAACCCTAATTAGTTACTTTGAGCGAGATTCTATCAAAATTGAACTGTGGGGGTCAGAAGGATCGGCTGCTCCGCTCCTCGGAACCGGCAATATCAACCTCAAGGAGTTAGTAGCAAGGGCACAGGATTCAATTTCGCCAGTAGTGCATAGTAAGGTTCCGATCTACGGGCAGGACCATGTACTTCTCGGAGTCATTGACTATCGAGTCCGGATGCGGCTACCGATTAGTCCATTACTGAAGTGGATGAAAGACCGTCGCTCTCGAAGCTAGAAACAAATCTCCTATGAGCGTGAGGATATCTTGGCAGTACCCGACGGCCGCCGTAAGTTATCCATCATAGTTGAGCGAGCTCTCAATCTTCCTGACGAAATTAATGCCTTCGTCTACTACACTATTCAGCATCAAGACTGCTTCTCAGACCCATAGAAAGGTCCTTCTCCCATGTGGGACTTCCATCGCTAGCTGGAGCTTGTCTACAGCGAATAGTTCCAAGACTAACTCAAGAGCAAGTTCGTGGAATTCACGATCTTCGATGACCTCAAACCTATGGGGGAGGATGTCTATGGTGTAGCACAGTACCTTCCATTTTCTATTCAGAGCCGACTTTACCCCATTACTCACAAGCCCCTCCGTCGAGCTGAAGCTGGAAATTCGGAATGCCGCGAAACAGAAAGTGGGACTGCTTATGCTCAAGGCCATGTGGATGCTCTGAACCTTGATCTTTCCAATTACAGCAGTAGACAGTAGAAAGAAGAAAAACATCAGCTAAACCGGTAGTTTGTGTCGAACATGCGAATGACGCTGCTATGCTTCTCGGTCATCTCGTCGATGTTCAGTCGAAAGCGGTCGTCGAGGATGTTAGAACCCACCCTCACAAGACAGCTACGTTCCTTGTTGTCTGGTTGGCATGCGTCATTATTGCGACTGCTCGATCGACCGAAGGTTGAGCGGGTGTTTATTGTCTTGCTCGGCACTGTCCGATCGTGCTGAGATTCCCGCTCTGAGCCTAGTTAATGATGAGGATTGCCTTGGATGTTAGAGTTTCCGCTGCGGTGAAGGAAACCTTCCGATGGAGCTCGTTGCCTTGATCGTGGTCGTGTTCTGCTCTCTTGTAAGCATGGATCTCTCGATGAACTCGTTTTCGTAAACTTCCAGCGTTTCTTCTTGAGAGTCTATGATAGAAACCAAGGGTACGTTGAGGCCACTGACTACTGGTCTTTTCAGCTTTGCCCATGGTCTATCGGATGACACCTTTGACTCCATCCTTACGCATGTAACTGAGCTTGCCCTTGAATCGCTCTTGAAAGGTCATTAAATGGCAGAGAAATGAAACAGTGCTGCACTAAGGTAATGAAATTTGCCTGCGAACATCATACGACGACTTCCTCGAATTTGTACTTGACAAAGTTGTTGCGGTTACCCAGTAGAACTTCTCCGACGGCTTCCTCTACCTTGGCGACATCGAGATGGTCCAGCTTCCAGAAGGTCCGACGGTGGCAATAAGTCATCAGCACGTTCGGATAGGTCTCGACTCCGAACTGTTTTGCCAGTTGTTCTTGGCTTCCCTTGACGGTGTAGAAGAAGCTGACCGGCTTCTTGAGATAGTTGTTTGGCAAAGCAGACAGCTTGGCCATGAGTTCGGCATTATCCTTGTTCTCGAGGAAGAAGATCACGCATGTGCCCTTGCCTTCTTTGCAAATGGTCTTATAATCAGCTGCTTTGAGTTAAGCGAGATCGTTGTTGTTGCTCTGCTTGTCGTTGTTCTTGAGAATCCACTCAATAAGAGTGAATTTCTTCTTAACACCGGTAAAGTCGACTGCGCTTTCCAATTTCTTAACTCCTCCAGGGAAGAACTTGACCACTGGAAACTCCTTGAGCTGGAAGATCTCTTCCAATTCGCTATGCTCCGTCAGATTAAGTTTAGCAACCTTAACTTTTCCCTTGAGATCACTTGAGACCGCCTCCCACTCCTTATTAAGTTCGATGCAGGCTGAACACTTCGTTAGTTATTCGCAATACGTTGGCGATGTAGATATTCACTGCGTAGGGTTCCCTGGATTTCATGAGAACATCCTTGAAAGTGCTAGGAGTCAGGACGATGGTATCACTCTTCTCTCGGAGCTTGGCTTCGTCAGCAGCCTCGGTCTCTGCACGCTTAGCTTCTCTCTCCTGATACTCTTGGTACTCCTTCAGAGAACGAGCGGATTTAGATCGAGCATCAATCAGCTCTTTGGTGTGGGCCAGAACGAACTTCACGTACTCGTTGAACTTCACCTCCCCAGTGTAGGCGATTGGCTCCTGCTTGTTATCTCCATAAAAGAATGTCTATCCGACTGGCACCTTCACACCTTGCCTTGCCATTTCCTCAAAGTTAACATAGCCCACTCTGAACACTCCCCCCAACGCTTCAGCAGCCTTCTTGAGCTCTTCGAGCACCGCCTAATTATTGTCTACAGTTAGCCAATTGCCTTACGTGTAGAATGGACGAGCCACACGTGTGGCGACTGCATAACAACTTTATCGAACTCTGTTGGCTGAAGTTCCACTAGGTAGTCAAAGCCACCAGTTGCTGTCCCCGCAACCACCAACATAGCCAGCACAACTGCAGCTACCACTTGGATTTTCATGTTCCGACCAAATTTAATATTCTAGAGCACTCCAGCTCAACGAGCATTTATCGATGGGTGTAAAATTCTAGCTGTGGTGGGGACATTCGCCAAGTAACATGATCACTTTTATTGCACCGATAATTAATGAAGTAGAGCATCACGCACAGCATCAGCGACTTTCACGAGGTCAACAAGAACCCTCTCAATGACTCCCTCTCAAAGAATCTCTGGACGTTCAGTAAGAGTGGCCGCTTCTCCAAGGATTCCGTCTAGTACCTGATCTGCTAATGAAGCTGCGACAAGATCTATAACCTGGGTAACTTCATCCAACCCAAGAAAGGGACGGCTTTAGGCTACGGCAAGAAGAGCGACTTTACGCAGGACCTCACAGCATCGCCTGGAGCCACTCGTTACGAAAAGACCTCGCTGTTCGAAGACAATAAAATAAAAAGGAAGGGATACTCCATCGCTATCGGTCGAGAGGTACCACAGTTGGTCATATGCAGCTGTCTATGCACAAAGGGCATATAGAGTTGGAGCCTCTCAAAGTTCCTGGCCCCGGGGCGTATGAACCCGATAATGAGAAAGGCCTCCTTTACACTATGCGAATGAAGCTCAGGGCTCTGGACAAATGTATATTTATGCTTACCCTAGCCGAGACTATCATCGAGCCACAGAATTAAAACCCTGGACCAGGAGCATACTAAAATCCAGAGGCAACCCAACCCAAGGGAAAGTACTACATATCAAAGTTCCATAATTCGGGCGCAAGGTTTTTCAACCCACAATCAAGCCCACGTTTCTCTATGGTGTAGTCGAGGGTCCCTGGTCCAGGTGCTTACATCGGTGGCGAGAACGATCTATCAAAACGTGGTCGTTACGTGCTCTCGAAGGACCGTGGGACTGGCAGAAGATCATTCGATCAGCAAGCTCGACATAGTGTCTTCGATGACATCTCCAAACAGCGTTTCGCTCCTGGCCCTGGCAGTTACCGGTCACCATCAGACTTCGGTTACTACGACAAAAAGTGACTGTAGCAGTGAACTTGATCATAGCTACAAGTACGAACCATCATTTTCTATGGAAAGAGTCCTCGGTGAGCGACATATGAGTCTCTTCCTCAAAGGCTTTGGAAAGATTGACAGCAAGCTTGCCACCACCCATCGATCCGCTTCTTTGACTTCTCGTAGTTGACTAGGGGTTCATCCGTAGTTTGCTCCTGAGGATGTCTTCCTCAAGGTTGCGAATTTGTTACCGGTACTTCCTCTCAGATGTAAGGTGCATAGTGCTGAGTTCCTCCAGCTCCTCTCCAAGCCGTAAATTTTTCTTTTCGGACAGCTCAAGTTTGAATCGGAGGTCATCACACTAACTCTGCAGCCTGTTGTTGCGGGACTGAAGCGTTATGGATTATTTCGCAAGTTATCTCGACTTCTTCTTCTCGTTCTCCTTCTCCTCCATAAGTCTCAGTATCTATGACTCTTTTTGGTCAAGGTCCTTCTTCAGTTGAGAAAAATTGCGATTTTTGCATTAGCTTAGCTCGCGGATGCTTTTGTTGATGTGGTTCTCCTTGTCAAGCAGCAGGTCGATGTTCTTTCTGAAGTTTTTTAATCGGTTGTTGCTGGTTCGATGAATCATTGGCGGTAACGGCTACAGTTTAAAATACTTTATCTACAATACTCATTTTTAGGTGGGCACTGGTACTATCCAGGTAATCATGCAATCAGTGGTGATGAACCTTGGACCGGCACAAAGCCACTGTGCTGGGAAAAATCGTGGTTATCTTACGACTTCGAAACACTCCAATTGTTGGTGGTACCA
>ERZ724508.940-NODE-940-length-18916-cov-5.558825_pt1 | contig 18916 bp, 30 predicted proteins | sample MGYA00376041_ERZ724508 | MGnify/ENA primary metagenome ERZ724508 (study PRJEB28724, sample SAMN07190887) | wastewater metagenome | isolation source: effluent of sewage treatment plant in Hong Hong | place: USA: Christiansburg, Virginia | collected 2016-03-01 ...
CCTCGAAACACAAAGAACCCGTTCACCTCAGACTTCTTTTGAGCAACTTACACTCATACTCTCCCAACGATACCTGTGGTGTGGTCGGTGGTTTATGATGTTTTTCTCGGGGTAGACAACACACTTGTCCTTCACACTGGTTTTTCAATGCTCAAATGATGGTCTTAACGTGCTATAATATTTTAGGAGCTGATGCAATCGTTTCCCGACAACATTTGCCAACTGTCCGAGTCTATCAAAGTTGATGATAGGTAAAGTTCTCCTGGCAAGCCACGTGCTCGAAAGATCAGCCCAACCGATACTTTTCCTTGCTACAGTTGTGCCAACGACCGAATGCTAGTCCGGGACTGTGACGTGTGTCAGCGAACGGGAGTTCTGTACGGTTGCAACCCGATGGTCAGACTCATTGAGAAGATAATCGACTGTAAAATCGAGGCCGAGCAAGCTGCTTCGGATAACATTCAGCGAATTCGTTTGAATTAAGAGAAAGAAGAAGTCAGTTCGGTACGGTTCTCATCGCTTGAGATGCACGAAGACTATACCTGCGACGGCTGCAAGATGGAGCCTATTCAAGGACGTAGATTTCATTGCCGATAGTGCGACGACTTTGACCTTTGTGAGGACTGCTACCGAACCACCAGCCATCCCCATGAGCTGAAGGATATGAGCTGCGAGTTGAAGCTAAAGAAGTCGATTGCACTTGACCGACAGACTCAGCGGTCGGCGCTGATGAATTCGTGCAGGCTTAGCATCAATAGAATGTCGCAAATGTGACATTTCACCTGCTGGTTGACTGTATTCAAACTCTCCGCTTCTACTCTGACGGTTATATTCTTTGCGTCAGCCCATCACCACAATTACTTGTTGATCCAGCAGTTATTATTATGAAGGAATTCTAAGGCCGGTCCAGAAGCAGGCATCGAAGCAGATCTGGCAGTCCCAAAAGATATAAGGCCAACGATAGGTATCCACCGACGCAGAAATCTGCCAAGCTCTTTGTCACGAACATCGACTCCAGGGTAGGTGAAGTCCTAATTTAGCAAAATGAGGAACTTCTGCGAGAAGATCTTCATAAATAGTTCTCGAAGTATGGTGAGATCAAGGAGATCGTCATTAAGACCAAACAGCACAGCGACAATTCGTTCGTGTTCATCGAGTTCATCAACGTTGAGGAGGCAGAGAAAGGGCTTGAAGGGTAGGTGACCATAGTAGCAGCCTCTTCTGAGACTGTCGTTGTTCTTTGATGTTGCTGAACTATTTAGGATGCGAGGCAAGATCTTCAAGGACAAACCATTGAAAGTCGAGTTTGGGAACCCTCGAACTGATACCGCTAAGCGTCAGAGGTATCGTCGTTTAGCCATTTAGCAAAAATTGCTACATCTGCGGAAGAGAAAGTCATATCGCTCGAGACTGTCCCGATAAGCGTAGCTCCGACCGCGGATATCGTCGATCCAGGTCTCGATCCCGCTCTTGCTCCCCATACTATCGACGCACCCGCAGAAGCAGAAGTGGAGACCGTCGCAATCGCAATTACGACGATCGGAGGAGACGTTATTCGAGAAGCCGTTCAGACTCCAGGAGGAGAGATGACAGGAGACGCAGCAGGTCTAGGTCTTCACGCCGTGATAGAAATTATTGATGAGATGATGGACGATTAAGGAAGGAACAATGGTTCAGGCCTCAGTGAAGAATTGAGCAGGACACTAGGCTGCTTGTCAAGGGCCAATGACAGGATCAGCGAGGGGTTTATTATCAAACTTGTTGATTGGATTATACAAATACAGCAGAAAGCATAAACTTAGGTGGTGGTTCAGTATTCGCATGGGTCAGGGTCAATATTTTCTATGAACTGCTCGATTGCCTCAGCTTGAATCAGCAGCATGTTGTACCAGCTTGGCATGTCTTGGAAGTGCTTGTTTAAAGATTATCTTTCAGGAAAACTTCCCTCTAAGAGGTTTGAGTTCCGTCGTTCTAATGGGGCAAGACCATGAGCAATCTGAATTCTGTAGATCAACTGTTCGATCTCTTGAATAAAGGGTTCGTCGTCTCCAATTCGGAGTGCAGCACGGTATAGTAGGTCAATGATATTCTCCGCTTCCTTCTTGTTCATGGCTTCTGAAGATCGTTTGTCGATGGCGTCTCTGATCTCAGTAAGCTCATTATTGAAGCATACTGTCCTTCGATAATTTTTGTAGGCTCGCACTTCAATTTCCTCACCGATTTCGGCTGCCATATCCTGCAGGGAACTTCTAATAGCTTCTTCTAAGGAGTGTTGCTTTGATCTGTCGGCATTCAGATCGGAGATATCCTGACTGAGTTGCTCAATTGAGAGGTAGCTGCTTTCTATCAACAGCTGTTTGGTACGAGGGAAGACACCCTCGGCACTATCCAGCACAGCTGTCTTGAGGGTTGACTGAAATCGATGGTAATACTCGATATCATCTTATTCTTGCAGTTTTGAAGAAACCTAATCTGCTTCCAAAAGCTCCTTGCTAAATGTTGCAGTTCGTTATCTGTCTCCGGTCTTAAAGCTTTCCAACAACCTTAAGACAACGTCAAGTTAGACATTTGCACGCACAGCATTATAGCCTTGCACAGAGCTCTTGCAAAGGTACACTCTCGACTCAATCTACTCTTTTAGTCGTGCGAAACTGTCTTCAATTTGCATGTTGGCTTAGATCAACCTTAGATTCTGCATCCTGAGTGTACTGTACTCCTCAGAAGTAACTGGCATACAGACAGGCGGGTGCACTGTCTAGCTGACTGACTGCGTAAATATGAAATGGCGGCTGCTTTCCTTAAGTCTGCAACTGTGCTGCCGTAGCTTGCTATCGAGATTGTTTTGCTCAGGTGAGTTATGTTCCCTTCTGGTAAGCCTTGAGCAACAAAGACAATGCTCGTTTACAGGGTATATTGGTTTATCGTGTTGCTGAATTGGTTGCGATACCCTTCCGGTTCTCTTGTCTTATATCTTACGCCCGATAACTGAATTAATTTCAGCAAGCCTGTTCGTCAACGCTGACTTGAGTCCAGGAGCTGTCTTTCCGTTCACCGAAGACATCACTTTCAGAACCGTTCGTTGATTGAAAACTTAAATATTAATTAGTCATTATGAAGCTCGCCGATTTGGGAAGGCTAGCCGAAAGCGTGTACTTCTAAGACCACCGAGATGAAGACTACGAGGATACCCTAACGACTGTGAGGCACGCACTTTCGAAGGACCATCTGTCACTCTCCAAGCTTGTCATTAAACAGTATGAGTATGAGAAGGAGAACTTTACGCGACAGGAACTCTACGAACTATTTCGAGCAGTGCAGCTACAGCTGGGTGCAGATCAGCTGGATAGTTTGTTTCGTAACCTCGACCTTGACTACAACGGTGTGATACTTGTGGGTAATCTTACCAAAGCTGTTGGAGGCTCAATGGCCGAAAGCAGACTCAGTATTCAGTCCAACCAAAGCAAGTTCTGGCTCGAGGAGTTAGCGGGAAAGTTGCGTGCGACAGGCCCCTACCAAACACTCCAATACTTTGACGAGGACAGTGACGGAATTCTAAGCCTGCAAGAGCTTATGCACTACATTGAATCGGTCGACCTTTCCATCGAACGCAGAATAATTAGCAAGGTATTCTTTGCCAAAGCAGACGGTGTGGCTATCAATGAGATTTTAGCTGGGCTTGGCATTCGCCCCTAAGAGCAATTCATCGAGGCTTCTGTTGACTCCGTCAACTGTTCTCTTGTGGAACTATCCCAAAGCTTCATAATAGACAAGCATGAGGAGAATAAGATAAAGATCAAGGAAGTTGGAAGGGTCAGTATGAATGTTATCGACCCTTACCGCAACCCATACACAGAGGTGCAAGAACCTCTGCTATCGCTAGCATACAAATACATCAACTCTCGCCGGTTGTTCATTGACTAGCACAACCCTCGACCAAAAATGGGACTGCTGTACAAGCACGCCAGATAAATCTTCGGCTTGACTTACTTCCTCTTCGAAGTTCAAAGATCCATCATTCGGTTAGGAATCGGCACCATACTGGACTCTCGAAACATCATTCAAGGCAAGGGTAAGGACTGTTACTTCCTATCTGCTGCAGCAGGAGTTGTTGAGCACTACCCCTAGTTTATCTATCGATTGTTCATTCTCGATAAGAATCCTTCAGATATCTACGGTATCAGGTTGTTTATAGATGGTGAGTGGAAAACAACGATTGTGGATGCCCAGCTACCAGTCGACGAGAGAGGCATTCTTTATTACGCCAAGCCGTTTCGAAGTGAAATCTGGGTGTTACTGCTTGAAAAGGCTTGGGCAAAGATCTACGGGTCTTACGATAACATTGAGGGTGGAAATCCTGAAGAAGGCTTAACAGCGCTCACCGGAGCACCTTGCCTCAAGATGGTTGGTGATGATCCAATGATTGTTGAGAAACTTCGACACTACATTCAACAGAACTACATAGTAACTGCTAACACGTCGGAGCTGGTGAATAAAATGGATAAGGCTGACCAGAAGACCAAAGGAATCTACGAAAATCATGCCTATACCGTCGTGGGGTTATTCTAAAATCTGACTTGGAAGCGTGAAGGACGTATCGAACAGATAACTCTCGTGAAGATCAGGAATCCTTGGGGGCGGGGCATTTGGAAGGGAGACTGGTCATTTGACTGTCCACTTTGGACTCGTGAGCTACGGCAGAAGCTGAACTACACTAAAGACCCAAAGAATGGAAGTTTCTTCATGAACGTCCCTGATTTCTTGCTGATGTTCGGAACCATGAAGGTTTGCTTGCTGTCTCCGGTTAACCAGAACAGTTCCCTCCGAATGTCAAGCAGAAAGAAGGAATTCGTATTCGCGAAGATCAGCGTTAAGGAGCAAGGGATGTACTTCCTATCAATCTTTCAGGAAGGTACAAGAAATTTCAAGGTGGAGCCTACCAAGGCCAAACATGCATCAATTTCGCACATCTTCGTTGCCAACGTCTCCAGCAACGGATTCTTCTTTCCCACCAGCTCGAAGACAAATAACCGCGATAAAACCCATATGGAAGTTTGGCTGGCCGTCGGAGAACACGTAGTATTCAGTAGACTCAAGTGGACTCATGCAGAATAGAGTTAATTTGTGCTTGGTTGTTATGGTCCAAGTCAAGTCATAATGCAACCTATCGACCCCCAGCCCAAGTATGTCTACGATTACATCCAAGCGAAGTCTCTTGAAGAGAAGGGAGAGAAGTTGAGCTATTTCGCTCAAGACCGACCGGAGAGTCTGAGAACAATCCATATCTCCAACGAAGATGGCTACGGACATATTACTTATACAAACAACAGCTACCAGCATATGAAGGTGGAGCTTCGCCTGAACGAATGTCGTGGAATCAAGGCAGTTCCTCCTGGAGCTCTACCACTCGTGGTCGCAATCCCACCTAAGACTAGATACACACTATGCCTGCTGGTAGAACCAAAGGTGAAATACACGCTCCAGTAGGCCGTACAGTTTGTTTGACATTGCTTGGTTGCTTCTGCTTGTTCATTTTAATCGATTTATCACAGTCAAGATGGCCCTATGCAAGTCCTGCGATCATCAATTCGATTTGCTCAGCCACTACCCAATGGGGCTAACGTAGTGCGGGCATACCCTCTGTCTCAAATGCACTGAGTCGCCTACAAACAAGAGATGTCCCTCTTGCTTAAGAATGTGGCTCACCTGTGTGAAGAACTATTCGCTCGCTGAGTGGATTTAGGAAAATAGAGCAAACTCTAACTTACGAGCTCTGTTCAAGATAGCATTTGTAGGTGATGTGTTCGTAGGAAAGACTACTGCTATCCGTGCTCTGAAAGGCGATACTTTTCAGAGTGAGACACGTCCGACAATGAGCTGCGACTTACAATACATCGAAGAGATGCGGAACGGTAAACCCTACCTCTTTCAGATTTGGGATACCGTGGGAGCCGAACGTTTCCAATCGGTATCAAAGAGCCATTACAAAAGTAGACATGAATTCTAACCAAGACGCTCAAATGGTAGTGCTTGTTTACGCAGTCAATTCAATGAAGTCGTTTGAACGAATAAAGGACTACTGGCGCTCTCAAGTAATCGAAAACACTGATAGCACCACACTCAAGCTTGTCTTAGGCAATAAAATTGACATTGAGCCCGAATGGGAGGTCAATCAAGAGGATGTTGAGGAATTCTGCAGTCGCGAGGGTTTCTTGCATTCGACTATATCATGCAAATCCAATGAGAATGTCAAGAAGACACGCTAGCTGATACTCCAGTCACTTATCGACACTTTCGACCGGTAGAGCCAACGGAACAGGAATAACCCAGAAGAAAATGGCGAGAGAAGAGTTACAGGACTCACACAAGCACCTGGAATACGACTTAGCAGCAGAATTTCAATAGATCTCAACGTTGCACCGAACAATTCAAGATACTGTTGCTGAACTAAGTGGTCATTCATCAAAGTTGTTTGATGCCAGTCATTTCGGTTTGTCCTCTGATATTTTATCGAGCACCCCTTGGAAGTTGTGCAGCAACTAAAACAGTTCCATTGCCTGGTCAACCAGCACGTTTCTGTAGAGTCCTTCTGGCTTTCGTTTGGGGCCACATTGGCTGCATTCTGGTTCATATCCCTTCCTGCATGTACGGCAATAGCTGTGACCACATGGTACAACACTCACAGCTTCAACTATCGAACGATGGCACAGTCTACAGCTTAATAACTTCGACATTGATTCCTTTTTCAGCCTGAATTACTCCAGACGTCTCTGAACAGTCTCCTTGGTATGCCTGAAATCCATCTCCACTTCATCGTACCTTTTCTGCAGAAGCAAAGTTTACTTAGCCTTGAGATGCCTTTCCTTACTCTTCTCCTTTAATTTCAATTCGAATTCGGTGACCTTTTCCTTGAACTATTCCTCAAGCTTCTCGAACCGAGTTTTGCTTCCCTATAATTCGTCCCTTAGAGTGATGTTCTCTTACTGCAGTCTAATGAGCTTGTCGTTTAAAGATTCTTGGGTCAGTTTGAGCATGTATTCGTTCTTTTACTTCGTAAGCTCCGTATTTTCCTTTTCCAGATACTGTACCCGTTGCATGAGCTATTCATTCTGCTCCTTTCTTCTCTTCATTTCCATCAAGTACTATTCCACCAGATCAGCAACCCTCACCTTCTCTTCGTTTGCCTAGCCAATCATCTGCTAGCGGCGTGCCAGTTATTCCGTTAAGTTTGTCAACGACTCTTGCAGTGAACTTACCCTTTGGGTTAAGTTCTACTTCTCTTTGTCGACGAACTTTCTCATCTATGGTTGGCTTCTCAAAGGGCTACTGCTTTTCTTTTCCAGCAACTCGCTGTATCCCTTCCTGAGTTGGCTATACTCTGCTTGCAGGCGTGTATGCCTATCCTCCAATTGGCTGATCTGGTTTTACAGAATATGAGAGCGATCCTGCTCCCGGATATATTGCTCTTTGACCTGCTCGAACTGCATGGTCAGCTTCTTCACGACCATCTCGTTCCTATCGATCTCCTGCTTCTGAATTAATAACCTTTCCTCGAGCTGCTTCACGAATGATTTAGAGGGTTCACGAGTTGTCTTGGCCTGGGATGCGCTCTTCTTAAGCGATCCCCTATTCAAGGTCGGCAGTAGCACACTACAACTCAGATTAACCTCCTCTCGCCTGTCAAACATACAACGTATAATGCAATCGCTGCTGGAGTCCTATCAATAAATATTCCAATGAAATCAACATCCAGCATCAAAGGGTTCCTGACCACGAAGAAGCTTCTCGACCAGGACAAGAAGACCTTATCAAAGGACGCCTCTCAGAAATCATTGAGTCATGCCTCTGCGAAACTGAAAGCATTTGAAGATGTGCTTGAAGGACGTAACCCAGTTCGGACTCACTTTCATGAAATTACCCGATAGCAGGATACTGACGATGCAGTCAGGCCGTCGAGATATGAGTATTCCAACAAGTTCAATAACAGTTACGAACCTGCAGAAAGAATGAATGGTTCATCTCCCTATCGACCTTCAAAAGCATGGTTGGTAGAAGAGCAGAGGGAAGGCAGCGTGTAGCGAAGTCAGAAAGAAGATCGTAAGAATCTCTGGGCAGGCATCGCCAATATTGATAATAACTTTAGCTCTTCCCGCCAGTAATCTCGACAAGCTCTCGACTCCCTCTCTCGTCGCATTTAGGTTCAACTCAAAGTGTTCAATAACTCAATTGATGACTACAGAGGCCGACTAAAGCGCACCTTCGAAATGGAGTATGATCGGCTGAGGGAATACGTTCATGAACTCGTCGAGAAAACCTTCCGTAAGTTTGAGCAGGAAATGAAGGAAGCATACTTCAACGAAGAAGCTCGCATTAACAGGAAGGTGTATGAGACAAGGAAGGATCTTGAACAGCTATTTCGATCGGTTGATGAAATGAAAGAGGGGCTCGAAGGTCCTCAGTGGAAACGTATTGCGGGTGATATATTGGCTTCAGACTTCCTGGCGAAAGGAGAATCAGCTTTGGATGAGGCTTCCTAAAAGCTGGTGCTCGCAGACTTGCAGCTTACTTTAGCACCCAGCAAGCGATAGTCGCTAAACTCCGTTCTGAGCGATCTGGTGAGAATGAGAATCGAGAGACGACCAGCAGACGGACTGCTGCGACTTTCATGATAATGAGTCGATGAGATATAATAGCAATAGTTGCGTAGGATCACTTGTTAATTTTGATGCCGAGGAAGTTGAGGAGCATCAGATCCTTTTCCTCGAACTTCCGGCATTTCTTCACCTCTGAAGACTTAGTGTTTGACATCTTTATCTTTATGTTGCGTAGATCGTTCAAGTTGCCCATACTCATTGCCAGTGGGTCTTCGTCGGGATTTCGGATATTCTATTTCGACGGAAACATGTCGGGGCTGCTCTGAGTCAACGAGGACTGTTGGTCTATTAAAGGTGGGGCGTTTGGCTGGGGATTCTTCTTCGCCAGTGGGATAGGAGGTGGGATTATCTTTTACTCCTTCTTGAAGAACTTCGGTTGCTCTTTTTCTTTAGTCTTCGCATCATCTTCGGAGTTGGTATCGGCCCATGAGTTCTTCTTTCTTGGAGACGGGCTTGCCATCTTCGGGCCCTTATTGGGTGTAAATCTTCTCTACTGGCTTGCAGTTCGCTGAGTTTTCAATGTCTAGCCAGCTTATGCTTTTTTCTTTTGAAGAAATTCTTCAAAGCTATCCATCTTCTTCTTCAGAGTTGGAGGTTACTCCTCCGATGTGTGACTTTCCACAGTTGAGTTCAACGGGGGATTGGGCTCGACTAGATTTTTGGATTAGCTCATCACTTCCTGAATTGGAAGCTTGAAAAAGTTGTCACTCTCAATTATGTTAGGTTGTGCGCTAACCTCGAGAGAATCCGCATGAACTTGTGAGGTTCCGCTAGTCTTCATAAACTTGGCCTCCTCATCGATAACCTCCGAAATGATATTCTTGGGTTGTGGAGCTATGAACGACATCTGCCTGATCTTGTACTCCACAGTGGACTGGGGAAGATCAATCTGGTAGCTTCCAAGATCCTTCGAGCAGCAGTCATCATAGGGTTTGAGTACACTGATGGCCACCTTCGTCCACAGATCAGTATAGGCCTTGATTGTTTGGATGATGTTTTAATTGATGGTTTGAATGCTCGAGTAGATCTTGATGATGCGCATTAAATGCCCATAGAAGCCCTGACTGCGCATTTCCTTTTTGATGACTACGTTGGCTGTTCGACCGATGATATCGATGTCGCAGAATAAATGCTGTCGGTAGCCCTCAAACAGTGGTTTTTAGTTTCCGAAGATATGCAGGAAGGTCTTTTCGATGAGATTGTGCATTATGTTGGCGTCGGGAAACTTGTACATCAGATCCAACAGCAGTCCGAAGAAGTTGACTTTCCGAACGGCTGTGAAGATGCTCTGGCTGTTTAGCGAGATGCAGTGGCATAGCAGCTCTAACTTCTTAAAGGCTTGTAGCGAGAAGCTTGGCATACTTCTCAACCGTTCAGCAGACTGTTCGAAGCGCTGGGTGAGCTGGATTATGAGTGGCTGTGCCTCCAACCTCTACCGATTCTTCCGGCTGAATTCGACATTGTTCTTGTCCTCGCTATTCAACGCAGAGAAGGAGTAGTAGTTGACCAGCGATACCAGGGTGTTAATAGCAGGCTGGCTGATCAGAGTATTCATGTCACTGGACATACCCAGCAGCATTTCAATCGGTTTTTCAGTGAGTATGATGTCCAGCATTTCCTTGCCATCTGCAATTAGGTAGTACTTATCAATCAGCTCTATGAAAACGTTGCTGATGTTCTGCACCACCAGACCATCCGCATCTTTACGATGTTGCTCAATACAGTTCAAGCATTGCAAGATGCACTCCATCTTTCGAGGGCGCCTCTACTAGTACGGCTTGTCGGCTTTCGTGGCTTACACATTCAACATAAGACTCACCACTTGCATCAGGCTGGCAATGTGGCAGTGTTTCAGCAGCTTCTTGAAGAGTCCCGGACGACAATAGAAGTATTATGTCAGCTCTCGGTACTTCGAATTGAGTAGGGTGCTGCAGACTCTCAAAAAGTAGCCTGCAAGGAGAGGTAGCACCACCTCCTGATCGAGCGATTCGAATAGCAGGTCAAGGTATATTCCGTTTCCAGACGGTAATGGCTTGAGGAAACTGTTGAGCACTGAAATAGTTTCAGTCTCGACCATCTCCACCGCCATGAGTGGGTACTTATACTTGCGCTAGACTGAATCAGCCTATTGAGGCACAACCACTAAGTATTCGATAGCTTCGCGGATGAGATCAGGCGTAGTGGTTATGTATTCCAACAGTTTCGGGTTGAAAGCTTTGAGTTCCTGCATGAAATCACCATCGTCAAGGATCGCTGACAGCTTGGGATTACCTTCGAGTAGCTTTTCGAGTGGCTTTTGGAGAGGTTGACCAGCGTACCAAGCCATCATTTTTAAATTATCAGTCCTGGAAACCAAAATATGCTCAAGTCACTCACTTCAATCTCGCGAAGGAAGAGAATAAGTGTCTGCTCTGGCAGAAAGTGCCACGTTGAAACAACTGCGATAATGCATATTATATGTTTTTGCGCATTGAGGAGCCGGACAGCAGTCGTGAGTCATCAGATGAAGATGCGTCTCGTACCAACGAAGAAACCATGCTGCGCAAGGCCAAGTCCGACAAGGATCTGTTCACGAGAAAATCTCGTGCACTGAATGGGGATGTTTGTCATTACGCCGATAAGGAAAGTTCGTTCCGCTAGCGAAGGTCACAGGATTAGCAGCCGAAAAGGAATATCCGTGCAGATACCGAAATGAGCGCAATGGAAGTCATCGAGTCTATGCTCATTGAAGGTGTAAAGTCTGCAAACAATAATCTGACTGAAGAGAAATTCGACTTAGGCCAATGTCGTGACACTGAAAGCGCAGCCAGCAGATCCTTCGTGGAGTCACTACGAGATAGCCTCATTGTTGAGACTAAAAAGCGGAAGGATCTGGAATTCTCGTTAGAACTCAAGGATCGAATGATTACAGAGCTCAAGCTTCAGAATGAGCTCTACGAAAAGATCAACAATCAGTCACCACAACCATCGATCCTCACGCCGATCGCCTAAAAGGAAATAGCAGCTTTAGGCCTTGAACCAAAGAAACCTATTCGAAAACCGAATGTAGAAACGTTTGAGAAGAGAGCGACGGAAAGATTTCACGAACGGCCTGTGAGGCATCATCCAATTGTAACGAGGAGAGAACCCCGAGAGACCGATATGATGCCAAAGAAACATGAAATAACAGTGAAGCACCACGAACAAAACGAAGTCTCACTTCAAAACGCACGATACAAGAAGCTTGTGAAGACCTTCGGTGATACACTTTCAAAGCTGGCAAGGAAGCAGGTTGCTCGTGACGGCAAGGAATCTAAGGACCTTCGGGAACTTTGGGATGTTTGGAACAGGTTGATAAGGGACGTGACCTGAGCAAGTTCGTTCCAATTGTCAAGCACCGATGATATAATTTAACTCTGGTTTAGTGATGTAATTCTTCAGAAGACTCCTCGCCAATCGACCTCGACCGTTCAAGGTGTTACAGCAGTGGCTGGGTATCCAGGAGGAATGGGCACTGTTTAGGAAAAACCTACGACCACATAAGGCAAAGATATTTGTTTGTGGCGCAGTCCTAGCATACCCTCTCTATCAGCAGCACCTGAATCAAGCCATTCAACGCTCAAAAGAATATCTTGCCAGAAACACTCAGAAGGTACTAGCAAAGGATGAGCCACTGCCGAAAGTCCTCGAGAGTTAGTATTTTGCAGTGTAATTGCAGCGTCAAGTAGCTTGTTGACTCCGTTCTGAAGGATAAGAACATCAAGCAGGAAGCCGCGGAGTTCGTAAGTGACCTCTCAAAGAGAGAGTTGGTACTGAAGGGTGTCCTTGATCTGCTGCTGTCGGTGGTGAAGAATCCCGTATTCATCTAAGAAGCAAAACATCTCGGGAGCTAGATCGTTATCAACAGTGCAAACGACAAACAGGTCGAGCATGAACTCAAGGAACTGGTCCTTCGGGTGCTCAAGTCTTATTAAGTTCAATAGGAGGTCACCGAGATTATACGCATTGTTTTCAGCTCATCTACAGCAACCAGAACACTGGTGAGACTTCTTGTGACAGCCATTAACGAGCAACCCGTGAAGGAATCTTTGGCTGAAGCCGTAAAATACAGTTTTAGGGAACTCCTGAATGACAGAGAAACAGTCGAGCAGTTCAAGTACTTCGGACAGTTTTTGCTGGAGGAGTTCTAGAAAGATGTCGAAAAGGATCGAATCATGACGGTGTTGGTATCCAAGGGAATAGGTCTGGACAGGAATCGAAGATAACAGTCGTTCTTTTTGAACCCACTCGTTCGAGAGGATAGTAGCGACAATCTTCCAACCATCTGATGGCTGCACTAATTATTTAGATCGATGAGTATACAACCATTTCATTTGGCTGTACCAGTCCACAACATCAAGATAGCACGAGAGTTCTATGGAGGGCTTCTCGGGCTTGAAGAAGGCCGTCGCGACGAGGATCTTTGGCAAGACTACAACTTTTACGGACACCAGCTCGTCTGCCACTTCGTTGGCGAGTAGTATCGATGCACCGACCATTTTAACAAAGTCTCCAAGGAGGATGTGCCAGTTCCACACTTCGGTATCGCACTGACTGTGGACGACTGGCAAAAGCTACGAAATAAGCTGGAGGGGAAGGTTGAGTTTATCGTCAAGCCTCACCTCCGGTTCGAAGGCAAACCTGGCGAACAATGGACAATGTTCTTCAAGGACCCAAGCGGCAATAATTTAGAGTTCAAGGCAATGACAACCCCAGCTAACCTGTTCGCGAAGTACGATGTGAGTAAGGTTTGATTGGTCATTATGTCCATGGTCGTATGAATATACAACTTATTATGTTAGGTAGGAAGGAAGAGTAGCAGCCCTCGATCAAACTCAAAACAGAGGAGAAAGCTCTGACCCTGCAACAGATCAAATCGGATGTGTCCAACTTCGGCAAGATTTGCCTCAACTCTGGACTTAAAATAGAGTATGGCAAGCCGGTAAGATTCCCAATCATCCGGCGGAGGAAGCCTGAAATCGCTGAAGAGTGCTACAGCTCGCGCACGTCCAACCAAACCGAAAGTCAGCTAAACATTCGATCGGGAATTGAGAAGGAAGAATAGGATGAGGTCTTACCCGATCGAAGCAGCTCACTGCTCACTAAAACCATTTAAAAGGAAAATACCAGGGCCAACTACAAGTAACGTAATAGTGTCGATGTGGCCAAACAGGTCCAGGAGGAAAGCGACTTGATCGATACCAACCATAAGAAAGCACTGCCGAAGATTTTCCGACATAAGTACTTCCGAGATGCCGAGAAACTTGACAGAGTAAAGTCCGACCGGCACGCACTCCGGACTGAGGAGAACGAGTGCCTACAAAAGTACAAGCTTGGTGTATTGCTCGGGCAGGGAAGCAACGCCACTGTACGAATTGGACAGTCAACTTCGGGCGAATTGGTGGCAGTCAAGACCTACGAAAAGAGCAAGCTGAAGGAAATTGATAAGCGGGAGAATGTTAAGAGGGAGGTGGAGCTGCTCAATCGGATTAGCCACCCAAATATTGTACACTTTATCGAGGCCATCGAGACGTCCACCCAAATCAGCATAATCACTGAACTGTTGGACAATACCTCCCTTATGGATGTGATCAAAGGCAGCGTAACCGGCAAGCTTAGTGAACATCAAGCTCGACCCCTTTTCCGTGAGCTGATCAGCGCCCTTCACTACCTCCATGAACAGAACATCTTGCATCGAGATATCAAGCTCGAGAATATCCTTGTTACCAAGGACCAGCACGTCAAGCTCATCGATCTAGGCTTCAGCATCGAGTCCACCGGTAGGCTTAATATTTTCTGTGGTACCCCTAGCTACATCGCTCCTGAGGTCATCCAAAAGAAGGGGTACTTTGGAAAACCAGCAGACGTTTGGTCCTGTGGTATTGTACTCTATAAGATGCTCTGCGGCGTGTTTCCTTTCAAGGGCATCAACGAGAAGACTCTGTACAGCAAAATCAGTAAGGGAGTTTTCCGGTTTGTCGGAGATGTTTCAATGAACGCCCAGATACTTATCAACAGCATGCTGACTCCCGACCCAGGATCCAGAGCAAACCTTGAGCAGGTGCTGAGAGAACCCTGGATGATGGAAAAATCTTGACTCCCTGACCTTTCCGTTGCCGTCCATGCCATTCTTTGATTGATCTATAATTGTTTCTTTCCATAGAATCATGTATAGGTCTTTAAGTCCGAAGCAGCTCTCTCCATACCTGGATTATGGACATGACCGGAGAGATACCCTCATAAAGGAACTCACAAGAGAGATAAACGGCCTTCAGTCCCTTGACCACGATTTTCTCGCCTTAAATGACGACCTCGCTGTGCTGTAGTCCCGCTACGCTATGCTTTTAGAAGAAAAAGAAAGGGAGGAGAAGGAGTATCAGTAATTCAGCTCTTACAGTAGAACCAGTTCTCATACGAAGAGGCTCCACTTAGAGGAACTCGAGAATGAAGCCAATAGCTTTGCCATGAAGCTGGAGAATATTTTGATCGAAACAGAAGAAACTTCAAGGGAGAAGGAAAGATTTCTGGACAGGCTTCGTACACTTGAAGGAGAAGTTGAACTTTTCCGACGCGAGATTACCCAAGCCAGCGCCGTTAACTGTCTCACAAAGGAGAAGGTTGATTGTTTGGGTAAAAAACTAAAACAATCGAAAGAGGAGCGTTCGATATTGGAAAATACCTGTGACGGCTATTCTTCCGAACTCACCATACTCACAGAGGATGTCAGGCAACTTGAAAAAGACTTGCGTTTAGTGGGTGCTTCAATAACAACCCATCAGCACGTTCAAGGTGAATCACAGCAGATAAAGGCTAAGTGTGAGGCCTGGCAGAGAAACAAGCGTGACTAACAATTGAAGGCATAGACAGACAACCAAAATTTAGCTCTACTGAAAGAGGAACAGGGGAGAATAGGAGCGGGACTGAAGCAAGAAAAGTTCCAAATGGAAAAAGCAGAGGCGAATACAAAGGAACAACTGGACAGTTTATGTGGCTGCAACAAGGAGAGTCTATTGAAGCTGAAATCCACTGAAAACTCTACATTGTACTTGCTGTGTAACTCAGAAATACTTCGCTATCGGTGGAGGAGGAAACAAAGAACTATAATCACCTTAGAGCTCGGAACACCGGTCTCCTCAATCACAATCGTCAGCTGAACACCGAAATCGACCGCCTAATGAAAGACATGCGAGAGAAGGAGCGCAAGAACCTTGAACTGCTCAAGCTTCTTAAGGATTCGCTGGAGTGCGATCTGAAGGCACAAAATATACTGGTACCTCGCCGTGAACACTTATAGCGACTCATCGAGATCAACGAGAACACCCGTCCGAAAGGTATATCCGTGATCCGGTGACTCCGAAATAATTTGTAGTTTGTAGCAAGGTTTTAAATGGTAAGCAAGGTTCTACTCAGATCAGATTTATCCTGCTGCAGAATCGTCAGGGTAAGACACGTCTCTCCAAGTGGTATGTCCATTACGACGAGAACGAGAAGGTGAAGCTTCAAAGCGAAATTCATCGTATGATCGTGATGCGTGACAACAAGCACACCAATTTTCTGGAGGTAGATCACCGGTCTAGTCAGTTTCGCAACTTCAAGATTATCTACAAGAGGTATGCCGGACTGTACTTTGCGCTATGCGTGGATATCAATGACAACGAGCTGACGCACCTTGAGGTATTTGGAGACCCTAACGCAGCTGATCCACCTATTCGTGGAGACTATGGACCAGTACTTCGGTAACGTCTGTGAGCTTGACATCGTATTCAACTTCCACAAGGTCTACGGAATCCTCGACGAAATCATACTAGGCGGAGAGATCATGGAGACCAGCAAGAACACCATCATCTCCACGATGAAGAGTATCGAACTCGTCGACTGACCATGCATTACAACAGCCTACAATCACTGCTACTTGGGCTTATTGGGTGCCGCATTATTCGCTGGTTTACCTGTGGGTTTGAATACTCCAGAGACCGCAGAAGTGACCTGCCCCTTGAGTTGATTGACTATTGGTTCCAGCACCGTGCCCTTGCTGAGACTCATGACTGCGACAACGAGCAGCACTATCACCAAGAGTGGCAGCATCAGATATGGAGACCTTATCCAGACAAAGACGTCGTCGATCATGAAGAGTCCAATGAGAAGCAAAATCCACTTAGGAATGCGTCCAGTGTACTTTTCGTTCTGTATTAGTCAACCAATTACATGTTTTCTCTTGGCTTCCTTATATTCTTCCTCGCAGTCCTCCTCAAACTTCTTCTTTATCGTAGTCGATGCCAGCAGGGAGATCAACTATTCTCCCTTCTTTGCCCCTTCTTCATTTGCCTTCTTATCTGAGAAATCCACGTCATAGGATCTTGGATCGGCTACGGAACCACGGTGAGGTGCTACCTCAATAATCTCCTCGATTTCGAACCGCTCGAAAAGATTAACCGAGTTGGAGTAGGCAGCCTTGGTAGTTTTCTAAGTGGCTCATTGCTTACGTAAAGTTAGTCAAGTTGCTACTCCGTCATGGAAGGCCAGTTCCTAGGGACCTTTTTCTCATCGAAGTTGAAGTCGTTCTTAAAGTGTCGGTTCAGATAGTAGTTGATGTCTCTTATCTTCGATCGGACAATGGATTTGAGTTCTTCGTAGCAGAATCGGCAGCTGCGGTCAATATACTCCTGTGTCTGCTTCTTGGATTCTACGTTAGGGCGGTGCTTACCAAGACCTAACTCCTCGAATTTATTGCGAATGTTGTTGCTGCCGAGCTGGATCATCGACTCGTATTCGTTCTGCAGCTCCTTCCAGAACACAGGCTTGGTGAACATCTCTCGGTTTTACAGAGTACGGTTCACAAAGACTTCGATCTTCTTGCGGAAGAGGGAATCCAGTTGTTTCAGGAACTCAATCACGATTTTGTCCTTTCCAGTTTCAATGGTCTCCTTCAGCTGCTTACGGAAGTCGATTCGGACAGCAGCTACCCACTCCTGCTTCACAGCAAGCCTTTCAACAGACTCCGTAAAGTTCTCTTCGGCCTGCTGCTCGATACTCTTCAGTCCCTCGATACTCTTGTTATCTCAGTTAGGCGTAATCGTACTTTGCTGGGAGTTCACATCACTGAACTTAGCTATCACCTCGTTAATAAGCCGGCTGGTGAGCATGGACACTTGCATTTTGAATGCATTCTCGATTGGGATATCGAGTTAGCGGATAAACTCTTCGCGAACTTTCGAGGATTGTTCCTATGGGTAGTTCTCAGTATTCTTTGTGTACTCATCCAGTGCACCTTTGGTCAGTTCGCGTACACGTGCCGCAAACTCCGGATTCACTGAAGTTTGAGCCTTATACAGAATTTCAGTTAAAGGCTCCTCGATACGCTTGTAGGCTTCAGCCTTGATTTGGTTGCATCGCAAGTTAGCCACCAAAATCTTCTCAGCTGGTAGGTTTAGGTCTTTCTCTTCCTGAATAGTCTTCCAAACATTGCTCAGAAACTTTGGAAAGTCCTCCACAAGCACGTTGCTCTTAGTAAGCTGGCGGTTCTTAGCGAGACCGAACAAGAACTCCCGAACCTTGGATAGCTCCTCCCTAAACTCTTCCTTTTCCTAAATGAACGACGGTAGGAAGAAGGTGTTTAGATGGAATAGATCATCGAGTTTCACGTTCTCTGTTCCGGGAGGCTTCAAGATCTTCTCCCACACATTTTCAACCTTCTTGTAAATGGTTTCAGAGAGACTCTTTTCATTCTCTCTTTCTTTCTCAAAGTCGCGGATCACAAATATGATCTCCTTGGGCTGCTCAGCTCTGAAGAGCTTCAGGTTCAGTTCCAAAACGATTTCCAAGATGGCCAGCTGAGAGCCACGGAAGAGTCCAAGCTGCTGCGTCCAGATATTGACCAACAGCGTGTTGCTAGTGGCTAACGCAAACAGTGAATTGCACCGTTCGATTTTCTGAATGGTATACAAGCTACCGTGCGAGTGTCCTGCCGTTCGTTGGAGTCACTTCCCTCGACGTCGAATATGAACATGTTGTGTTTGGGATCCACTGAGAACCAGATTCCCTTTGTGGTTTGACCGATGCGCTCCTTTCGCGACTGCACTTCAAAGGTAGTATGGAACAGTTCGTTGAGGAGAGTGCTTTTTCCTGAGCTCTGGGACCCAATAATGCTAATCAGGTGGTAATCTCGTTTGAGATTCCGTAGTTCGGGACTCTGCAGAGCCTACAAAGCCTTGAGCCTGCATAAGTAGCTGCTTACTGAAACTCCGATT
>ERZ724508.943-NODE-943-length-18910-cov-5.019411_pt1 | contig 18910 bp, 24 predicted proteins | sample MGYA00376041_ERZ724508 | MGnify/ENA primary metagenome ERZ724508 (study PRJEB28724, sample SAMN07190887) | wastewater metagenome | isolation source: effluent of sewage treatment plant in Hong Hong | place: USA: Christiansburg, Virginia | collected 2016-03-01 ...
AACCCCAACCCCTTATCTGCCATTTTTTATGTCTCGTAAGCAAGGTTCGTTGCATAACCAAGTGTTTAACAGCAACATATAAATTGATCAGACAATTTGGTTTCGATGGCCATTGTATTTAAGGACCTCATCGCAGTTAACGAGGACTATTCCAGTTTCCTCAAGGAATTCGCTAGTGATGTCAAGGCTGGGCTCACCAATATTCCCAAGACACTTCCGCAGAAGTACCTCTACGATAACAGGGGAAGCGAAATATTCCGGAGGATTATGGATGTCGAAGAGTACTACCCCACAAAGTGCGAGCTCGAACTGGTCAACAATAACAAGTAGGATATCTTGGCATTGATGGGAGAGAGGTTTAATCTGGTAGATTTGGGAGCAGGTGACGGTGTCAAAACTATGGTACTCCTTGAAGTGTGCATGAAGAAGAAGGAGGTGATGTATGTACCGATTGACATCTCCAAAGGCTCCAATGAAGAGTTGGCTAAGTAACTGAAGCGAAAGGTCCCAGGAGTGAACGCGACTATAGTCACTGGAACTTACTAAGGTGGGCTGACCTACCTCAACGAAACGTTTAAATAGCAAAGCTTGGTGTGCATGTTCGGGCCTAGTATTGGTAACTACACTCGACAGGGAGCAGCCGATCTCCTCAAATAGCTCCACAAAGTAATGAAACCCAATGACCTACTGTTGATTACTTTCGACCTGCGAAAAGACTACAAAGTAATCGAAGCAGCCTACGATGACCATCTGGGTGTATCCAGAGACTTCGACATGAATGTGCTGTTCAGAATCAACCAGGAGCTCAAGGGAAACTTCAATTTAGACAAGTTCTTCTTCCACAGCTACTTCGATGCTGTTGAAGGCTGCATCAAGAACTTCCTCATCAGCAAGGAGGAGCAGTAGGCGACTATCGACATTACCGGCGAGAAGTTCCATTTCGACCCGTTCGAGCCAATCCTCGTTGAGGAATCCCATAAATACACCTTAAAAGAGATCGACTCGCTGGCCAATAGGTGCGGATACGAAATTACCCACAGCTTCCACGACTCGAGGAAGTATGCGATCGCCTCCATTTGGAAAAAGTTGTAATGATAGATAATCGTTCATGGTGAGAGTTGGTTGTATGCCATTCTTGCTCTCTGTCGTTGGAATCTTCTGTAGAAGAAGAAGCCGCCCACCCCAAGTCCTATAAATACCAGGACTATGAGAACGATGAACCAGGCAGGATTACCTCCGCTTCCGGCTTGGCAGGTATGCTCGTCGATGAGGTTGTAAGGTAGCAAACACATAGTGCACACCGGCTATAATGTCGAAGTCGATATTTTACAGATTCCGCAGTTCTCACAGCAGGCAGACTGGGAATCATCCTCGATTTGGTTGGTTGAGTCTACAGTCGCACTGCCAAACTGCACCCCCACAGGAGACGCTCCTGATGATTGATGGTTGTTCTTGAACAGATTGTTATTGGTAAGACTCACGCTGCCGAGGAAGCAACCCACCGCTGATGTTTGCTCAGCCGAGTTTGAGTTGAATAGATTGGCATTGTCCACCAATAAGTTATTGGAGTACGAATAGATCCCAGCACCCCTGACAGCAGTGTTATTATCGATCTACGATTGGGTGATATTGACTGTGCTATTGACGAATACAAGATTGCCATTGTTGCTGGTGCAGTTGGCCACAATTATGCGAGTGAGTGCCACGCTGGAGAAAGAGCTGTAGATTGCTGCGCCGGTTTGTGCTTTACTGCCTCGGAAGTCGGATTCACTCACTGCAAGGCTGCCGTAGGTAAGATATACTCCACCGCCGCGCTGAACTTGCATGTTTTGGAATCTACAAGAGTTGATATTGGCAGAACCGTCTCTCAGATAAAGGCCACCACCAGTGCCAGCAGTCACATTCCTGAATTCCGACCCTATTAGCATGATGGTTCCCCTTCTCAAATCGATAACACCACCCCAGCTATAAACTGAGTCGATAGCGATGTTCTAAAACCAGCAATCTGTCAAAAAAAGTGTGCCATCGTAGAGTGATATTATCGAAGCACCCGAGTAGTTCTTGACCTGCAGTTCGGACAGCTGTAGACTCATCGAATTGATAGTGAAGAGCGACCTTCGGTAGGGTGCTTCAGGATCAGATTTATCCTGGTTGTTGTTGGTGACTGTTATGCGGGTGAAGTTAGCTCTTCCGATGGTAGATAACCTCCACTAGAGGCCACTGTTGTTGGTCATTTTGATCTAATCAAGGGAAAGACTGCCCACAGAATTGACTCTGATTCGGAGGTTGACATTGTTTCGGAAGGTAACGTTGCTGAAGTTGACCTATGCGCAGTTGGATATGTATATCTACTCATTCTGTCTGTTCTCGATCGTAGTGTTTGTGTAGTTCTGGCAGTCAGCTGGTAATTAGAGGCCGGGACTTGACCTATACACGACAGTTCTATCCATGAGGGTTGGCTCAGCTGATATACTATTGGCGAGTTGCTGATACTTCCCTTGAAGAGTATGCAGTAGCCGTAGAGTTGCATGCCGACTACACAACTGTTCAGCTGGTTTCGATACATTCGATATCCAGTTATCGATGAAGCTGGTTAGAGCACCGGGATCAGTTGATTCCTGCTGGGACATTGTCTTGATAGTGTCGCTATCTATTCCAACGAAGTTGAGGGTTATCTGGTTCCAGAGCAGTACACTGTTGGTTTGGTAGCCCGTTGCCAACAGTTCATACCAATCGTCGCCGGAAGCCTCACAAAATGACTTTAGTGGGTCGCTTGATAGACATTAAAGGTATGCTGCTGTCGCAACTGACCCATCTGTACAATCTAGCTTGATATTGTACTTGGTGGTCACCATTGCAACTGTTCGCTGTACTTGTTGTTGCACGCAGTCAACAAGGCTTCTCAATTTGGGAGATTGACTCGGCGATAGTTTATTGCATTGAGGAAGCAAGAATGAGGTGAGGTAGGAATTTGAGCTACATTGATACTGCTGGCTCAGTTGACTGTAGTAGTTGCAGTTCAGTGCAATTGCTATGCTGATCAGTGCACCCATCCAAACAGCCAAACTCATTTCTGATGATCAATTATAACTTTGTACAAGGACAGATTAGGAAATTATAAAAGGGTACCCGCCTAATATTATATCGGAAACATGGAGGAAGATGAAAGCAGCCATACCGAACTGTTGGAGGAGGATATCCCTGCTACGATGCCATTAGAAGACCCCAACGAAGACTCAGGGGATGGCACAACACTGACTTTGAACCCAAATTTGGCTTTAGTGGAACGATTACACGCTCAAGTCCGCCGAAACACCCGCGACCTGCTTCAAAGAAAAATTCAAATGAGGAGAGAGCTCACTGACGGTGACAGGCTCGCCTTAGAGCATTGCCGGCTGTTTCCAAACCCGGAGTCCATTAATGTGAGTACAACATTCAAAACTATTCAGCTGGAAATGCTGCCTTCGACAGCACAAGGTTTCTTGTTGAACTCGATGTTCGATAGGTGAAAAGCATAACTATAAGTACTCTTGCACTGATAGCTTAGCCGGCACCACCATCACAAACCTTGAAGGAATCGGTGTGGATCCCATGCCTCAACTTACCTCGTTGTGGCTACGTACATCAATTGAGACACAGAGCACAACCGCATCAATGATATCACGGGGTTTCTCCAAGGGAAGTTTGATAAACTCTCAGAGGTGTCTCTTTGTGGAAATCATATCAGTAATATCGATATGCTCAGTGGAATCGGTCCTCACTTACGTTAGCTCTACCTCAACGATAACCGGATAACATCCATAGCCTCACTACCTCAATTCGACCTTCGAAACCTCAAGCTATTAGAACTTTCCCAAAATAATATGAGTGATATCTCCTGTCTCCGAAGAGTTGATCTCAAGTCTCTTCGATCGCTGCATCTTAACCACAACCAAATTAGTGACTGTGACTTCCTCCCAAGAGTTAATCTCCAGAACTTAAAGTCGCTATTTCTCAGCAACAATCATTTAGGAGATATTGGCTTCATTGCAGCGATGCCAGTTAGTAAGCTCAAACTTCTGGATCTGTCGTTTAACCACATCACGGATATACGTGTACTTCTCAAAAACAGAATATTCGTCAATGTGTATCTGCTTGAAGTTGAGGATTTCTTTCCTGGATGCTACCTTCCGGGAAATCCTATCAGTGAACAGTATTACGATGCCATCAGAGACGCAGTGGGTCCTGCGGAGTTGAAGTACATCCAGACTGAGGAAAACATGGATTGGGATGAGATCGGCATGAAGTATCCACGAGAAGGCTAAAGTGAATTTGAGCAATAAGGATAGGTACATTAAGGTGGTGAGGAAGGGGAAGGGAGAGAAAGTGGTTAAGGAGGCTAAGAAGGTGAACAGGAAGGCGGGGAAGGGGAAGGAGGCGGTGAGGGAGGAGAATAAGAACAAAACAATGATGGTTAATAGCAACCAGAGGAAGAACGTATGGAATCAGAAGAGAACCCACCTCGCGTCCGAAGAAGCGAGAGAATCCGAACACGTCGAACCAATCGTTGATGCATCACCAAAATTTATTGTGTAGTATCAATCATCTTTCGCTCCCCCTTCGAAGTACCTTTCTGTCAGTCTTCAAGACTTCTCCAAGACCTTTGATGATGTTATGTAGATCTCGGTTCTCTGCTTCTAGCCTGGCGACCTTAGCCAAATACTACGGCTCAGAGTACCTCCCGCTGTGCTTGCTTCTAAGCTCGCGTATTTATTCCCGCATCTGATCGTTCTTCATGCTCAGATCGTCGCACTGTTTTCGCTATGCTTCCAGTTTCTACTGCAGCTTTTTCAAAGCTCCATCATCAAAATCCCTCGTATGTGCTGGTTTGACAGCATACTTCATCTATGTGATCTTGACAAGTGCGTTGGTATTCTTTCGCATTAGCTTCGGGTTTATTCTTAGGGTTGGTGATTATGCTATTTCTGGAGGGCGTTTGGGAGCTTCGCGTAACTTCGGACGATTCTTTAGTCCTTGGGTGATACTGTCGTATTTCTTCCTCAGCTCGGCAACCGCTGTCTTCATGCGTTTATGCTATTCCTCCTCCTTACAGAACTAGTGCTGCAGGCGTATGAAGTTATGCTGGATAGTGCGGTTTTCGTAGATGAGTCTCTTGGCTGAATCGATACTGGCATCGCTCATAGACTTGGTAATTCGAGTGCAGAAGTTGGTATTGTTGGAGCTGGATGATGCGCCCCTGTGCTCCATCTTGACTGATGATAGGTCGGGAGTAAAGAATGGCTGGTTCATTTCCTCCAGGGAAATGTTGAGCTATGTGCGAGACTGTATTTTGCTGGTGGTGGTTGGCGGAGTAAAGAACAGTGTGTTCGTCATATCTGCATCGACATCCTTCACCACATGTTTGTTCTTGAATTACTGGGCTGGGTTTCTTGCCTTCATAGATAATATTATTGGGATAAATCGGAAGCGGTGGGGGCTACCCCTGTCTGTCGAGATTTCACAAAGGCATCAACTTCACAACGATAAAGTGTGGGTTGTCGCTGAAAGCATCGTCAAGACAAGTTATAAGGTTTTGGTGCTGCCAATATATTTATTATGTCACAGCCTGACATCACCTTCATCTACCGTGCCAATACTGGGTTGAAGGACGGCTGGGGGTTGGATAGCTACCGCACGCCGCCCTACTATGAAGACCCGCGACGCTCAATCGATAGCCTCAAGAAGAAGCCAACACTGAAACACAAGGATAAGCTGCACTTCAAAAGAGAAACTCTCTTCGACGAGCTGCAGAAGATTGCGAAGAAGATTCCCGGACCAAGCCAGTACTGTGGGTAGCTGGTGCCCACAGAATCTCTGTACAAACATCAAAAGAGCAAATCTCTACCAAGGCTGAAGGGGTTAACGCAGTTAGATCGCAAGGACCCCATTAGTGAAATTGTCAAACTAAAGATAAAGATTCCTTTAGTGGGGAAGTACAACATCGTTGAGTCTATTGAACAGCAGCAGAAGAAGTTCGAGAAGTATGCGCAACGGAGATTCAAGCCAACCTAACCAAACATTATTAGCGGCAACTACACCAGCGTATCGAATGTTGGGCCTGGAGCCTACAACATCCATCTCAAACAATTTGGCAAGGGGACAGGCATTAAAATTTCACCTGAGCATAGGAAAAGGCCAGAGGAAGAGTAGATCGGTTTCCCTAGTGTTCATACGTACAATCCCATGCCACTCTACCATAACTTCGAGAAGAGTTTGCAATTGGAGGGAAAAAAAGATCACAAAGGAAAATCAGCAGAGGGGAAGGTAATTATCGGTTTGATGTAGTTTTCTCGGGCAGAGAAAAGCCCCAACCCTGAAGCCAAACACCCACGGCCAAGCCCAGCAAGTTACGCTCTCCTTACCAAATGGCTGCCCGACAAGAAAGACAAAGACCAAAAGAAGCGCAACATCTTCAAATCGGTTTCCAAGCTATCCTCGAGGAGCATCTACTATGACTGAACGATGGAGAGATGATTTGTGCTTGAATTTTCTGTGGAAATGTCAGAATTGCAGAATTTTGGGAGTTTCGTATGGAGCTGCGCACCTATTGGATCACCAACAATACGCCCGGTCTCTGTCTCCAACCCAAAATATTATCGAAATTCCTCATCATCAATAATTAACAGAACCGAAGGAATTTTCAACTCGGAGAAGCTTCCTAATAGTGCTAACAACCTCAGCTGGTGACCCAAACTACTGTCCAAAACTGCTGATAGATCCCCATAGTTCCGTGTACGTTCCACTTGTGTCACTAACCCAACATCACAACAACATCCCTAATTGGAGGCCCTCCGTTTCCGCAACAACTCCCTAAAAATATAAGCAAGCAGTCAGCAACTCAACTGCGCTTCCACCATCTAAAATACAGTCAGTTGGGCGGCGACTTTCCACCATTTCAGGGCTTCCCCGATATTTAAAAATTGTTTATAGTTCGGACCCATAATAAAGTGCATGGGTGCTACGCCTTATAAGCCTCGATTGGCGGAAGTAAGATTTACATACCATGAGTCAAGCTCCAGAAGTACAGAACGTAGTTTCGCTGGCAAAGCTCAATGCCACCGACCTGGACCTATACATTATTGCCCAGAAGTCCGAGAGTTCGAGGTACAATCCCAAACGTTTTCCCGCGGTGATCATGCGCAAAACCGAACCAAAGAGCACGGTAAGCGCCTGACTTACTCTCAGATTCTCATCTTCAAATCAGGAAAGCTTATTATTATCGGAGCCAAGAGCGAGGCCGACGCTAGGACCTCTGCCGATAAGTCTGCCAAGGACATCTCGAGGCTGCTTGAGAAGAAGTTGAAGGTAGAGAGTTTCAATGTCACCAACATCGTCGCAAACGCAGACATTGGCATGAAGATAGATATTGGACAGCTCGCACAGAATAAACTTGCGTTGAAGGATGAGACCTTCCCAGGAGTAATCTATAGGATGGGTACGCCTGTCAAAGCCGTGCTGGTCTTCAGCAGCGGTAAGATAGTCTTCACGGGAGCTCGTACCAAAAACGACATCGAGATGGCCTTCGAGATGCTCAAGAAGGACTTCGTGGTGTTCAAGAGTAAAAAGGATGCATGATGTGTTGCGTGTTTTTATTTTTCGTTCAGGGTTGGTGCAGCTTGCGGATTCGACGGGTAGCGATGGACTTTACCTTCTTGGCCTGGGAGCGGGTGACAAGGGCCTGTATTCTGAAAGATAGGGAACTCAAATGCCAAGAGTTTGGATTTTTGGCGGATTCTACATCATTGTAAGGGTGTACATTCTTCCTGTCTCAGGTGACCCGCTAGATTGATAGATTTGTACTAGTTGGGAAACGTCTTGCATTCAATTTTGAGATCTTTTGGGTTTCCCCAAAGCAATGCAGTCTCCCCTTGACTCTCAATGATTTTTACATACCCAATGGTATCTGTATTGTCCAGGTAACCCACTTCGATAGATTGGAAATGCATTCCGCTGGTATTGAAGCTTTGTGACTGTGTTTACTTGTTTCTTGGAACAGAGAAAATCTTTGCACCTGCTAATCGAGAAAATTCTGGAGAGCTATACTGGGCTTCAATGCCAACGAGAATGTTGTTGAGGTAGTGCACAGTTAGTTCTTCCATCGTCGCATTTTCAACGAAATCCTCAACGCTAATGGTGAATGCATCTGCTTTGGGTCCAACCTGTAGCAGCATATCTTCCTCGACGACCTCCGTAATGGGAGGAGTTGGTGTCACATCAACAATAGCATCCTCACGGACGAGCATACTTTGACTATTTTGTTTAGCACTATTCCGGTCTGACTTCTCCTACCGATCCTCTCTGCTCATGCTCACCTATCTCTTTGTGGCGTTAATACTTCGCTTATGAGCCTTAACTGCGTTGTAGTAGTTTAGGAGGTAGGCATCGTACTCCCTCAACTTGTTAATAGTTGCCCAGTTCTACTTTTCAAGTCTATCGGTTTCGCTTTTCAAGTAATCCAGCTACTGCTTGATGGAACCCTCCACATGGTACTTCTCCTCTAGCATCTCAGATATTTCCTGAGCAATATCGTTCATGTCCTTGCCAAGCTTGGCTCTTGTGGTCCGTCCGGCATTGGCATCCATAGATTGGTTCTTGCGCCGCATAGTCTCACTGTAGGAACTTGCTTCCAGCAGGAATTTGATCTTTTCTGTGTTGCTCCGATCCTCCCGTTCGATGTCATTAAGTTGTGTTTTGCTGGTCTTCACCTCCCGGAGCAATTCCGATTTGATTGTGATGTGCTTCTGGGTCAGCTACTCAGCTTCCTTGATGTTCAGCGACTCGACAGACTCGTTGAGCATATCCACTTCCTTCTGGAGTGTCTACTTGTCGTGGGAGAGTGCCTCTATCTCTTCCAAACGGTTTTTGAGTCGGTTCTTCACTTCCGTGAACTTTTCGTGATCGACTCCAAAGCTCCTGGTTTGTTGTTCGTGCTTCACTCTAGCCAGTTCCTTCTTGGCCTTCTCCTGCTACTGTCTTACCTGCTTAAGTTCGACCTGCAACTACGCTACATTACTCTCCGTATTACCGATCCGAGGGTTCTCCGATTGTAAAGTGGATCCCTCCCGCGAGAAGAAATCCGAGACGTTCAGAGTTGCATGCTTATTCCTGGTCAATAGCGCCTTCTGCAGTTCCTGCTCAACCTGCAAGGACAGATTCTTAAGTTCCGCTCGCTTCAGCGACATAGTCTAACGTTTGCCTGCTATCTCCAGGTGTCTGCTATTACTACAGCTGTACAGTTGCTTCAATGCTCGCTGCAGTTCCTGCAGGGATGGCCGATTCTACTTCTACGGTTTCGGTTCGACTTCGCTATCGTTTCGGTTGGCACGCAGCATCACAATGCTCTCCTCCAGTGGCTGTTGAGGTGGTTAGTGTTAGTCGAACTTGTAGTCTTCGTTGTTAACGTGTTCGACTGTCGGTTCGTTCGTTTCAGGCAGGTCTTCGTCCATATAACACCAAAGTTTTATAACAGAGGTCATTGGGCTCGTGGCTTCGGTCGGAACTTGTACATCCTTTGGCGGATGGTCAAGTGGGTTGCGATTTCTAGAGGCTGATGGAGCGCCTGTGATGAGGGTTGAATGGAACACTCCTCGAAGTGTACATTGTTGGATGCCAATGACCTCTATGCATTTTGGCCGACCACGATAATGTTTGCTGATAGATCCTGCTGAAGTATACTGCTGTTGTCCTTGACATAATTGTACCTTGATGCGTCAGCATCCCCAAAGTCTACCGCTTCTGGTGTGTCCAATTAAACGGGCTTCTTCCTACACGCGAATAATTTGGAAGCACCACCGACATAATCCACTATAATTTGAAGTGCGCTGAACCCAATGAGCACAGACATGCAGACCATTGTACAGTTGGACAGTGCTACTTCCAATTGCTCATTCGAACCGAACGATAGGTCAAGAATAAGCAGGATGTGCTGCAACAGTCTGAAGGTATGTTCCATGATTATCAATGCCAGCATGCTCTGACACCTGAACAACCGACGGCAGCCAACAATAGAGCTGAGCACTGCAGTCTGGAGAACAGTCAGCAGGAACAGTTTCAGAGGTGCTGTTAGTAGACTCGCATGTATCCATCCACTCAGAAACTTGAATGCTAGAAGCACCGTAAGGTATCGAGGCGTTCTAAATCGAGCTGTCCTCAACAGATCCACATCAACCTTCATGCGCAGCCCCCTGAAGAGGAGATACATGGCAACACTCACAACTACAGTGAATAGTGTGCAATACATCAGGGTGAGGTTCACATATGTAAGGACATCACTGTCCACCTGCAGCAGGTAGAACTGCGAGAAACATCTAAACGATAGATACTGAATGTTCTAGCCGAGTATGCTGACGAACAAGCAGGACACCTCTCCGAAAGGCTTAATCAAGCTCGCCAACTTGTAGCCCTTGAACCGCCGGTAGAGTGCTCTGAATACGAAGAACAGGAGAAGAGACAATGGCAAGTTGACCAGCCACAAGCTCTTGGTAGAATCGTAGAAGTCGACTGATTCACCTTTGCTGCTGTACTGTTCAGGTGACCTTCGATTGTCAGTAAACATAGTGGTCTAGTTGTTGAGACGATCCACAAAAGCGTTGATGTCGGATAGAAAACTCGGAATCCACTTGCTATTAGTGAGGTGGTAGAACAAGTTGGTGAAGAACTGGAAACCCCTGTTGTAGCGAACAACATGGTAATCGTAGTAGGTGAAGTCGTCGATCACTCGCAGCAGCGATAACAGGCTGAGAGCCACACCGGCATTGGGAAGCGACATGACTGATTGAACGCCCGTCAGGACAGCCTCATCGATCTAGCAGAGCTTTGAACTTGTATTGTAGGTTGCCATAACACAACTGATTTACGAGAAATTTGGGCGATTGGTTGTGTTGCTGGTGTTGAAAATTGTGCTGTTGTTCGTGTTGTTTGGAAGAACATACGGAATAAAAGAGGTACTTAAGGAAACATCAGTAAACGCGAAAGTACCGCTACCATCGTAGTAGCGAAAACCAATCTGCACTCCAGTTATCCAGAGTGATGAAAGTGTGCTGTTGATCTCGACTGCCTTTTGCACAAATGCGGCGAGTTCAATCTCATCAACTCGAGTTGTTGTGTTAACTGCCAGAAAGGTGTACAACGGAACTGTCGAGTCTTCGTGAGTGTAGCTATTCAGGTACAGTTCGTAACTAGAAGAGTGAACAATGACTGTCCGCTGTAATTATCCCTTTTGGTTGCCGAGAAGTTACCACCAAGGACAGACCAGCACAACAGCCTCAGGATGAGCATTTGTGGATGTTATCTGCTCAAGGGTACTGTTGTAGTCGCTTCTCAGTAAAATGCTCCAGCAGGCAGCCATATGACCGATATTGGCAGTCACCACAAAACTGAAGCGACTTAAGATCGAATATGTACCGTTCGGGTCGTTTCGACCTGTTCCCACCCGAAAGGGTAATAGATACTCTCCAGGTGCAGTCACCCACGTAAGATTCTTCAACCCCACCACAACAGCCTGCTGAGCCTAGGATAGTACAATAGTTACGTTGAGATTCTGCCCTGCTGTTAGAAAACGGTATTGGGCAATACTACCGTTGAGAGTGGTCTGGTTCTTAGCGATGGTAAGGTTACTGTAGTCCGAAGCAGCGATTCCAGCATAAATCTCATTGAACAACTTCCAGCCACCGATAGCCACGACTGCATCGCTGGTATAGCAATATTTGCTAAGCTGTAATTATTCGTTATAACCGATCCACCCGCTGCCATCGGTATAGAAATTCCTAACTACCTTAGTCAGCGTGTCTTGAGGCTGCAAGTACCCCACCGTGGTGAGATAGTTGAGCAGACGAATTATATCGAAGCTTCCATTGAAGGTGTTGGAACTGTTCAGCATCAGGCACCTGTTCGTTAAGCTTTCGTTGGTAATAGTGAAGGTGCCACCAGGAGTACTAAACGACCAGATAGATGCACCTGAACATACGTACCCCTTGCGCGTTAGTACCATCTTCAGCAGTTTTGTGGAGGTCGCTGTTGGGGTTTCATAGCTTTTCACGTAAATGTATAGACCAACGGCAACACACGAAGATAAGGGACCTGCTGAAATATTTGTGCTCATTATAAGGTTGACTCCACTGTCAGCTCTGATACAAAAAGGCGTCGCTTAGAAGAATTGGGGTCGACCCTACCTTAGTCAATCTGTACTAGCTGTGAACAAGCAGTCGAACCAAGGTCAAACGTCACGTTGTACGTGCCGGTGCTTGACCAGGCCATGGTCTGGTACGGTGGGTGCCCATCAACACCCGTGAGGTTGACTTTCGCAAAGTTAAGCATCGTAATGCCATTGACCGTGACGGTAGAGTTTGCTTGATTGAGGGTTTAGCTGCAGCAAACTGCACTTAGGAAGGCGACTGTGAGTGAAACAAACATAAAGGGAGAAATTGCTTTCATAGAAATCGGTAAATGATTCTATCGGAAATAAGATCAAAGGGTTATGTAAAGCTCAAGCCGAGATCTAGAAGATCAGAGTAAGATACAGCCAGGAAGTTGCACGAGGTCAACGATAACGTATGTAGGTGCCGGCACGAAAGTTGGATGCAAGGGTGATGCCAAAGGAACATCAGCTTGTTTAGCAGGTTGCTCCACCGTGCTAATGCACTTCAGCCCTTCAGTTTTCATTCGTGCCTCATAATTTTAAGCTGCCCACAGAATTTGTTTGAGTAGCCATCGTAGGGAGAAGACATTTGTACGCGCAGCAACAGCTATGGGCCGTGCCGTCTTTACATTCCAGCTCCAAACAGCCAACGAGAATGTTTGGCAATTCGAGTGTTAATTGTGTGTTATATTTGATTAATCGGAGATGTTCCATTTCGTTAACCAATCTAACCAAATGATACTGTGCAAGATATCAGAACACGAACCCTAGTCAGTCCTTTGATGAGTCTCTCCGACCGAAGTTGATATTCTGGTTGTGTAAGTAAATATCCTTTGTCTTTTTTAGGCGCTGCTTGCTCCGTTGCTTCGGTGATTTTTTGCGATCCTTTGAAGTTTCCTGGGGCTTGGGTACTTCCTCTTTCTTGTCCAGTTCTGAGGGAGGGCCTTGCTCAGAGAACTCATCTTGGCCGAACTCATATAATGCACCAAATCTCGTGTTGAATTGTGAGGATGCTGAAGCACCATCGGACTCTGTGTACCTACTTGGATGGAATCCGCCAGTTGTGCGATTGGCTTGACCGAGTTCCTAATTTTACCTGCTTGCGCGTCTAGCCTTCTATTTACTCTTGCTTTTTGGAATGTTATTCTGCTAGTCGTTATTGAGGAAGCCCAAGAAGAGGTCATTAATCTTTGATTAAGGACGAGGCCGTCGAGGCAGTGGAACTTAAGGACGATCTCCCAACTTAATCTCTGTGGTTCTCCTGAAACCTGATACTTCTATGTGGTTGCTTGCTCCAGATTTTTTCGAAAAATCCTTGCCAGTTGCATCGTGACCTAGTTTCATCGTGTGGTTCAACTAGGTCTTAGAAGCTTCACTTTCTTCAGCTTTTACTCTTCGATTGTGAACTGTAGAACGATCGAAGTCTGGGCTGTTCACATTATCCTTATTTTCATTGTGGAATGGGCCTGCACCATCACTGCCTTCCTTGGAAAGCGGAACATCTAATACGATGTCATCCATGTTGCTCTGTTTTACAATTACTGGGACAGAGGCAATGGCTGTCCCATCAATACCGCCAGACCTGTGTGTATTATCCAGTTTGTCCTTCCCAGGACTCACTCGAGAAGACATAATCTTGTTCGGTGGACTCTTTCCTAGACGATTGCGTTCAACACTCTTAGGCTTCTCTTGAAGCCTCTTGCATATTGGGCTATTGTTATCTTTCTTGACGGTGAGATTGGATTTGTTATCGGTCTTGACCATTCTCCTCCCCTTAAGTCCCACCCCTGAATTCATTTTGGGTGATTTGATCATCGCATCTTCACTCACCTCCTCGATGTTGGGGAGGCTTATTATATTTTGTAAAGTAATCGTTGGGTTTTGGATTTGCTCATTTTAGTTGGTAACGGTTGATTGCTTCGTTCCTCGTTCCTCAAAGTAATCATCGTGTTTCTTAACATCCAGCAGTACGCAGATAACTCCGAGAGCCTCAATCACGATAATCTCAATGCTGTACAGGAAGATCTGTGGAAGGGTTGATAGTTTAACCTATTGGCTGAAAAGAAGTAGGCCACCAGCTACAACCGACAGCACACCGAACAGTACAAGATGCACACCAGATAGAATGTTGGTAAAGGGGATCACTACATCACGGCTTTCGAACTTCGCCCAGAAATAGTCACGACCAAGCAGCCTAGAGTACACGAGACGGAAGAGCTTGAAGGAAGTGAGGCACGATAGGACCAGTAAAGTATACAGCGAGATCTTATTCTTAATGGAGCTGTCTTGCCATGTTTGGAACTTTTCGTCTTTTCGCAAGTAGAGCATGTACAGCACGAATCCTACGATATTGAAAATCAACTGGAGGACCAGCGCGACAATGCCAATAAGCATTGGCTGTTGAAAGCTCTTTCCAGATGAAGCCAGCAATGCGATTAGACAGCCGACTTCCATGATTCCGAGAGCAGCTACGCAGGTGGTCACGACATCAGTAGTTGGTTCGAGCAGTTTAGAGCCTGCTGCCAGTAGCATCATCACAACTGCAGCCACTAAGAACGGTAAGTAAGCTAACTTCGATTCGAGGCAAGTGTTGCTGGCAGTGTCAATTGCTGTGCCACTAGGACAATCTTGAACACACTGGTTTTTGTATAGTATAGTAGATGAACTGCAACTTGTGCAATTGCTTTTGCTGAATTGACAGGTTTTACACGAGCCGCTGCAATTCAGTAAACACAGTCCAGTATCGGCTGACTTAATATAGTCTGTCTGGCAGGTCAAGCAAGCACTTGCTGCAGAGCAAGTCGCACAGGAGGAGTCGCACTGCAAGCATGAACTATCGGAAGTAAAGGTACCAGAGGGGCAGCTTGCATAGCATTTCATAGCGGTCAGGCTGTAAAGAGGAAGCTGTGGACCAACCCCATTGGGGAAGCAGCTAGCACATTTCGTGGAATCTGCTGAATCACACGACCAGCAGCTCACATCGCAGAGTGGCTTCAACTGAGTGCTATAGTTCGTGGAGAGTTTTCCAGCCACCCTTGTAAGGATTGTAAGCGAATCAGTCGTGAAGTAGCCGAATGAGCAGCTGAGAAGCAGGACAGAGTTCTGGCTACTGTTGATGCCAGCTACTTGATAGCTGTTGCTGCCAGCCATCGATGTGCAGCTGCCAGTTGTCAATGAAGAGCAGCCAGTGATGTTGAAATTAGAAGAGGATGTTGACAGTTCAAGTGTAGTGTTACTGCCATCGGTAATGGCGAAGGGATACTGTACCTCTACCCTGAGTGTTTGGTTGTTGTACAGCTGGATTGATGAGGTTGTCACCGTAGCCGATGCTGCTGTTAGGGTAAATGCTCCGCTATGTGTCTCCTTGGCTAAGCCTGTATTTGTAAAGGTACTGTAATCCAGCAGAAAACTTCCAGTGGTATAGCTGTTCAGATATTTTATAGTGAGGGTGTACGCACTTCCCAACGAGAATGAGCCATTAAATTGCAAAATTATTGCCACCTTTGTGCCATTGACGATGACTGGCAAGGTTGGTTGGAAGCCACTACCTCCGGCAACAACGAAGTTGGCGGTGCAGTAGGAACTCGGAAACGTGATTATCAGCACATCACTCGAACTATAAGGCACAGAGAACAACAGGTTTAAGGTAGTTTGGGTATAGGACCCAGTTGTGCTGAGTGTGCTTGAGGCTGTGACCAACAGGTCTGCTGGAGTGCTAGTTGCTGGGTAGAGTACGCTGCCATTAGTCTGGGCATTCATCTTGGCGCCATTCCCAATCGAAATGCTTGGAAAGGCTTCGCTGCTGATCACATTACTAGGATTTGTTCTTAAAAACCTAAAGGTAACATTGGTGAGGGTGCCAGTAGCGATGTACTGCCAATACCCACCAGTACTCACGAACGTGAAGTTAGCGTTGCTGCCAGTTCCGCTTGAAGTCACCACAGGGTATGCACTGCTGTCGTTTATTGAGAACTTGAGGGTATCACCACTTAAGACGTCACTTGAAAGGTTAACTGTGATATTAACCTTGGCTCCAACAGTACTATTGCTTGTGGTTAGAGTAGGAAGCAGCGTCTTTGGAGTCAGTGCAAGATAGCTGACTCCCGAATCGGCTTGATAAAAACCATCCACACTATAGCTATACGTAGAGACGTTGTAGGCTGTTTAAGTTGTGGAATCCATGTACCTCGGGTTGGTAAGGTTATCAATTCTCACCAGAAATACAGTACCCGATGGCTTTGTTCCCACCTGAATTTGGATAACATTGCTCTGGTTATTGTGTTTTTGGCAGTACACAATGCTGTTCAGCTGTAGGTCGAAGCACTGGATGGAGGTGGTGATGTAAGAACTGTCCAGGGTAATCAAGTAGTAAGAGAGGTTGGTGCTATCCTTATTAGCCAGAGGACTGTAAGTGGAGAAGTTGAGAGTGAGGGATACGCCACTTGCCGACACGGAATTGTTGGTGAGAGCAGCTGTGAGGTAGTTGAGTGGGTTCGCAGTTAAGGTAATTGTGTATGTACCGGTTTCGATGTAGTAGACAGTCCCCGTTGTGTTGTAAAAGGTCGAGGCTGTGATGACAATCGTTTTAGCTACACTTGGATTTGCTATAGTAAGCTTGGGGAGGGTCAGATACTTTCCTGACGTGCAGGTTAGCCCACCGAAAGAGATAGTGAAGGCACTCGCATTCGCAATAGAACTTGAGGCATTGGAGGCAGTAACAGTCAGAGACTTGTCATAGGTAAGAAGCACATTGGTTGCGCTTGTACAGTACATCCCCAACAGAATGTTTACGTCGGTTGTGCTATTGACGGTAGCTTTTGTTGTATAGCTTGGAAGCGACAGAGATGCTGATGAGCTGGGAGTTGTGGCAGTGAGCACACTCGTAAAGGTCGCGTAGACCCCCTGAGTTCCATAAGCGAGGTATCCCTTGATAGTGTACGGCTCCGTGCTGGACGGCATTCGAAAATTATCCAAACGGAAGATGAGAGTCGTCGCTTGCGGGAGAGTTTTGTTAAAGTCTAGGTTGGACAATATGTTCGAGTAGGTGCATCCGAGGTTGCTGGAACTCCCATTGGTCACCTGCGTAATAGAGCAATGTACATTGTAACAACCGTAGCCAGCTTGGTACGGCACTTCGTTGATAGCATTCTTCGGCATGTTAAGCTGAAGAATGCTGCCACTGGCGATACCGTTGGTGGTGCTGGCTGTAATGTTGAGGGTCAGCGAGGTATAGCTACCCACCGTATAGTTTAATGAGGTGATGCTTGCAGTAATCTGCTGAGGTGTGACTACGACTGTTAGCTCGGAATTGTCCATGCTGAGCGCTGTACCGTTGCTATTAACTGCCGACAGTCTGCCATAACCTAACCAAGTACAGAATGTAATAGGTGCCATTGACCACTGGGTTGACTGCAGTCCATTTCACTACTGTGGTGGAATTGAACTTCATAGTAGTGCCGGAGCTGCTGGTAATGTTGCAGCCAGTGCAGCTAACGTTAGTAAAGTCGCTGGTTAGTTAGACAGTTAGGATGGGATTCAAACTGGTGTAGTTTAACGCTAGTGTACAGTTGCTACTGGCCAAGCTGTCATAGCTGGTACACCCGAAAGAAGTTTGAGTGATGTCAATTGAGCCTGCATTATCGCCTAAGGTTACTTGCTGCAGTGAGTAGCACTAACGCTAGAAGAATTGACTTCATTTATAATACGGAAGGCGATAACAGAATGGTAGATAGAAGGCATCCATGGTAGGGAATATCAGAGTTGAGATCGAGGAGGTTGATGGTCAATCAGAGTCCTCCCACTCTGTGAGTTTCTTTCTGAGCAGCCGACATCTTCGTAGTAGTTCCTCGACAAACCTACGGCAATCCAGGTTGTCCTTCACTCGGTAAGTCTTGCAGACAGTATCTGTTTTATTTACGAAGACCATTCGGAGGAGTTAACGATCAGCCTTCACAGACAATAGTGCGGCCAGTGGAAATGATTGTTCTGGCTTCCTTTACCATACGAACCCAACCAGCTTGGAGAGTGTGGATTAATCGGTCCTCTCGTAGAGGGTTGCTTTGTCAATGGTGAGTGTGCACCTGCCACTAAAATATCTCATGCCACTGTCGATTTCGATACTGAAGGGTTGCTCCAAGGCCAACTGGTTGGATAATTCCACTTGACTGTACAGTAGACGCTGGCTGCTCGGCGAGAGCAAGAGAGACTCTTACACAATGCCCATCAGTGGCTCCAATTTTATAGTCGGTCTATCCTCCCTCATGGGTTCGTCGAGAAAAAACCTGTGACGTATCCGCATAAGTTCAAAGTGCCGTTCGGGAATTTTGGTGGTAGATTGTGCCGACGGGTAACGAATGAGCTTGGAGTATTCAATAAGGACACACTCCTCGGCTAGATCGATTATTCCGCAACCGCTGATTAGTTTTTCTTTAAGCTCCCCGATTGAGCATCCTTTCGGTAACTGCATTATGTGGTTCATATGCAGATGTGGTTCGTTGGGTGACTGGATGTGAACGTCGACTTCGAACACGTCACAAATCTACGAGAGTTTTTTCTGATAAAGATGAAGATTCGACTGTTTGGGAGCCACCCGAAGCAGGCATAAGCAAGTGCCTGAGTAAGTACTCAGTAGTTATTAGTGGTCAATGGGGTCAATGAGTGGGTCGTGCTGGTTGCGGAGGTCAGCAAGCTTGACTTCGTAAGTGCCATCCACGATACCATCTGGGGTAAACCTCC
>ERZ724508.944-NODE-944-length-18893-cov-11.751460_pt1 | contig 18893 bp, 16 predicted proteins | sample MGYA00376041_ERZ724508 | MGnify/ENA primary metagenome ERZ724508 (study PRJEB28724, sample SAMN07190887) | wastewater metagenome | isolation source: effluent of sewage treatment plant in Hong Hong | place: USA: Christiansburg, Virginia | collected 2016-03-01 ...
TAATCATGAGTTCATATTGACGCATGGACCTATGGATGAGCCTTTCTCATATGACACGAGGTCAACTAGAAAGGAGGAAGTAAATGAATCTCAGATGAAATTCGTGGTGCTATTATAGAAAATATGACTGAAATGCAAGTAAATATCAGATTTTTTTGAGCAATTTTCAATCAAGTCTTTGAAAACATCGAATGTCAAGCTCATATAATTGCCGTGGAGAAAAAAATACCGTAAGATATTTAAAACTTACACGTGACTCTCACTTTTCAACCATCGTCATCCCGAATCAAAAAACAAAAGCAAACTATAAGTGCTTTTGACCGATGAATTGCCATGCAGGTACTTTTTGGTGACGCACCAAAAAAATCTGATATTGAAAAAAAGATCGAAGCCATGTTTGTGCAATATGCGTACAATGATGACGCAATGGAACAAATATGTACAACGAGTCATATTCCCGATCTCCTCTCACAGGCACGAGATGTTCGTATCGAAACCCAAGAAGAGCTCATCAAGCTTCAGAATATGGTTTTTTGAAATCAGATTTGCCAAATCACGAAAGCTCTCTAAAGTAATCTCAGATTTAGCACTTCTTCCTGCTCTACCCTATGGATCTCACTCCCCTTTTTGGATCCAAATGTCGCGTAAAAATTCTCGAAAAATTTGTCCTCGAACAAGCCATCACGCGTCTCTCTTGAGGTTTTTTTATGCGAGAGCTCTCAAGAGACCTGGATGAACAGATCAATTCTATTCGCAGGGAGCTGATCAATCTAGAAGAGCTCGGTATTCTTAAATCAAAAACGGCTGATAATAAGAAGATCTATACCATCAATATAAAATCCCCTATTTACGAGGGAATTATTGGAATTTTTCGTGATAACTACGATCCGATCTCTCCACTCAAAGAATTTCTCAGTAACAGACGCAATATTCAAGTAGTTAGCATCCATCAGTCCCTCTCTTCTATAGGGAAACGTGATAATCCACCAAAAGTCGATATTCTCCTCATTGGTGAGATCGATCGAGATGAATTTGCTAAATTCCTCGAAAAGAACTTCATGGGCAAGAGTGTCAAATTTGCGATCATTACCGAGCTTGAGCTCGAGAAGAGGCTTTCCTATGATGATAAGCTGATTACAACGCTTCTCACTGATCCAGATATGGAAATCATCCGTGATAAGATCAATATAGCCGAGACAGTAGCAGTCAAACTCCGAGAAATCGATACACTACGAAGCTCTCAAGCACCCAAGAAAAAACCCTACTATGGCTCTCGCAGAGCATGGTAGGGTTTTAGATGGATGAAATAGTTTCATTTCGGGATTACAAATCCCGAAGAACATGAAGTTTTTTGCTGATCATAAAGTCAAGTCTATGGGATAATTTATCCTGTCAACTGGTTTAGAGTCTATGAATAATGTTTACTCTCTGCCATTTTACCTCGTTTTGTAAAAGTTGCATTTGGTGGTAGATTATAGGTGTGATAATTTGACGAATCTGATTTTATTTGATACAATTATCACACTATATTTTATTTATGTACTATGTTTTGACAACTTGAAGGATATATGTGATCATCTTTAGAGCTGAAAAAATTTATTGAAATGTTGTGAGAAAAGAGAACAATACATTTATTGATGCCATCAGATAGTGACGATGGTTGGTCAGATGATTGGACTAAACCACAAAAATGGGGTATGAAATGCTCCATAAAAAAACTCCCAGTATCTCAAGATGGGAAAACTAGCTTCAGAAATGAGGCACAACGTCGCGAGGATGAGTCTGTGGTATTTGTGATAGAGGAAATTAAATGAAATCCATCAGATTTTTTTCAAAATGATACGATCATGGTTGGAGGGGAGTTCCTTTTGGATATGCTCAGAATTTCACAATTGACAAATCAATTGAAATTTGAACAAATGGAAGAATTTTTTTCAACAATGAATATTCATGCTGTCGTGGATTCAACCCAACAACGAATAAATCAGATGCTTAATCATTCAAAGTAAAGCCCCGTTCTTCAGGATTTGTAATCCCGAAATGAAATCGTCTCCATTCCATTCTCTCATCACGAAAAATCAATGCAATAGGTTCCATAGAGTGTTATTTGAGTCTTTGCCCCCACATGAATGGCTAGCTACAAAATCTTGAATGTGAAGCTCTGTTTCTCACTACTTCGGAAAAAACTTTGCTACATAGCTTTGCATCAGCTCAATTCGCTCATGTACTTTTTCGATATTGCCAGCTCCGAGCTCCTTTGGCGAGACCCGCAATGTAATATCTCACTTGTATCCTCATTCTGCAAGCATTTGCATAAGTCGGTCAATTGGTGCATTTCCTGTGCCTGGATAGAGATCCACCTTTTCACCTTTTCGATCAGAGAGAAATATATTATTGATGCTTGATCCAAGGAGCGATAGAGTCCGCAAAAGATCTACTCATGATTCTGGATCAACATGAGTGATAGAAAGTGCGGTATGTCCTGTGATTTTTTTAATCGACTGAAGAGTTGCATCTCGATATTCTGGAATAAAAAAGAGGAATGTTTTCGGTTCAACATTTGCAATAGCAAGAGAGAGTTCTGGGTGCAATTCAGCCATTTGAGGGAGTGTCTCTTCATACCAACTCACATCTTTATCAAGACGATGCGGAGGATAGAAATAAATTTTGTGAACGGAAAGGTCTTTTGCTATAGTAATAATTCGTTCAACCGTAGCGCTATCCATTTTTCGCTCAAAAGCAACAATACTCTCAATCTTTACACCACTCTCTGCTGAGAGCGCGAGCAAGTACTCAGTATCGAGAGTATCATAAATATCACGATCCAGATCTAAGCTCAGACATGAAACACCAACATCTTTCGCAATAGAAAAGATCTTGTGGAGTCCGTATCACTCAAGCGAAGCGGTTGAGAGAATCATAAAAAGAAATAAGAAAAACGCCTTGTTAGAGCCATATTACCAGAGTATTTTCAACTTTGCAAATATAGCACTTGGCAAGATACAATAAGTTCGTAAAATAGTTCAAAAAATATGGAATTCCTCTTCAACTCATCACTGCAAACTTTTGCGCTCTTCTTCACTTGAATATCTCTTATAGGAGTAACTATATCCTTCGTGATCTTCTTGGTCGAATATTTTTTTGCAACAGGCGGCAAATTAAAAGCTCTCTATAGAGAAGCACAAAAAAATAAGAAAAACTCGCAAGAATGAAAAGAAGCGATAGCGCATATTCTTCTCCCCGATGAATCTCATACCACAATAGCGAATGACCTAACCATCGAGCAAACAGAAGTTGATATTATACCTGAAGATATCCAGAGTGAGGATGGTATCGAGCAGGAGTTCGTTCAGAAAATAGATGAAACCATAGTAATAGAAGTTACAAATGAAGAATCAGATGACACCAAAGAAGATATTGATCTTGAGATTGGATGACATACAAGCATCAATGAACAAGATGATGAACGTGAGTTTGTATGAGTGAATAGTAGTACTGAAGATGAATCCGAAGAAACTCAAGAGGAATGAACACTGGCAAAAGAAGACCTCTATGAACGAATTAAGAAGCCTACAAAAACTTCTCTCCAAGGTGATATATTTGTGAGTAACCAGCCATATACAACGCTTGATACCCCGAAAGAGAAAGATCAAAAAGATTTACCCTCAGCAGACAATACTCCCTCAGATGAGATCTTAAGCGAAATACAACTCCACATATCACGCGGAGACTATGCGAAGGCACACCCCCTTATTATCGAGTGATTGTCTTTTGACCGGCATCACAAAATACTCAACATAGCGCTTGCTGAAGTCTATGAGTCAGAGAGCGACTATCATCGTGCTGAGATTCTCTATGCGGACATTATCCGAAAGCATGGAAAAGATGCAGATCTTCTCGCACGCCTCGCTCTCATGCTCTCATTCGCCGGCAAATACCAAACCTCCTATGAACTCTATCAAGAGGCATATATTCTCGATAACACGAGCGATGAAGTCATATCGATGCTGCTCAATCTCAGCGCACTTCTCGGGGATTATAGATCATCCAAAGAATTTGCAGATATATATCTCAAAAAATATCCTCGCCATATCGATACTCTCGAAGTACAAGCAAAAAATGCTCTCGAGCTACGAGATGGAATACTCTTTGATAAGATCATAACAACTTTGCGAAGCCTTGCATGATTCGATGCACGAACACATGCACGTGTTGCTGATCTTATGCAAGAACGAAGTGATATTGGAGAACTCTATTACAATGATAAATCCCCTGAATAGAAGGGGATTTTTTGCAGAAATAACAGATATATGCTAGCATATATCTGTTATTTCTTTTTATTGCCCTATGTCCTTCCTTTTTCCTCATGAAAATCAGTTTTTTGATCTCCTTGGAGAACTTCACAAAGAAGCCGATGAATCACTCTCACTCATCGAATCAACCTTTCTTAATACCAAAGAATTTTGTAGTTCAAGTAATCGAGTCAAAAAAAATGACAGTGCATCCGAGCGTACTTATCAGAAAACGCTTCGTGAACTTGCGCACACATTTATTACCCCATTTGATCGCGAAGATATTTTAGCTGTTGCAATTGCCTATGAGCTCTTCTCACAAAATACTCGTATCCTCATACTTGATGCGTGTTGTTTTGAAGAAGAGAGTAGTAAATATGGAAAATCGTTTCTCGATCATCTTGCTGAAGTGAGAAAGAGCTTTAATGAACTCAATAGTGTTATTTGTGCTGAAAACATATCATCACGTGACTTCGAGTCAGCACTCACCTTGGCGCACACGTCAGTAGAAGAGCTCAAAAATACGATAGAAGATGTTCTCCTTGAGAATATGAATGCTGCGAAGAATTGGAAGGAGTGACTCGGTGCTCTTAATAATGCAAAAAATCTCCGAAAAGTTGCCAATAGTCTCACATCGATTATCAAGGGTTATGAGACAATATTTGTAAAGGGTTTGTAGTATGGAGGCAATTCTTACTACTCTACTCGATGTTGCGATCCATCATCCAGCCATAATTTTACTCATTATACTCGCACTTGCATTCGACTTTAGTAATGGAATGCATGACTCAGCAAATTCTATTGCTACCATTGTTGCGACGCGTGTGATGTCTCCAAAGAGAGCTATTGTTATGGCTGCTGGAGCAAATTTTTTAGCGTTCTTTCTCTTTACGAATCATGAAGTAGCAAAAACAGTCGGAAGTGGTCTTATCGAACTCTCAGCTATCACTCTCACTGTGACAGCATCTGCTCTCGTTGCCGCCATTAGCTGGAATCTACTCACATGGAAGTTAGGCCTCCCCTCCTCATCAAGCCATAGTCTCTTTGGTGGCCTCCTGGGTGCCGGAGTCGCACATGCTGGATGGAGTGTAGTCGTGGTTATATGATGGATCAAAGTGCTTGGATTTATGATCTTTGCTCCACTCCTTTGAGCAGTACTTGGAGGTCTTATTCTCATCATCTTATTGCGAGTATTTCGTCGTGTGGATTTTCTGAATGCACAACAATATGCAAAATACCTTCAAATTGGCTCTTCGCTCCTCTATAGCATTGGGCATGGTGGAAATGATGCTCAGAAGACTATGGGTATTATTGCTGGTATCCTCGTTGCTGGAGGTGTATATAGCCAATTCGAAATTCCATTCTGGGTAGCACTGCTTTGTTATACTGCTATTGGCATGGGAACGCTCTTTGGAGGTATGCGTATCATTCGAACAATGGGTAGTAAAATTACGAAACTCACTCCTATTTGATGAAGCGCTGCGACTCTTGCTGGCTCTATCTCGCTCTTTAGTGCAAGTGCTCTGGGTATACCGGTATCTACTACACATGTTATCACAGGTGCTATCAGTGGTGTTGGAGCTATTCGCAATCCTCGCAGAGTTCATTGGGATTTTGCTATGTCTATTGTGAGTGGATGGTTCCTTACTATTCCTGGTGCAGCAATCGTAGGAGCTGGAACGTTCTTTCTCTTCTCGTATTTTGGATCGTTCATTTAGGAATAAACAACACATTACTCAATGTATAAGTACTTGACAAAAACACATAATATTATGTGTTTTTCTTTTTAGTTAATAGTGATATTATGTCAATGTCCTACTTATTTTAAATAGCTTATGTACTGATATTCACAACAATGAGGTTCATTACTTTTACCCGACAACCATGGAAAATACATAACTCCCGAAGGGGCTGTTATAGAAGTATGAGAAGATGTGCAAGGAAACATTCTTACGCCATCACTCGATTACATCAGTGCACAAGAGCGCGTTGATGTAATGGAGCGCGTTGCAAGTCTCCCCGTTACGCTATCAAGGAGCATTATTCAAGACGCAATTGATACCCATGATATCGTCATTATACAAGCTGAAACAGGCAGTGGGAAATCAACACAGGTGCCTCAGATCCTTCGAGAGATGTATCCATGAGAAAAAGTTATTGTAACACAACCAAGAATTCTTGCTACTGTCGAAATAGCAAAGCGAATCTCACATGAACTTCTCTGTCATAATGGAGAAAATGGATTCAAGCATGATCTCTCACATAAGCATGCAACCGTTGGATATAGAACTGGCGAAGGTGCAAGCTCGCATGCGACCAGACTACTTTCTATTCATACCGATGCTCTCGAACTCGAGCGTCAGTTCAATGGAAAAGTGCCAGATATTCTTGTAATTGATGAGGCACATAGTTTCAATATCCCTATTGAAATGCTCATGGCCCAGATACGAAGGTTACGAAATACACCAAAATACAAAAACCTCAAGGTAGTCATCATGTCTGCAACTATTGCTGAGGAAAAATTTATCTCCTATTTTTCTGATGAAACTATCAAAACAGTGAAAATAGCTGGGCGTAGTTACCCTATCACTTGCTATCATAATCCTCAAGATAATCCCGTCACAAGCATCGTATCGTTTATGCGAGGCAAAAAATGAAGTGAAGAACTCAGCGAAAACTCTCCTCCAGTGCATAAGAATGTTCTTGTTTTTTGTGCTGGAAAAAAAGATATCTATGATCTGGAGGCTGCTCTTCGAAAAGAGCTCGGAGATAGCGTAGATATATTCCCACTTCATGCAGATATATCAGCAGAAGATCGTAGTATTATTACTGCCCCAGGACCACATAGCAAACCAAGAATTATCCTATCAACCAATATTGCCCAAGAAAGCGTAACAATACCTAATGTCACTTTGGTTATTATTATGTGAAAGGTTAAGAAAGTATGAGAATTTGATGGTGTCAAACATATTCGTGAGGAAAACATTTCTCAATTCGACCTGAAACAACAATCAGGTCGTACTGGAAGAACTGGGCCAGGTGTAGCATGTTTTATTAATGAGACAAAACCAGAAGAGTTACAGGAGCTACCAAGTGCACCTATAGAAGAAGCAACGCTCTATCGAGAAATATTACAACTCGCGTGACGAAATAGTAAAACACCTCCACTTAATCTCCGTGAAGAAATACGATCAAAGAATAACAGTTACTTTGCTCATACCATCAATAAGGCAAATCTTGAATATGCGTATCGCGATCTCCAGCTCATGGGCGCACTGGATAAACAGGGAAATATTACCGCACTCTGATCTGATATGCTCCAATTTCCATTGTCAGCGCATAATGCACGCATTCTCTGTGAGGCAATTCGAAGAGAACAAGATTTTCCTGGTTGTATCGCAGATATCATTCCCCTCATCGCTATGCAAGAAGTTCGTAGTTTTGTAGCAAAAGAGGGATCATGGAAAGAAAAGACAAAAGGGAAGAATGAGGGTGATCTTTTTGCACTTGGATGACTCCTGAGTGAACTTATGAGAACCAATCATACACAAGAACAACTTAAGGAATTTACAAAATATGGAATTTCCCGAGAAGCACTCAACAACTATGGGAAGCTCAATCCTGAATCAAGACCACCTCTTGCGCTCGAGATTAATCTCAGTCCTATGGGAATTAAGATGCCACAACTTCGCAAGGTTATTTTTATGATTAATCGCCTCAAAACAAGACTTATTCACTTAGGTGTTGTTGATAAAACTATTTTTCAGGACAATGAGTGAAAATCGAGAAGCCCTCAACTGATCATCGCGGAGAAAATTTGTCTAGCAACTGGCTCTCTCAATCATATCTATAAATACAATAAAAAAGAGAAGCGTTTTATACGCCTGTGATTTGAAAAGTGAGATATATTCCAGCTCGGAAATTCATCATCATTTGACCTTGAGAGATTTATGAAGACAAAATCTGGGGAAGCATCATTTTTTCTTGGGCAACCATTTATTATTGACCAAGATCAGAATGAAAGCCTTGCTTTTCTCACCTATATTACACCCATAGACCAATGAGTGATTGATGAAGCACTTCATCAATCATCAATTCGTTATGAAACATTCACTCATAGTGAGTACACAGAGGAAGATCGACCAGCTTATGAGCATCGAAAAGAAGAGTATATCATTGCAACTCGTCGTAGCACCAACCAAAAAGAAAAAGCACAGAAATTTATTCGCGACTGTCTTCCGTATTTTCTCATTGAACATAATAAAAAAATACGTGATCGGTATAATAGCTATGGAAGTATTGGAAAAGAGCAATTTGTAGAAATTATTCTTCCACGCCATTTGGAGAATTTTGAGTATCTTGTACAAATCGAAAAACCAATCGAAGATATAGAAGATAGATTTTGGGGTGACACATCTATTGATTATGATCTTCTAGATAGTGATGATACACAAGTGCAAACATTCTTAAAAAATCCCGAACAACCACTTAGCTCTCTCAAAACAGAAGAAAATCAAAACACATCAGAATATATTGATCCAGATAACGAAAGAATTGCCCTAGAAATCAGGTCATCACTCATGAAGGAGATTATTTCTCTTGAATGAACCGTTCAAGAGAAAATGAAACAGCTCAAGATTCTTACAACAAATCTCGCAGAAACTTATAAACAAAAAAAGGTAAGTGAAATAAACAGCGTAATTCAAAATGATAGCACAACCCAAGAAGCAATCCAAAAGTTTTTTAGCTACGATCTACAAAAAAGGCAGAATATTATTCGCTCTATCAACGAGTACGAACAAAAATTCAAAATGAGAGAGCGAATCTTCCTCAGACATGCACATATACGAGATATACTAGAACGACTATCGTCTGATGATTGGAAAAATGCACGTGATTGGATGATGCAAAAGTTAGAACTTATTGAGTGAGGAAATGAAATTTTGATTATTAAAGAAAAACTCAAGACAGTATGTACTTTAGACGATCGCAAAGATGATAAACGAGGTGCAAGATTGGAGCGTCATAGAAAGTCAACCATAAGTCTTATTACTGGATACCTTAATTCTAAAGATAGAGTTCATGAGATTACTCAGCTACCTTCAGAATTTCATGAAATCAAATGAGCAATCCTTGATTTTACTCATGGTATTGAGCATGGAGAAAACCATAAGAACGCGATGCTTACACGTATTCATCAAGAGGTATTTTGAAAAAGCCTTCATAGGCTCACGAAAAAAATTCTTCAATCTGAAGATAAGTCAGGAGCCCAATCTTATCTCATTGATTCACTCAACAAAATTGGGATTGAACATTTCACAAAATTTGAATATATATCTCAAGATATTCAAGGTGGAATCGATGCCAATGATACCATGGAAACGATTCTTTCATTCTGAAAAACAGTGAAGAATTCATTTGAAATAGAAAACCTGACAACCTATCATGATCAAGTACGTGCGCAAGAACATGGTATCGACAAATACATGAGCATACTCTCAACTATGCAATCAGCCCTTAAAGTAAAAGATGTATAAAATCTCTAAAAATCACCACATAACGTGGTGATTTTTAGAGGAACATCGTCAGGATTCGTCTACGAACATAGTATCATCCCAACGTTCCTACGGAAAGAAGAACACCAGTTCAAGCGGCTTGTTGTGAGCTCGATAGTATTATCCTCACCTCAGCATCCTTAGGTGAAGTTGATTGTTTTCAGAGAGATTTTTTAGTCTTTGGATCTGTGACTTTTTTAGCTTTTTTAGGCTTGAGTGGAGTAGATAGTTTTCTCGAGACAATAGACTCAGATACTACCTGAACAGAAGATATGATAGGTTCAAAAAGTTCTTGACCATCATCGCTCATAAATGCAACTTGTATGGAATGAGCGCCTGGTAAGAGTTCGAATGAGTGATTTTGCTTCTTGGTCCATATCGATCCAGATTCATCTTCAGTGTCCACACCGTCAATCATCCAACGAACCTTCATATGACTGCCAAGTCCAACAATTTCTGCAGTCATAGTACATCATGATTTTGTTGTGTAACATTCGATTGATCCATCATCTCGTTCACTCAAGTCTGAAGTAATCGTAGAAGCACTCAAGCTCCAGAGAAGCACCGGAGTGAGATCAAGAAAATTATCTTCTTCATCTCATCATTCTTGATTTGATAGAAGACCGAGATCCACACTTCAAGATGCATCTTCTGAAATATCGAGAGTTGTATAAATCGATCATGTCAGAAGATATTCATGGAGAAATCGACGCATCTGATCCTCTGTTTCGATCATTTCACGTGTGATAAGCCGATCATCTACATGATTTCCTTGATAGTGTAAGCTATCAATGGTTTTTGCATCACAAACCAGATCAATCTTCGCACCAACTTTTGGGAGTGTAAGTTTTGATTCACTTGTCGTGAGCTGATACAAAACTCATGGCATAATGGTTGCCTCAAGATCCTTCGAAAGAGTTATTTTTCACTTGTCATCCGTTCGCTCAAGATGACATCCGCAGAGTGAAACTGGAGTATTTGTACTATTTTTGACTAATACATATTCACTTGATCGCTTAGCATCTTTTGGAGATGGATTAACTCATACAATTTGAAGTAGTTCTCGCTCTCCACTTACAAAACAGCTCGATTGCGAAGAAGAAGACGCGCTCTTTGTGGATGAAGAAGTTATCTGTGGTACATAGCTCCAAAGTAAATGGCGGCTATAGATTTCTCCTGTCTTTGCAGTTGCAGATATATCGATCACATAGCTCATGATCTGATCGAGTGTAAGAGATGGTGGGTTACAACTCTCAGCAATCACAACTCCATTTAAGGTAAACGTACATGATTTGAGTGATCAAGAAGCAATGAGAATTTCAAAATTCGTGCGGCATGTGAGCTGTGTACATACAATCGTATCACCACTCAGTGTCGCATTCGATGGATACTGCAGATGAAGAGAGAAGACGGGAGTCTGTGTCGATCCAGAGAGACTATCAGTTGATGAGACAACGAATCAGGTAGAGGTGTTCTCGGATACAGAAGCACCACCAGCGGAAGTTTGTGATGAGGAAGTTGCATTCGTAGTAATGGCAGATGGTGTCAGAGGCTGAACCGATATCATATCACGACTATATCCTCCAAGAATCGTCGTATACGTAAGATCTCGCGCGACTCGATGCGAAGAGAGTCCTTGCAGATTCTTGGTCGATCCCTTGATACGAAAATGGCTAGAAGTAGTAGAATTTACTTTCCATGCTATATCGGATGAACTATCTATGTGAACCTCCCGTAAAAGATACAGCGTGAGAATATTTCCAGAGATTTCTCATGAGGCAAAGGCTCATGTTCCCTCGAACTTATGATCTGAGAAGATTCATCATGTAGCGCTGAAGACAAGAAGAGTCGCTAGATCGATACTTCCTGTGAGATCCTCATTGTAGGCAATCTTAACTGTATCATAGATCTTGTTCGCATCCACATCTTCAATCGAGAGAAAAATCGGTGCAAGCTCACCAGTAAAAGTCGTGACGGTATCTTGTGTTATACCCGTTGAAGAATTTGTATCTCAAGAAGATGTATCACTCCCGGATGATATATTCTCGGATACTACACCAGTTGATGAGTTTGTTCCGGATAATGTTTCTGTACCTGATGAAATCACATCCGATATGCTTCCAGATGATATCACTCCAGAACCAGAGATATCTCCTGATTCAGATGATGTGAAAGCTCAAGAATAGCTTACATCACTTCATGAACTCGTTGTATCGACCACTCCGGAAAAGCTTGTTCAGGATGTATCTCATGAACTCGTAGCCCCTCCAGATAATATTGCCCCAGAAGATACCGCCTCACTCACCCATCCAGATCAAGTAGATATTTCTCACGAAGAAGAGCTTCATGAATCGCTTGTAGTTGCTGTTGTTCAAGTGATTGATCCTGTAGATGGTATTACAATAGGACAATCTTGGTCAGATGATGTATATACGAGTGGAACTCATTTCGTTGTTTTTGTGTATTGCTTTTCATCGATGGTTATTCCAGCGCTGGATTGTATCGTCAGGGTTTCACTCGTATTGTTCAGTTGTATCCTCGACTCAGCATATCCGATCGTACGACTCGAATGAGATGGGAGTATTCCTGTGAGATTATAGGTTTTGAGGGCTGCATCACGAACCGATATTCCTTCAAGATTGATATCCTGACACGTAATATTGCGAATAATGAAATACTCATCATCATTTTCATTGGCTACATTCGCAGCGATTTCTGTGATCACAATATCCCCAGCAACAATGCCATCACTCCCATTTGTCGTCCACGCTCATAAAAATATTCCGGTTATTACCAGGAATATCACTATTATTTGAAAATATCTTCGAATAAACATTGTGTGCGACACAGCAGAAAAAACAGAAAATTATTTGAGAACGATCTTCGTCATATCTTTTGGATTGAGGTCCCCGCCAAGACGTGGATTGTAGTAGCTTATGAGATATTTGACGATCTCATCTTTTGTAAGTTCTTGAGATCTCAGACCAACGCTTTCGAGAGAGGTCTTGATCTGAGAGACACGTTCCATATTTCCTTTTTTCATCTTATCGACACGCTGATGATTGGATCTAATAGATGTGATACTTTCTTCATTCGTGATCGCCGACCAGAAATTCTCGAATATCCCTTGGATTCCACTTCGTTTTACGCTCGCATTTTCCTCATAGTCAAATGGTATCACAATATAGAACTCCTTTCGCATGATCTGAGCATACTCCACGAGGTTCTTAAGAAACTCTATGTATTTGAGGGTTTGTGTCTGGAGGAGAGCATTTTGCTGGGCGTAGGCGCGGTTTGAGAGTTTCGCAAGATAGGGTGCAAGATCGATCTTGAGAGATCGTACCACGATCTGAATAGGAAAACGCAGAGCATTCAACACTCGCTGAAATGAGAGGATAATTGCATCCTGTTCCTCCTCACTTTTGAGTTCAAAATTGATCGGATGTACTTTAAGAATCATACGAGACGATCCATCTTTCATCATAATGAGATTATCACGAATTTCAGAAAAAGGAAGGAATCTTTGAGTAGTTGAATCAGTTGATACTTTTTTTGGAGCGCGAATTTTATCGGTTTGCATGAGAATATAACAATCAAATTTTTATAAATTATAGAGATAATTCTTCGTCAAGCAAAGGAGAGAAAGAGATTTGATTGACGATTAAGATAATCATCTAAATTATATATTTTCAAAAATTCCCATCTCAGAATAGAAAAAGGTGGATAAAAACAGGAAAATATATTACAATGGCATATCAATACCCAATGAAATTCAACTTTTATTTTTACTTCACTCAACATTTACAGAAAAAGAAGATCCTTTTACCCCAGGTAGAGTTCCTTGTAATCATGCAACCACTTTTGTAGAATTATTCGTTTCCACTTTTATATTTCCCCTCATCCCTTCAGAGAACGCATCAGATACTCAAATACTTCCAACCTCAGATCAGTCTCATCATACATCGGCAAGGTGATAATTTGCGCTAATTCTTGCATCTCCCTGAGTCTTTAAGATGGTAATATTTCTATTATTATCTCATGTGTTAGCATCATAACCTGCTTGAGCAGTAATATCGATTCCACTGATATTTCATCAAGCCTTGATACCATATTTATCCGATCCTCATACATCGTAATCCTGACGTAATGATAGATAAGGTGTTGTGTTTTTATCAGCTCATCATCATTGTTCACTCAGAGCTCATGTTGAGACTTCTCAGACAATTACTGAATGAGAATAACTACCATCACTCTTTCGTTCCGATCACATTGTATATCAATTTCACTGAAATTTCATATTAATAGTGTTCAGCCCATCTGATTTTTGAGATATGGATGCTTGTGCACTTCATATACCTAATGGAACCTTTGAGAGCTTTAATGAATCAGTTGTGATTGCCCCATCCCTGTTGTTCAATTGGAGTTGATGTTCGACTCAAATTATTGATAACCCAATCGCTTTGCTAGCATGAAGAGTAACATCTTGGGAGGTTTTTGATCAAGATCATTCGATTCATAGATTCAATCCACCTGATACTTGTCATCATAATCAGATCTGAACATCTCATGTATCGATCGGACTTTTACGATCTTGAAAGGGCATATGAATTCAAAGTTCTGAGCTCAATCACTGTAATCACATTTGGATAGTATCAGATGCATTTGCACGTGCTATACGAAGATTCATATCAGCTTTCTTCATATCTGGGTCACCAGCAATGAGCGCTTTAAATTTTGTTCGCTCATCAGGACTCATATGTGCAGTAAACAACTCCTTTGATTTTGAAGGAGAAGCTTTTTCAGGTATGGATGAGGATACATCAAATGATCACATAAACTTGTAAGGCATTAAACTAAGAATAGCATATTCATATACAAATTGCAAACTCTGAAATTTATCTATCGATTTTCTCATATTTTCATATACTTCGCTCAATTCTTCAATCTCGTTAAATATATTTTTATGTCCTCAAAATCTTTCTGGTCTGACCTCGCAGTACAGTGACCGATCGCCGCACTTGCCCCTATGGACGGGTATTGTGATTCACCCTATCGAAGAGTGATGAAACGTGTTGCTCCTGATATTATCACCTTTGCAGAGTTCTATTCTGCTGATGGACTTGTTCACTCAAAAACTCTTGCTGATACAGTACTCCCCCATGAACTCGATGAAAAACCCGTGATATTTCAAATATTTGGCAAAGATCCAGATATGTTTGCAAAGGCAGCCGTCATGATCGAGCGATCGGGAGCTGCCTGAGTGGATATCAATATGGGATGCCCTGCCAAGAAAGTAGTCAAAAGTGGTCATGGATCATCCCTCATGATCAACCGTGATACAGCATTTCGTATTGTTGAAGAGATGAGCAAAGCAGTGTCTATACCAGTATCGGTCAAGACTCGTCTTGGCTGGGAGAATCCTGAATTACTCAAGGATTTTTGCCTCTGACTGCAGAATGCTGGGGCCAATCTCATTACGGTACATGCTCGTACCTACAAGCAAGCATTCACTGGCAAGGCTGACTGGTCAGCTCTCTTTGATCTCAAACGTCATCTTTCTATACCAGTCATTGGCAACGGTGATGTGCTCGACTATGATGATGGTGTGAAGCGGATTCAAGAGTCAACATGGCTTGGATCAGGAGATGCTGTGCTCGATGGATTCATGATTGGCCGATCTACCTTTGGCAACCCTTGGTGCTTTCTTCCATGACATGTACGACCAACTCTCCGAGAAATTCTTGCAATTATGCGACTTCACGGTGATCTTCTCTGGGAGAGAAAATGACGCAAATGAATGCTCGAAGCCCGCAAACATCTCGTGCAATACCTTCACGGATTTCCTGGGGTGAAGATCTACCGCCAAGCCCTCGTGACCGTTGAGACCCCTGAGATGATTCATGCTGTGCTCGATATGATAGCCCAAGAACATCAACCCATCCTCGATACTATTCCAGATGATGGATCCTCATCGAGCCAAATGGAAGCTTGGGGAAGCTGTGATATTGCATGTGATTAAAAACATCTTCAATTCATACTATTTCAAATGCTACAAGATCTTATTTCACAACTCACCTCCAACACACGACTCACCACAGCCTATTCTCTCGATCGTGTTCGAAAGTTGGCAGAGCACTTTTGAAATCCCCAACAGAGCTATCAGACGATTCATATAGCTGGGACAAATGGAAAATGATCCGTGAGTCAAATGACCTTTGCAATTCTCAAAGCAGCTTGATGCAAAGTCGGAATATTCACATCTCCGTACCTCTTGGATATTGCCGAATCGATTGAGACGAGTGATGGATATATTCCACATGAGGAGCTTGCCCAATACTTTGAACAAATCCTCAAGATCGAGCCACAGACAACGTTCTTCGAGGCGAAGACCATAGCTGCATTTTGTTATTTTCGTGATACTGGTTGTGAATATAGTGTGATCGAGGTTGGACTCGGTGGGAGACTCGATGCGACCAATATTCTCAATCATCCATCTGTTACTTGCATCACTTCCATTGGCTGGGATCATATGGACCTGCTCGGAGATACACTTGAGGAAATTGCTGGAGAAAAAGCTGGTATTATCAAGCCATGAATATCTCTCGTGACTGATTGTGATTTTCACTCTATCCAAGATAGAGCAGGGATCCTCCATGCTCCAATTATCCAATCATATCAATGAGGTGTTCGGACAAATCTTGCAGGAGAACATCAGATTGCAAATGCTTGACTTGCCTACCAAATAGGACTTCTCTTGAGTATTGAACCAGAAAATATTCAAAGATGACTTCTCCATGTCACTCATCGGGGACGTTGTGAGTGGATAACTCCCAATATACTCGTTGATGGAGCTCATAATCTCGATGGTATAGCTGTGCTCGTAAAATATATTGAGTCAATTCGTGACAAATTTGATCATATTGAATTGATCGTGAGTCTCAAAGATGGCAAAGATCCACAAGAAATGTTTGCACAACTTGCTCCACTATGAGATTTTCGAATTCTCGGAATCCAACACAAACTCACAGTAGATCCAGCAATATTGAGCAATAAACTTTGATGAGCCAAAGTTATAACCCCTCAAGAAGTTCATAGAGAGGCTCTACGAACTTCAAATACACTCTTTGTTATCTGTGGATCACTTTATTGAATTGGTGAGTTTTATCGTTACAATAAGTTTGACTGAAATCAACCTGAAATATCTTAATGAAAGAGAAGTATGAACCACTTATCACAACTAACAGAAGAAAAACGTCGCTGGGCATGTGAGCAAGCACATGCAAATGTGAGACTCGAAGGCTTCACTACCTCCTCAAAGTGTCATTGGATTATCAATCAAGTTATTCTAAGATATATTACACCAGATGAAGCTGTAGAATGCATAACAGAGGATATTTTACTGGAAAATAGAAAACAACGAATGGAAGAGAAAATCTAAGTTCATAAAAATAGTTGAAATTTTTCAAAATTTGATACTATAGAGAGTTCTATTTCTACAAATTCCTTATGAAAATCGTCCTTGTTGGATCATGAGAAGAGCTCACCAATCTTGAAACCTCTGTCCGGTCATCACTCGATCGCAATGCACTCGCTGATCTTATCAGTATTGAAACAAAACAAGATCCAGCATACAATCTCGAACTTGGTATTACACAGAATCCCGCTCTCTGTATCGAAGAAGAAACGATTGAATTTCGAGATATGATCTTCGAAGGAATGATCCCAGCAGACGATGAGCTCGATGCTATGTTCGTATCGATACTCGGACAAGATGAGAGCGAACACAGTGGGGGATGATGTAGAACTTGCTCGACTGAATGAGGTTGTGGCACCTGTGGTGATAGTGAAGAATCAGAAGATAGTTGTTCTACCGATTCTTGCCACTCGCACTAATTCATGATTTATTAATAATTTTTCTTATGCTCAAAAGAATCGGACTCTTCGTCCTTACGAATATTGCCATCATGGTGATGATTAGTATCATACTTTTTGTTCTATCATCGGTATTCGGGGTGAATCTCAGTGGATACAACACAAGCATGGGATGATTACTCGCATATTCCGCAGTAATTGGCTTTACTGGATCATTCGTATCACTTGCAATCTCTCGATGGATGGCAAAAAGAAGCTATGATATCCAACTTATAGATGAGAAAAATCTTCATCAATACCATGAGAAAGAACAATTTGTGTATAAAATAGTTCATCGTATTGCTCAAGCAGAACATATTGTTACGCCAGAAGTCGGGATTTACCAATCTGAGGAGGCAAATGCATTCGCAACTGGGCCATCAAAAAATAAAGCGCTCGTTGCTGTATCGATCGGGCTTTTGGACGCTATGGACAAGGATGAGATCGAGGGGGTTATTGCACATGAAATGGCCCATATACTCAACGGTGATATGGTAACCATGACTCTCATGCAAGGTGTAGTGAATACATTCGTTGTCTTTCTCTCACGTCTTATCGCGGGAGCTATCGATCGAGCACTTGCTGGAGACAATGAGGAATCAAGTGGTCCGTCAATGACCTACTTTATCGCGAGTATCGTACTCGATATTATCTTCGGTCTCTTAGCACAGATTGTTCTGATGGCATTCTCCCGCCATCGTGAATACAGAGCTGATGCAGGCAGTGCAAAATATGCTGGAAAAAGTAAAATGGTCAAAGCGCTCGAACGACTCAAAGAAATCACTGAGAAAACTCAGATTGAACCAAATGAAAAAGAACCCATGGCGGCATTCAAGATTTCTGGATGACATGCTATGATGGAGATGTTTATGTCACATCCACCCCTTGAAAAAAGAATCCAAGCACTCAAGTAAAAATACTATCCCGATCGGGATAGTATTTTTTGAAATACAAATTAGAAATTAGCCGCAACAGTTACGATAACTGTATCTTCATAATCTTGTACTGGAGTATCTTCCGATACTTTTGATGATGCAGTGAAAGTAAAGTCATCGATACCGACAGAGGTCTTGGAAGGCTTGTTGGTGGTGTAGAGTGTGTAGGCAGTGACCGTACTGTTGATCTCACTACTGAG
>ERZ724508.949-NODE-949-length-18809-cov-14.372241_pt1 | contig 18809 bp, 20 predicted proteins | sample MGYA00376041_ERZ724508 | MGnify/ENA primary metagenome ERZ724508 (study PRJEB28724, sample SAMN07190887) | wastewater metagenome | isolation source: effluent of sewage treatment plant in Hong Hong | place: USA: Christiansburg, Virginia | collected 2016-03-01 ...
ACCCAACGCCTATAGCGTTGAATCCATATATTTTACAATTAGTTATTTTACTTTTAGGTAAATTTGTATTTAGGTAAATTCCCGCTCTAGTCCCTATAGATGCTACTGTTTGATATTCTATGTCGTCTGCTCCGTATAAGGCTATTTTTTCCAAGTTAATACCTCCCGCTAAATCTCCGTTCAACATGTAACCTGTAGAGCCTGTTTTAAACTTTAAAATACTTTTTTCTCCTAATCCTGATATGCCGGAATTAGTTAGTAGAGTAATGTTTGAAGTTATAAAAATACCCTCTGGAACAAATATTTTTTTACCTGTTGCTATTGCATTTTGAATAAAAGAAGTATTATCTGTTGTTCCGTCTCCTACAGCTCCAAACCATTGTATATTAGCTGAATCATAGAAAATCCTTTTTATTCTCTTACCGTCTGCGGTAACTAAAACAGTTCCTGTGTTGTCTGCGCTTACTGCATCAGTCGAGTCGTAATACCAATTACCCTCTTTATTGGTATCGGTAGTGTAAAAATAATTAGTAGGCAAAGCGCCTGATAACGCTCTTATTTCAGCTATTGTTTTTCTATAGACTAATCCTGAGTTCAAAGTATTTAAAGCGTCCGTAACTGTAGCTCCTAATGCTATACTTGCATTTTGAATAATATTAGACGTTGGAACTATTTTAGCCATTACGCCACTCGCCTCAACTGTTGCTAAATGATTTACACTTGTTACCGTAGGACTTGTTTTTGTTTTAATCGTCCCAAACGTTGGATTTTGATATGTTTGTCCATATCCTGCTATCGTAAGCAGTAAAATAAATAAATACTTTTTCATAGTGTTATATTGGTTTAATTAAATCTCCTAAAGAAGGTGTAAATGTTAATGTAAATGTAGCTCCTGTTTGTGACCAATCATCATCATTTAAAAGCACGCTATTCCAAAATACCGCCGTAATTACTGCAATAGTACCCATATCAAAAGTGTCCTGAGTTCCGTCAGCTATAAACTGTATTTTAGGAAATTGCGAGGCCGTCAAATCAGGTTTATTAAAAATAGTTCTTTTATCTAAAGGATCTGTAATGTTCCAATCAGGATTGACATTAACCTGTGCTCCTGTTTCAATTCCGTTAAGTTTAATTTTATCGGCTTCTGTGAAAATCTGATATGAAACCGTATCAAGTCTTACCTCAGCTTCGTTTACAATTAACAATTGACCATCACGACCAAAATAAGAGAAAGTGTCTAGCAATTCATCAAATCTATCTATTGCTCCTCCACCTCCTGCTCCGTAAATACCAGCAAAAAAACCAACTTCAATAAGTTTATTCCAAAGAGAGTTTACATTTACAAAAGTAAAAGTTCCGCTAGCAATTAATGTTATTTCACTAACTAATATGTTTTGTTTTAGTACTAAATTAGCTCCATTTGATGTTTTAAAATTACAAAAGTCACCAATGGTGGTGAGTCGGTTTTGCTCTGATATTATTGGCGCACCTCCGTCTAATACCAAAGAAAAAAAATTCCCTGATTGTTTTGTAATTATTAAACTGCTCATAATTTCATAATGTATAATTGTACTATGTACGGTTGCATGTTTTTGTCTGCTCCTGATACTCCTGTTGTAGCTGTTGTAGATGTAATTCTTTCTCCTGTTACATGAGAAATAGCCTGAACAGTAATTCCGACATCTTCCCCACTACCATAGTTTATATTAGCATTAGTGTTGCCAGCATGTGAATGAGATACAACTACAGCATCTTTTGAGCCTCCAGTATCTCCAAAAGTGGAGTATCCTAAACCATATCCAACTCCTACACGCCCAGTTAGGTCATCAGTTCCATTGTTTCCGTTGCATTGCGCCCATCCTGCACGTAAATTCTTTCCTAATCCATTAGTTTCAAAATTAGCCGTATAATAAGCTAAATCGCACTTTATACGCTTAATGTCTCCGCTTTGAGAAGCACTTTGCTGTATGAAATTTAATAAAGCGTGTTCTACCTCACGGTGTTTTATGGCAGGAATTTTTGTGCCACTTGCTAAGTTGCTGTCTATTAAATTTTGTATTTCAACGTAATCCATGTCTTAAGTGTTATAATCAATTGATCCATAATCTATTCCGTTATAATCTCCAAGCCCAAAGAAATTGTCATTATAGTTAGGAGATAATGAAAAATCTATTTCAGCAAAATTTTCTTGCGATATTTTTTTTGGTAATTCTATTGCTTCGTAAAGACTATTCCTTATGTAATTGACATACAAAACAGGACTTTCCAAGAGATAAGTAAGATTTATTAAAACTGATTTTGGCATTAATTCAGTTCTGTAATTCTCTAAAAAACTTGTCTTAATAGCTTGTGAAACTGTGTTCCTTGTAGATAATTCGTAGTAAGTAGTAAGTTCTGTTTTCTTATCCTCTTCATCGAACCAGACCTGTAACCCGATGCTTTGGTAAACATCTTCTTTCGATTCTTTATAGTGAAATCGCGTAGTTTTTTCGCTTTCAATATCGGTTAACAAAAAAGGAGTTGAGTAAAAAGTTTCCCCGACCGCTTGCGTAATTTCTAAGTAAACTAATCTATACCCAAAGTCAAAAGGTACGTTTGTAAGCGACCAGTACAATTGTGGCGCACCGTCTAAAGAATTTGTTAATGAATCCACAAAGAAATAATCCGTAACATCTGTTTTAGTTTCTTTACATAAATCAACTATATTTACAGTCCAGTCCTCTAAATCAATACCATCTGGCGTATCTGTAATTTGAATGTATTTTGCAGTATTGTTTGGTAGTAATTGAACGCCTTTGAAAATAAATTGCGTGTTTATTTGGGAGTTTTTGAAGTAAAACGCCTCTTCTTTTGTTCTGTAGATATTTATAAACGGTTTTACCATAAAAGCCCTGATTCGCATCGTTGGATTTAAATACAAATATAAATAAAAAAACCGATACTTTACGCATCAGTTTGAAATTATGGTTTATGTATTAATTACAATTATTTAGTATTTCTTGTCTTTTCCTTTGGTAATCACTTTCAATCTTTGCAATACAAGCTTTGCCACCGTTGCAATTAGTCCAACCTTTCGCTCTTAATTCTTCTACTTTTGCTAGTTCTTCATCACAATAAGAATCGTTTGTACAACTTAATAATAAGACTGCAATCATTGGTATTAATAATATTTTTTTCATGGTTTTAGTTTATTTAAGAATTAATATTGTAGTCAAAATTAGGATAGCAAGCCCTAAAAGCATTGATATGATATAGGTTCATATAACCAAATCTAGGACTTTCAGCACGTTTTATTTGATACCCTAATTCATTTGATTTCGCTTTTAATTTTCTCCATTCAAATAAATGTTCTTTGACTTTATTGTGTTCGCAAACTTTAATAATAGATACCCATTCTAAAAGATTATCTAAAACAGTATTTAAGTTTTCGTTTTGAATCAATAAAAGTTCTTTTTCTTCTTCGGCTTGTGCTAATGCTAAATAAGCTTCTTTTAGATTTGAGGGTAAACGATGACTATTTATTTCCGAAAGGTCTTTTGCTAGTTTTTCACATTCTATAAAATAGCTTCTAATTTCGTCTCCCTTTTTAGATTTAGTCATCATAGATAATCTTTTAGCAACATCTAATGTTATTGCCAAATCGCCAGTTTTTTGACCTTCGACAACAATGTCGACCCTTGTAAAATCTTCATTTTCAGTAAAAAAAGGATTTTTTATTATCTTAGAATTTAACCATCTAGCTATTTGGCTTTTGTCTAATTCTAAAAACTTATGCAATTCTCTTGCGCTTACTAATTGCTTTCCGTCCTTTTCTTCAATTTTAATTAAATCTCCCATTATTTTATAATTTAATTTATAAAACAAAGATAAACCGACTATTTAAGTATAGTCGGTTATTAAACATTTGTATTCGTTTGTAAACGGTTAATTAACCAAACTTAACCAGTTTTCTAATTGCTCTATAGAATTAGGAATAGCCCCATTTACAGCTACTTCCATCCAGTAAACGCCGTTGTACAATCGGAAACGGTTTTCATCATAGATATAAAGCTTTTGTCCTATAATCTCCCAAAGTAATGACTGTGTACGTGTTTCGTTATTTATCAAAACATAATCGAACTCTGTCGAAATAGTCATCGAAACAGGATCGTATTTTTCTTCTCCTTTAATAATTAATTCCTTTTCTAAAAGCTTATACTCCATGTCTACAGGAAACAACTTTACAACCTCATTATTATTATCAAGTGTTCTTATATATCCCCGATCACTTCTTGCTTTTTCTTGAATAGTTATAAAATCTTCAAACTCTACATTAGAAAAAATAATGTCATTATATAAATTCGGTGACAATATTGGATTTTTCGGAACAAAATCGGCTTTCTCGGTCAGTTTAATTCCGTCATATTTTGCTGTATAATCTCCGTTATTTTTGTACCAAGTGTTTTTTATTACTTTTTCTCTCCAATACAAGTTGCACGCAGCTAGATAAGATTGCCAATAATTATAAATGTTTCTAGCTATCGAATAACGTCTGTTGCTGTAACTTTCAGCAGCGTTTAAGTTTTCTGTTTCGCTGAATCCTTGATACGTATAATTTGTAAACGGCACAAAATTCGCCTCTAAAAAATATGAATACTTCGTTGACCTAATTCCATTTCCAGCCCCTGACCCTGCTCCTGTCAACTCTAAAACATTATTTAAAACAGAAACAACCGTATAATCCCCTGCATTAATATCTGGGGTAAATATTGAAAATGCGCTACCAACTTGTATTCCAAGAGACAAAAAATTTATAGTTCCGTCACTCGTAAGCTTTAAATTTCCTGCAAAAGAATGCTTTAAAAAACTTGTTTCTACAAAGGAATTGTCAAAAAGCGTGTTTCTGGAGTCGATACAAAATAAAGTATTATCATCCTGAGAAGATGTCGTTTCTGTAATTTCTAATGCTTTTTTTCTTGTGGCTTCTATTAAAAAAGCGTCCCTTGTCCATTCTATCTCTACCGACTTGCTATTTTCTACAGATTTATTAAAAAAAGCAAAACGACTTTCTCCGTGTATGGTATCAGCGCTATTCGGCTCTTCATTCTCTTTTAATGACTGGTAATTTTTATACAAGTATTTAAATTCATTTATCATAAATTTAGGATTAAACGTTTTATTCATTTCTGAAAACTGAGTATTATCGAAAAATCCGATTTCTATTGGTTTGTAAAAATCCTGCTCAATTCCAAAAAATATTTTTCCGTCACTTCCTATCTCCCAATCGCCTTTCATCTCCGTGAAAGATTTTTCTATGTCTTCCAATGATATTGAAAATGGCTTATTGTTGACTCCTCTCAAAAAATTACCATCCATTAATCTGTTGTCGAAAAATTGCCCCATAGCTTCAAATCTAGGGGCGTTTATTTGTAATCCAGAAATAGATTTTACAACCTGCCTTAAAACATCGACTAAACGCAGTGATTTTGAAATTGAATTGTATGCAACACTTTCAGCAACTATATCTGTGTTCATCGTTGGTATTTTTAAAAAACATTCGAATCTAGGAGTTCCACCAATAACTATATTTTTTGATTGACGAACTTGAACAATAAAATTGATCCAAATTGACTCGTCTCGTTGTAAAGAAGATATTGTATGAAAAAGATTTCCATAGAAATCATAGCTTTCATGCTCATTTTTTGTAACTGATAATAAAATTACTTTTGTGGCCGTTTCGTAATCCAAACCATGTCGTAATTGCAATTGAACATCAACATATCCATCACCGCCGTTGTCTACATCAGTAGTAAATTGGATTTTCAAATCCTTAATACTCACCTGTATATTTTTTAAGTTTGTTTTTGCCTTTACAACTAGATAATCGCTAAAGGGAGGCTCGGAAGGTATTTTGTATCTTGCAAAAGAATAAAAAAAAGTAAAAGAGTCTTCTATATCGCTTTTTTGTAAATTTAAAGAAGGATTTATAGCGTAAAACACTCTTGAGTCTGCGCCTGTGCCTTGTGCATATAACCTTTCGTCAAAACCTACACCCTCCCATCTGCTATTCTGTATCAAGGTCTTTGCTAATAAAAGCATGTTCTCAGGGATTAAACCGCCAATATAATTTCCGTCTATATCAGTATCGCTTAAAACATCTACTTTGGTAGTACGTCTGCGTTTCATTATCTGGAACTTGCCTTCTTGTATTCCTTTACATTTAAAATATTCTAAATCATCTGTTTCAGCCTTCGCAAAATCTAAATCATAAACAATCTTATAACCAGACTCTATCTCTATAGTAAGCGTTACAATTGCCTCATATCCGAATTTTCTTCGATAATAAAGCAATTGTTTCAGTTCGTGATTACGCATATTTGTAAACTCGAAATCCGTTTCTGCTCCGGTAACGGAAATATCACGAGCCATATTATCAGCTTTCTGTTTTAGCATAAAAGAAATTGCTGAAGTTCCAAAAGGTTCGTCAATTATTTTTTTTCCGTAATTATCGCTCTTAAAATCTAATGTGAATTTCATACGCTAAATCCTTTTCCTTCGCCTCTGGCGTTGTTTATAATTGTTTTATTTCCGTTTCTTTCCGCCCATTGACGAATGCCATTCTTGTCAAAAGATGTATGATTAGTTTGTATTTTTGCAAAATGCTTGCCGATTACATAATCCATCTCCTGTGCTGTCATTCCGTTAGTCTGGTTTATTTTTGCGTTTAATGATACACCGCTACTTTTCAGCATATAATTTAAATCGTCATTAAATAAAAGCATTTTGGATTGTTCGGCTGTATAAACTTTATCTCCAGCCTCCATCATCGTAAGTCTTGCCCCTTTATTGTCTCCAAGATCTTTAATATTGCCTAATCTATCCGTATGTATCTCTGCACCTCTTTCATTTGTGTAAGCAAGTCCAGCTGGCGCATTGTCAGTACCTTTCCAATATTGCGGAACTTTTTTCGAGGCTACTAATCCGATTTGCAATGCTCCTATAGCTCCGATTGCTATTGATAAAGGAACGTTAGGAGGCGTGCTTGCCAATGCTGAAACAATACCTTGAGCAGTATCAATAGCGATATTAAAAATTGCTTGTTTTTGCTTCGCTTTATTCTCTCTATTGGCTATTTCTTTCTTTTTAGACTCGGCGTCTTCTTCGATTTTCGCTCTTGCTACAGCACTATCGCCAGCGAATTGTAAAGCAATTTCTTTTTGATTTTCTAGCCTTGAATACTCAGCATCGAAATTAGCCTGCGAAGCGTTTGATATGAAATTAAAAGCTTCTTGCGCACTTTCGGCAATAGCATTGAACGTTACGGCAAATTTTTCCTCTACCGTTTCTGCACCAGCTAAAAGCTTATCAAAAGATCCATCGAAAAAAGTTTCTAAGCTTCCAAAACCACTATTTTGCAAAAAATCAGAACTAAAAGAGCCTAGCCATTCGTTAGTAGCTTTTTTCAGTTCCTCCATGTATTCTTTCGTTTTCGCAATAGCTTCCTGCTGTTGCTCTAAAGTTTCAATTGCCTTTTTAGCACTTTCTTCAAGTGTTTTGTCTTCTTTCGGCTTATCAATTCCGACAGGTTTTAGCTGTAATTTTTCTAAAGCAATTCTTTCCTTACCGTATTTTTCAGCTATAGAAAGTTTTGCTATTTCAAAATCTATCTGTGCTGAACGCTGTTTATTTTTATCTCCTTCCGATAGCCTAAAATGTTCGTCATAGTCTAATTTTGCTATTTTCAAACGAATAGCATTATTTTTGTCTAAAGCTGTTAATCTATCCGTGTAATAATTATCTTCATTATTTAAAACAACATCATTTTTGGCTATCTGTAATTCTAATTCTTTTTTATTAGCATCATACAAAGCTTTTAAGCGATCTTCAATAGCTTTTAATTCTTCTTTTGTTAATTCTTCTGTAACAACAACACGTTTTTTATCCGTTTGCAAATCATCTTCTTTTATTGCTTTTATAATGGCTAAAGATTTTCCTAAACTTACTAAAGCGTCTTCTTCTAATTTTGTTTGTAAATGTCCTAAAGCTCTGTCGCCTCCTAACAAAGAAGCTCTTTTTTCTTTTTCAGATTTTATTATAGCTTGGTTTACCCTAATGTTCTCACGCTCTCTAGATAGCATTTCTTGTTTAGTAGCTTCAATATTTTCCTTTGAAGTAGTACCGATATTTTTCATTATATCTTGGAAGTCTTGCAATCCTTTTTGCTTACCTATATCTTTAAAATATTCTTGCAATTGTTTTTCATCTTTAAATAATAAGCCTGTAAAATCCATTATCGTAGTTAATCCTCCTACTATAGATTTAACAAATTTAGAAAAACCACTTGAGTCTGAATTATTTATAGACTCTATTAATTTAGTCCATGAATTAGTAAAACGATTAGTTAATTTTGATAACGTTTCTATTCCAGTAGCTTTGTCTGCTCCTGTTAAAATTAATAATTGACGGGATGTTTCTGGCAATACTTCTTCAGCAAGAATTTTACCGTCCTTAATCATTTTAAAAAGTCCGTTATCCGTAAGATTTTTAATTTCAGGATGTAATTTCTGAACTGCTCTAGTCATTGCTTGTACAGCTCCTGGCATCGCTTCTGCTAACTGACCTCTTAATTCTTCACTTGCCACCTTACCTTTAGACAACATTTGATTTAAAGCCATAAAAGAGCGTTTAAGATTATCGTTAGACAATCCTAAAGCCGAACCTGACTTAGATATATTTTCAAAAACTTCTTGAATTTGTTTACCTTCTAGTTTACCTTTTGCAGCAACATAAAATGAAACATATTGTTCGGTAAGACCTTTTAATTCAAGTCCATATTTGTCTGCTATTCCTGTTAAAAATGCTTGTTGATTTGCAAATTCTTCTTGAGACCCAGTAACAGAAAGTAAAGCTAAATTTAACGACTGCAATTCTTTAGCTGTATCAAAAGCCCCTTTTACCATTCCAGCAAACAACGCAACGCCTCCAGCAACACCGAAAGCGCCTATTAAATCTCTTATCCCACGTGCAGCTTGCATTGGATAATTCCCAACGTTTCTATTAAACCTTCCGACTGCTCTATCCGCTGCTATAACTCTTGTATTTAATCCATTAAATTCATTTTGAGCTGTTCTTAATTCCCTGTCATACTCTCTTTGCGTTTGAGTTGCTAAACGCCCTCTAACGACTAAATCCTGCAAGTTTCGGCTTGCCTGTGATTGCTGGGCGGACAAGCGCATATAAGCTCCTGCTAAAGTAGAATTTATACGTGCCGATTCTAAAGCGTTTCGGTTTAGAATCCCTTGATTTACCGACTCTTCGGCAGTTCTTTGTGACGATTGCTGACGCTGTCTCGAAAGAGTGTTATATTGGTTTTGCAATTGAGATAAAGCTTGCGCCTGCGCTTGTATCTGAGCTGTTAATCTTTGGTTATCAGCTGTAAAGCTAGCCAAATCGCTAGGTAATTGTATGCTAGACAAGTTTCTACCTGCTGTCAATGCATCTTGTGAAATTTTCAATATCACACCATCGGCAAGCTTTAATCTATCAATCAAAAGCTGTAAATCCCTTGGCGCATTGCCAAAATCTATAATCGGTTTATCATCTGCCATTTTTTAATTTTGTTTAGATTTTTCTTCTAGTAATTTTAATTCCTCTATCCATTCGGCAATGGTAATTTTCTTAGGGTCAAGCCTGTAAGAATATCCAAGCCTTATTTCAACAATTCGAAGCTGTTTCAACAATGGCGTACTTTCTTTTAGGCTGTCGTCTTTTATTTCTTCTGAAATTATAGCTATTTGCGTCTTAATTCCTTCTAAAGCTGTTCTATACTGAAACAATAATGTTAAATCAGATTGCAAACTGTTTATTTCTGGAATTTTTAACCCCCATTTTTTTAAATTAATCACATACTGCAGCCTAGTATCTGAATCGCTAGCCCTGTCTTCGTTAGTGATAAGCTTCATCATCCCGCTTATAAGCATATTTACGACCGCATACTTAGTTTCTAAAGCTTCTATTTTAGCCCATTTTTGCATTTTTCCGCTAAACTTTCTGTCTCCTACTGCTTTAAAATATTGGTCAATTAATGATTTTTCTACCTTTGTAAGTTCTTCAGATTGTATTTTCTTTTCTCTGCCGTCATAATCTACTAAAAACCAATTATTATCTTTTGTTTGGGTGTATTTGTCCCATCGATAGAGCGTTAAATCTTCAATTGTTGAGTAGTAGTTTGGAATTGTTGTCATAATTTTGATTTTAAGTAAGCTCTTAATTCTGGCATTATTTTTTTACGTAATAATTCTATACTGTAATCATCAAGCCCAAAAAGATTAGTATAGCTAGAAAAAAACAAAGACTTTTCTCCTGACCCTTTGCCTGTGCTGTCAATTTTAGCGGTGTTGTTAGAAACTTTAGCAAATAGCCCACGTTTAAAAGCTCCTGTTTCAAAAAAGTCATAAAGACCTGTCTTTTTATAGCCTCTACGATAAATTCCGCTATAATTATTAAGAACATTAAACAACGGCTTATTATCGATTCCGACACCATCACGCATCTGGTTGTAATTTAATAAAGCAATGTCTTTTTCGTATTTCTTCAATATTTTATCAGATTCTTTATGCATATTGTTTTTAATGTATTCAAGTTTTTTGATTTTATTTTGAATGTTATTGCTCATGTAACAAAAATACAAAAAAGCCGTTACAAAATGCAACGGCTTTTATTCTACTTTTTTTAATTTAATTTATTAAGCTGTAACAACTACGGTTGCGGTATTCGATTTATACAACACGTCTAGAGTTGTTAATATAGTACCCGCTAAAGAAATAGTCACTATATCAGCAGTTGTATTAGCCGTTACAGTAAGCGTATATTTCTTTGTTGTAGAATTATAAGCTAATGCAGAAGGAACTACTACGTTTCCGTTTCTAGTAACTTTGAAATCAGCGACCAAAAGACCTTCTACTGGGTGTGTCTTGTCTAACAAAAACGCTGAAAGTACAATAGTTGTAGAAGCTGTAACTATTGGATTTACAGTTACTAAAACTTCATTTACGTCTGTTAATTCATCAGGGGAAAAGTCTAATTCCTCAGTTGTGTACCAACCTAAATTAGAATCGAACTCAGCTCTTTTTATCATTTGAAATAAAATTGACTGAGATGACTTATCTGCTCCATTTGACATCATGTATTTTTGATACTCAAACATTCCGAGAGTAAAGCCTTTTGGAGAACCATCCTTAGCGATAGTCACAATCATTGATCCTGAATCGTCAAAAAGAATTATATCGTAATTCTCGTACCCAGAGACAGAGACTAAAGCTTTTTGAAAGTTAATACCGTTGTCAAACATTGCTGTTTTTTCATAAGGATTTTTTCCAGCTACAACTTTTATTCCTGACCCATCACGTGTAACTATGTTATCGTCAGCGGTTGCATCTGTAAAAGATACAATTCCCTGTAACATGATTAACGTGCCAGCTTTCTGTAAATCACGCATATAATCTTTGTCTGGGTCTTGCGTGAATTTAAATCCTTTTTGCAACAATCCAATTGCTGTAACTCGATTTATATCGAATTTACAGCCAGCTAATCCAGCACCTATAATGCCAGAACCGCCACAATTTACTTTATTTAATAGTTCAAATGCCATTATATGAATTTATTAGATGTTAATATTTCTTTTATTTTTCCGTTCGGCAATTCAATAAAACTGCCTACTTTGTAAATCTTATCAAGAGTAAACTCTTGTTTAACTTTGTATTTGTTTGTTTTTATAGGCTTTGTTTCCTCCTGTTTTTTTTCGTCTGCCATTTTTTAAAATTTAATTGTTTTAATGCAATCTTTTCCGTTAATAGTTACGGTTGTGCTAAAAAGTAAAGCATCCCATATATCAGTTGTTTTGTTTTCTGTACCGCTTCCGTAATTAGGAAATTCTTGTACTTTAAACTTTCCGTCCCAATTATAAATACCTGCTCGATTAAAACACTTTTCAATATTCTGTACCAAAGGGTAAAGAATTTTCCCGTAACTCATAGCCCATCTGTTTTTGTTTAACAAATCGGTTTCTAAATTTCTGCACGCAATGATAAATACTAAGTCAGTATCACATGAATTACGCACATTGTCTTGATCCGATGTGTTTGAGGTCTGATAAATTAGCGGATAAGGGCTTTTTTTATCTTTAGCAAACTCATTTAGCAATTTAATCAAATGCATTTCGTTACCCCATTCGTAAACAGGCTTGAATCCTACGCTTTGTGGTAAACTTGGATTATAGTCATCTACACTAGGCAAATTAACCTGCATTAAAGGCAATTGCTCAAATACTAAACTATTTTTCTCTTCTACTACTATCATTACAAATTCGTTGAATTAATAAGTCCGTAATAGCTCAGGAAATTAGTGTCGTAGTCGTCAGAATTAGCGCGAATAAAATCTAATAAGCTTACTTGATTTCTTTGCTCGCTGTTCCATCTTAACATAAGACCGTTCCAATTACTTGAAAAAGAATAGTTACGTTCTTGAATATTACCACCGTCATACATGTTAACAAACTTATTCCAAGCTGATGCCTGTTTTTCGTTTGGTAACTGAGTTGTTGAATTTTCAGCTTGTGCAACTTGAATACCTGTAGTTGAATATGTTGCAAAATCTTCTTTTAGGTAATAAAAAAAAACATAATACGCTATAATGCTGATTTTCTGAGTTCCTGCGCTATATCGCAATCCTTCCCATTTTTTACCATTAAATTCAGTCCCGTCAACTAAATTCTTCCATTTGAGCAAAGCTGATACCTTCCAAGTTCCGTCCGCTTCAAACTGATTAAAAAGCTCTTCTGTTTGCTCGTAGCCTAAAAAAGATAAAATAAATTCATATTCCTTTTCGTCAATTTCAGCTTGTAACTGAATTATTGAAGTAGGAGTATTACTCCCAATGGACGGTTGAACAACCGCATTGGGAATAAACACATCTTTTTTAAGAAAGTATGAAATATCAATTATCATATTTTAGTTTTTTGGCTCTTTAATAACCGTTTGAGTAACTTCTCTTTCTTCAAGCTTCACATCTTTAACCTGTGTTGCTAATTTCTTATTAATCAAAGCTTGACCGTGGATTTTGTGAACTAAATGATTCTTTTTAGTTACATCATCATTTAAAGTGATTACATTGTAATCTTCTTTTTTAGTAAAAGTTGCTTTTGCAATTTCTTTACTTTCTTCTTGTTTTATTTCAAACTGTGGCATATTTCTTTAATTAAGGTTTTAATAACGCTGCTTTAACTGTTGCTAAATTTAGAACCATCCAAGCTGGTTTGTCAATGTTCGCTATTCTCAATAAAGAGAACACTTCGCCAATAGCTGTTTTCTGATTTTTAATAAATTGATCGTTGTATGTACCAACTCTAAAAATGTAATCTGAGTGCCATTCTTGGTAAACACTTGATTCCCCTACCAAAGCAGTCCCAGAAGCAATTTTATAAGAAGAGAATACTCTCATTCCGTTAATTCTTCCATCTTTGATATATGTTTTATCCAAAGGGCGTCCCTCTGTATCTTGTGTAAACAATGTAGCGAATAAATCACTAGGATTCATAATTACAGTGTCTGGCATGAAGTACATTCCTTGAATAACAGATTGCGCCGCGATAACTGCTAAAGCATTGTCTGGTTTTACGAAAGTATCGTCAAAAATAGAAGTCGTGTAAGCTGTAGCGTTAGTTTGAATTGTTGCAATCAAACCATCTTGCCACGCTCTAATAACTTTATCCTCAAACATTCTTTCAATTTCAGCGAATAACATTTCATTATCCATCTCGAACTCTTCTGACCATTCGATACGACCAGCGTATTTTTTTCTAAGCGTAGTAGTTCTAACGAATGTATCAGAAGTCAACGGCTTAGTTCCTCCCTCAGCAACAACTGCCACTGCCCCTTCTTCTGTCGCTTGCTCTGTTCTAATTACTTGCTGTGGAACTTTAGCTACTTGTCTGTTAGGAATAGCATCTAAGATGAAATTCTCAGGGTGACGAATTACTGCAATGTCGTTTTCAACTAAATAATTTTCAACTAAAGGCATGGTTACAGCCCCGTTGCTTACAGCATTCGAAGTTGTAAACGCTGCGGCCGCTTTAACTGCGCTAAAAGTAAATCCGTCGAAATCAGTACCGTTTTTGATTGCTTTCACAATTTCAGCATGATTGTCTGCTACGAATTTTTTTAATTGAAAACGGCTTTTTTCAGTTAGCGTTTGCGCTTGCTGTTTTTCCATTTTTTCAATAGTTTCAGCAATGTTTTTTAACTGAGTAGCAAAAGGCACTACATTACCTTTTTCGTCCTTTTCAATTGCCCCCATTTGTTCAGCTAACGCTGCTTTGAATGATGCAGAATAACTTTCGTCTGTATCTGCTTGACGTGCTTTTAAAGCTTCGTCTAAAGCCTCCAAGAATTTTTCTTGCTCTGGCTCGATTGATGCACCTGCTTTTTTAAGAGCGTCAATCAACTTGATGTTTTTACCGTTCATGTTTGTTTGTTTAAATAAATGTTAATTTGTTCTTTACATCTTTTTGAGTGTCTTTTGACGGCTCTTGTTTAGAAGTATCAATATCGATGGCTTCAAAATCTTTATTTTCTAAAGTAGGAGTTGCGGAGTTTGACCCCATTACAACGGCGCTACCTTCAATTATTTTCGCTTCTTTTACTACCCAGAAATAACCTCTTTCATCAGCAGTTTCTTTGTTTGCTATAATCGGATAAAACTCATCCCATAAAGCCTTGTACTCTTTGTCATATTCCGCCGCAGTATTTATAGCAAGCTCTAATTGGACATATCTCATCCCTACTGAATGATTTTTAACCCATCCATTAGCGTATTGATTAAGCATAAATTCGTTACGCTTTTTATCAATTACGCTTTCAAAAATTAAAGCCTCTGTTTTTCCTTCATAAGACAATCCTAATTTTGTCCAGTCCATTAATTTTACATAGCCTTTTGCGGTATCAGTAATTACCTTATCGAAATCTCTCTCATGCTCCTGTAAATGAAGAAATGAAATATTGTCTTTTACTGATTTATTCCAAATGCCATTAACGTGAACGTCTCCGTGACTATCTAAAAAATTAGTTGTGTTTATAACTACTTTTACAGTTAACTGTTCAGGATTTTGTAATTGTGATTGTACATCTTCTTTATTTGTATCTATTTTTACAGAAGTATCTAAATATCCAAACGAAACAGCATCAGCATTTTTTGTTGCTGATTTTTTAATAGAAATAAGTTCTTTTTTATTTTCAATTAAAGCTTTAAATAAATCTTGCTTTGTTTGAAACTCTTTTTTTGGAAATTCTAATACCTTTATCATTTCTTAATAATTTTATCCATTGATTTAGCTTTAACAGCTTTTATCTTTTCTATTTCTTCCTTGTTTAATTGCTTCTGTATCTCCTGCGATGTTAATCTAGTCTCCATTGTATTTTTCAGTTAAGTTAGAATAAGCCTGATCTACGTTTTGACCAGCCTCTTTTATTTTAGCTAAATTATCTAATAAAATACCGTCACTTTCTAAAGCGGTTTTCTTGTCTTCTTGTAACGCCTCTACTTCTGATAAATCAGGGTAAAATTCTAATTCTTCTGGGATGTAGAAAATTTTATCTAAATCTTTTGCTTTATCCTCACACATCGACTTTACTACATTTTGCCAAAGTCCTTTTTCAGCATCGTTTTTATTTGTAAAAGTAGAACTTCCTTTTCTTGGTATTATTTCGGGGTCAACTCCAAAAATACCAGCAATCTTAATCGCATTTTCCTCTGTTTCTTCAAATGGTTGTAATTCTGCAATAGTCCCAAGGGTTTTGATAAACTGCAAAGGAATGGCTGATATACCAATAAAATTTTTGTTCCCAGTAATTCCGTTTCTACTTTGCAAATCAGTTAGTATCTGATCTCTTGTAACTGGATCAATGGCTTCCTGTAATGAGCTATTCGCTGAACTTGGAGCTTTGCTTAAAATACCACCGTTACCATTCTTTGCGTAAACATTGTATCTAGCTTGATAAACGGCTAAAATATTATTAATGTTCATTTCTACAGCTTTTAAAGGACTACCCGCTTTTCCACCTGAGTCAATTCCTAACGCAGTTCTATGCAAAATGTATCTTGGTTCAATTTCATGTTTATACATGAAAAAAGTTTTGTAAAAAGCAACTAATTCGTCTTTAGACTTTATCAAAAATGGATTGGGAACGTATTTTAAAAAAACTGGTTTTGTAACATTAGGTTTTAATACCCAAATATTAGAAATATTATCAATTGTCGGGTTTTTAATCGAATTAGGTGTTTTTGTGTAAACAAAACTTTCCCCTGCCGATAACTCCGAAAAAACACTTTTATAAACTATATCGCTTAATCTGTCAAAAGGGTTAGGGTTATTTATCAATCTAGCTAAATTACCTTTTGTCTCGTATGGCTCTTGCGTTTTTTTATACCTCAATTTATAAGGAACTGACGAAACCCTGTCTGCAATAGCATCAATAGGAATGAAAATTTCGGCTACATTACACGCTAATTCATAAGCAATATCGTCACTATATTTTATTAATTTGTCATTATCTAAAGAGTTTATATACTGCTTGAAATACTGCATCCATTCGCCAGAATTGTCTTGCTCAGCAAATCCCGTTACATTCGTTTTGCCTGATTTCTTACCAAAAGGGTTTCTCCAATTCATTTAAGATAAAAGCAAAAAAACGCTATCCGTAATTAAACAGATAGCGTTTTGATTAATATTTCTCTCCTTTGCAATCACTACAATAGATTTATGTTAAGGCAAATATAGTTAAAATTTATTTAAGAGTATAAAAATTGTTTGTATTTTATTTTCAGTATTGACGCTGCGCTACATAACGCATCAATTGCATCTTTCTTATTCTTATTTTCTCCTTCACGTTCATAAGATACAACATGTTTTATAAACGAATGGTATTCTGGATTGTTTTTATAATTTTCATCAAAGATAAAGTATTTTTTCACAAACTCAAAATGGGATAAAATACGAACCTCTTTGTTTATCGTGCTTTGAAACGGCTTGACAACTGAATGATTTGAAATATCTTTTTTAAGCAAAATGTAAGCTGCTAAACCTACGCCATTTGCTTCTAAGAATGATTCTTCGATGTGTTGTAGCCTTGACTTCATAATATAGCGTTCTGTTACTATTTCAATACCCTCTTTCGAATGAATAACATCTTTAACAAAGCAACCTATTTGCCCGTCAATCATAGCCACGTGCATCATAGGAAATGAATAATGATCTCCACCTTTGTCTGCTGGATCTCCACAAGAGAATTTAAAAATTATACTTTCTTCTGGAATATTATCTAGGTTTTCAAATCTTAAAACCTCTAAAGGCAGTAATTTACCTTTTGGCGATTTTGGATTTTGCTGATATTGTGTTTCAAATACGCTTTCATCAGCTTCACGAATTTTTTTCAGCTCTACTAATGTTTGTTTAAATTCCCAAAGAGCTTTTTCATTACCGTCTTCGTCTATCTGAATGCATGGCAATTCTATGAAAGTCCATTCGTCAGGCTCATTAGTTGTTAAATAGCCTATTAGATCGCTTTCGTGAAGTCTTTGACCGATTACAATAATCGGAGTGTTACGGCTGTTTGTACGGCTTCGAATAGTGTTTTCAAATCGTTGGTTTACTTTTTCTCTTTTAGTTTCGCTTTCCGCATCATCAGGCTTTAAAGCATCGTCAATAATGATTGCTCCAGCAAATTTATTTTCAGTCTCATCTGGGAAAAAAATTTCGTCTATTTCTTCGTCAACTTCCCCTGCTCCAAATCCTGTAATTTGTCCTCCTGTAGCCGTTGCGTAAATCCCGCCACCTTCTGATGTGTACCACTTGTTTTTTGCGGTACTACTTTTGTCCATTTGCACGTATGGAAACAAGTCTTTGTATTCCTTTTCTTGTATAAAATCCCTACATTCTTCGGAGTTATCTAGTGCTAATGACTGCGAATAAGAAAGATGAATGAATTTTGCTGATGGATTAATTGCTAATCCCGCCGCTATAAAGTTCTTAACGGCTAGTTCTGTTTTTCCGTACCTTGGAGCAATAGAAATAGCAAGTCTTTTTATTTTTCCCTGTAGAACATCATTCAAAGCATTACAAATTATTTCATGGTGTGAGTTCACGACAAATTTACGCTTAAAGCGTGTTTTAAAAAAATACCTCGTAAAAAACAAGGTATCTGATATTAATTTATTTCGTAAGACTTCTTGCTCGGTCATTATATTTCTTTTTCTAAATCATTAAGGAATTTCTTAGCCTCTTGCTGTGTAATTGGTCTAGCCCCTCCGTCAATGTTTATGTTTTCAATAATTTCCTTAGGCTTACCGAAAACGTGTTCAGCGATAAACATACAGCCACGCTCAAAAGAAAAAAGCTCTTTGGCTAATTCAAGCTTTGCCTCTTCGTCTGTTTCTACATTTTTAACCTCTTTAATCATTTTTAAAAATATTAAATCGGTTTTTTCAATATCTGCTTTTCTTTTTGCTCCTGCGCCTTTTCTAGCTCCTCCGTGAGATTTTTCTTCCATCTTGAATTTACAATTGATTATTCAAAGATACAAAAAACCTCCCAATTACGAGAGGTTTATAAATAAAATTCAACTGCCTTCCCAATCAAAGTAACTTAAAGGCGGGTTTATTGGCTCGTTTTTATCTAATGTTTAATATTATTTTCATTAAGAAGCTTGTCCTGTATCCCTAACAATTCTTTCTTTCTTTGAATCTTATTTCTGAGCATGTGACTATAATGCTTCATGCTG
>ERZ724508.951-NODE-951-length-18781-cov-5.196091_pt1 | contig 18781 bp, 24 predicted proteins | sample MGYA00376041_ERZ724508 | MGnify/ENA primary metagenome ERZ724508 (study PRJEB28724, sample SAMN07190887) | wastewater metagenome | isolation source: effluent of sewage treatment plant in Hong Hong | place: USA: Christiansburg, Virginia | collected 2016-03-01 ...
AATTAAACGAGCAGTCTTCGGCTTTTTCATCCTAACCAATTGATGAGCTACTTGTATAGTTATGGCTATTCAATATTCTTGAATATGAAAATGTGACTCGACAAACATATCAATGTAGACTCTTCTCAATTTGGTTAAGAATGTATGTCCGGAGGTTGGGCGTTTGAATCCTTGTAGGGGCATTCACTGTGAAAGGTGCCAGGTTTAGGCGTGGGCGGTTGGAGATGAACAGTCTGAATGGCCAGAGTTCATGGAGCTGTGGTGAGTAAAAAGCTGGTTGGAATGTGCTGTCGCTTGACAAGTTTATCTCATCACCATTCTAAACGTCCTCCTGGTCGAAGTGGATCACTACAAGCTCAGTTTTAGCTGCATCAACAGGGGTTGGAGCGATTGGGGGAAGCACTATGTCATTGGTGTGTTGAGTTTTATCAACTGGGGGTTGAGAGGGAGGTGCAGACAACCAAGTACTGGTGGGTGATAATGAAATTGAACTTGTCTGGGATAATGGTTAAAGTGATGACTATGATGGTAACTGAGTAGAAGTTAAAGCTAAACTTTCAACCCAAATTGGATTCGCTGGAAGAACAGAAGGTTGAAGCGGTATAACACTCGGAGCAGTATTCAAAGGGTCTTATGAGACCGGGCTTGAGGGAGCTTGAGACTGCACACTTAAAGAAGGTGTGGAGCCACCAGAGACGGTGGGAGGCGATGATTGTTGTGTATTACTGTTTGGTTGAGGTGTATATAAGTTAGTTGATTGGATCGGGATTTGGGTGATCGAAGTGGCTGTTATTGCTGGTTGGACTGGAATAGTTTGCTAAATAGGAGGCGAGGGTGTCAAAGGAACTGGATTTATAGGCAGCAGTGGTAAGGCTTGAGTGTCAACTAGAGTAGGCAGTAATTGAGGGACGTTGACAGTTGTCAGTTGAGTTATTGGAGTGGCTTAGACGAGAGTCGGGTTGTCTGATGTCACAGGAGACTGCGTCTGGTTTAGTTGTTGCGGAGAGACACTTATGTTGGTGTCTTGAACTATAGTTGGTGTAACAGCAACTGTGGGTGAAACTGAATCAGACGCTGGAGTTGGATTGATGTTGTTTGGGCTGGTATTTGGATTAGTTGCTGTGGTGTTTGGCACAACGTCAGTCGAAATCTGCGAGTTATCGAATGCTGTTGGTGAGGAGGTAGAGTTGATAGGGATACTCTGAGATTTGTTGGCAGTCTGTGTGGTAAGGGTTGGGGTATCGGTTGGTGTCGATGGCTGAGTTGAGGATGTATCGGCTGATTCTGTTGCAGGTTGAATGAGCTCATTGGAAGTACCATTTGCTGTTGAGTTATTGACACTATCCAATGAGCTACTCGGTGAGATAATTGAAATTGGATCACCAATGTTGCTGTCGGTGGCGTTGAGAGTATTATCGGTAGTTGTTTTGGTGGGATCCGGTATATTTGGAGGTTGGCTTGTCATATTAGTACTGTTAGAGCTGCCATCATTGCTTGGCACGTTGGTATCCCGCACAGGGGAGCTCTTATCACTATCATCACTGGTACCGTTTGCGCTAGGGGTCTAATCACCACTAACAGTTAAACCAGAATCAGTACTAACACTATTGTCGATTTGGCTTCCTTTTGTTTGAGCTTGGCTCGAAGTACCTTGCTACTGATTAGCCGTTAAGTTATCGGCAGCAGACGAAAGAGCATCTTACGAGCTGGAATCCATTTGAGAAGATGAGTTACTTGCATCTCCCAACAAAGTATCTGTTTCTGTAGTACCTTGAGTCCAGTCGTTAGAAGAAGCATCGGAAGAGCCATTGATGTTATCTTGGACTTGAAGGATGTTCGAGGAAATGACAGTTGGTACGATATCAAGTTTTGGTTGTTGTACATCTGTTGTGGCATTAGCGACCTGTCCGTCGAAAGAGTTGTCGGCAGCGGCATCAGAAGTAGTTGGTGAAGCACTTGAGACTGGCGATCCTTGAGTTTCGCTGTTCGAATTGGCCGTCAATTGACTGCTCTAACCTATAGAGGATTGGGTTGCCGATACGTCCTGGCAGACGACTGACAACAACAGCAGACAGCCTACCAACATCTGTGCGTTGTTCAACTTCATGAAAATATTAATGTGCTCTTGGCAGTTCGATCGGGTTTTAAGGAATCGAATTCGAATGGAACACTCCATAACTAAAATAGATGCAGGGAAATCCTTACCCCGAATGTTCAGGAGGGCCATGAGCCTCAGAAGTCGAGCCGTTTTAACTGCTAACTGGCTTCCTGGACCCAGTTCCCATCACGGCTATTTCCTTCTGACAGTTTAAATCCATGAATATCAATTGGATTTACTGAAATAATTTGGCACAGTTAAGGGTAGAAGGTCTCATCCATAGAACCTAGATGACATCTATCAGTCATGCCATCTGTCACCGAAACCAACATTATTGAATACGTGAATTGTTAGGATTGAAAGAAGGGCCCAAAGCAGCAACACAGCCTTTGAGGATATTGGATAGTGAGCGGGTATTGTCGAAGTGGATTCAACTAGATTGTAAGTTATATGTTCGAGCAGGCAAAGCTCAAAAGGGAAAGCCTCAATACTCGTCTCAACAATTTCTTCAAGTTTAAGGAAGGCAACGCCACAGTCGCAGCTGGTTTTCTCACAACCTCAGCATAAAAACGCAGGAAGATTGAAGACAATCTGAATAGATGGTCAAGTCCTTATGCTCAGACTGGATTTGAGTTGGCGAGGAACGCAGTCGACCTGAGCATGTCCTTTAGGTTTTCGTAGTCCAATTTCAAGCATGTGACTCATCCTCCAGAAGAGAACAAGGACTAATCGATGCTACGCAAGGAACTTGAACGATAATTTTACGAAAGCGACAATCATAATCGAAGCGACATCCCGGAGAATAGGGAACTCGCGGAGACTATCAAGCCAGAACCAGGCTCACCAGTGCAAGAGCGATACAATCCTTCCAAGCAGGAAGAATTCAAACCAATAGTCAACCCCAGCAACACATAACAGCCATTGATCGAAAGCAGCGAGCCATTGTAACCTGCAGTAGCACCGCAGCCTCCTGTTATTTAACCTTTGGATCATGAAGCCATGGTGTTGCATCCCGACCAACCAGAGACAGAGCGACCTCAAGCCCAACATGGAGTACCCGAGCAGCATTCTAATATTGAGAGTGATCGAGTTCAAGTCAACAACAACTTGACCCTCGGTTAATCGGTGTTCAACTACCTCGATTTGTCAATGAGCAATCGGCCTGAAGGTAACCCCTTTGCCGAGACGATTAAAGCGATCAAACTTGAACCTGCCGGGGAGGTAGTTGCTGAGCAGCACACAAGTGAGAAAGTAGTTGCAGCTCCACAAAGTCCTGACAAGGGGTTACAGAATAGTGCAGTCAAAGAAAATTCCTCCGGTTTGGCAAACAACTCTTCCCAGGGGATATTCCTATCCGAAGATTTCAAAGACTTTATAGATAGGAAGCACTCAGATAGCAACATTCCGGCGTCGGTCACCAAGCCCAAAGAAGATGTTCATTTAAGTGTTGTCGTAGAAGCACCAGCCGAGCTGCAACCGAACACTTCTGAGCCTGCAGAAGTCGATGTGTCTCCACCGCCAAGATAAAGCCTTTTTACAGATCCAAACGAAGAAGCACATCTGCGAGAGAGCCTCACTCTGTCCATATTCGATAAAGTGTTTGCAGAGAAGATCGGCGCTCAGTTGGTCGTGGATCTTGAGGATGTTACCCTCAACAAGTTCGAACGAGAGATTTCACGCAAAAGGTTTGCTTAGTTAGTCGAAAGGAAGGTAGAGGTAAGCATTAAAATTGAAGCTCGATAACTTGTACAGCAAATTTCTCAAGTTCGAAGGCTGGCGGCATTAAAGCGTCGCGTTCGGCATTCCACCCTGTTCGAGCACTTTCTGCACATCAAACTGTATCGTGAGTATAGGGAGAATAAGGTGAGAAGGAGGATCGCAGTGCAACGATATCGGGAAGTCAAGACTCACAGGCGTATTGAAAAGATATTTAAAGCGATGAGGGATGTCACAAGGGCGCATAAGCGCTGGCTGGAGGAGTTTAGGCGCCAGTCTGAATCGAACTTGCTGTACACGGCTCTGAAGCACTGGAAGATGTACTGGTTTCATAAGCGCATCAAGAATGAAGTAAAGCAATTTAGGTTGAGCACCATCTTCGGAGGATGGAGAAAGGCTGCAGATAAACAGAGACGGTAGGATGAGCACATCGCCATTCGGTTCTACTACGAAAAAGCATTGGAACGGGGCTTCATCCTACTTCAGCAAGCGGTTCGGAATTCGCAGGTGGAAAGACATAACCAACAGCGGGCAGAGTCTTTCTGTTACCTCCGCCAGCTCAGGACAGTGTTTGATGCGTGGCGTGATGTCGCAGAGCAACTTGCCGACCAAAAGAACAACCGAGACTACATTCCGATCGAAATGACGGTAAAGAATAAACTGATGACGGGCAACCAGCTGCTGAAGACAAGAGAAGTATAGATTAATGTTCTCAAGTGATTATTTACACGTCCGCTCATATGCTGCCTCCAAAGATTGTTTTCTGTCGCCCCGCCCTTGTAAAGTCAAACTCCTTTTCCCACCGTCTTTAACAAGGACAACTGCTCAAAATTGCCTTGGATCGATGGATTGCACTTTCCGTATCTTCGCCTGATGCCTTTCAGCGATTCGAAAGTTTGTAATTTCAACTTAAACTATGAGAATCCTTCTTCTAGTGGTAGCGCTGCTGGTAACTGTTAGCTGCAGGCATATCTAATCTCACCAGCACGACTACATCGCTGGGCAGACCATATTGGTTCCTGGCTTCAATCAGAACATTGTGACTGGTTCGAGGATTCTCCATCCAACATCCAATATTATTGGGAGCACAATCCATCCCACCACAACAACCACCACAACCACTACCGTAGTTCGACACGTTGTTAATCCTTCTCCTTTGGCTGGCTCTCGCATTATCCAACCTAACCAACTTATTTCATCCAACCTTGTGCACCCTAACCAGCTTATCAATGGACAGCTTATCAACGGGCAGCTTATCAACGGGCAGCTTATCAACGGGCAGCTTGTGCAGCAGGGGCAGATCATCAATGGCAGGTTAGTCCAACCCACCCAATATGTCACAACTCGGGTCGTGCAACCTACACAAGTTATTGGCTCTCGAATTGTCCACCCAAACCAATTCGCTGGACAACAAATTATGGGACAGCAGATTCTTGGGCAGCAGGTTATAGGACAGCAGCTCATAGGACAACAGGTCCTCCATCCAAACTCATTGATTGGGTCGCGGGTTGTGCAACCTACCCAATTCATCAATGCGCAAATTGGTCACCCAACTCAGCTGATCACCTCTCGCGTGGTTCAGCCAACTCAGTTCGTCACAACCCGTCTCGTCCAACCCACACAAGTCATAACCTCACGAGTGATCCAACCAACACAGGTGGTAACTTCTCGTGTCGTACACCCAACGCAGCTTATTGGTGGGTCTCGAGTGCAGCAGGTCTGGACACATCGGCAGTGAGTGATCTGTGAATACAAATATGGTTGTCAGCATCATCGGTAATGTGTATTTGTGAGAACTGCCCATATGTTGGTGATGTTAAACTCCGTAACGTCCTTTTCCAGTAACACTCGAATCGTATTCCAAAAGCTTCTCCGAGTGATGGTGGTGTGCAGGGAAACACTTAGCCTACAGTTGAGGTCAACCAGGTATAGTACATCTCGCTCAGTCGCAGCATAACCTTGGTTTGTGATTCTTAGATCCAGTCTGCGAAGGCCACAACGTTTGGCGGCAATGGTCTTGATGATTCTTCCGGATACGGCTGGACAGCCAGCTATGCATCTCGCCGAGCTGTACTTATAGTGAGCTCTCGGAGGTTATGATGGTTTCCGTTGATAACAGTATGAACAGCCTCCTCACTTATCATAGAGCTGTATGCTGAGTAGCTGACACGTTACATATCGCGAGTGCCTCTAACATGGGCAGGTTATCAGCAATAGCCTTCGCTTCCTTCTCACTCAGCTGGATTGCAACTTCACTTAAGTGTAGCATTACCTAAAGACAGGGTGACTAGATTCTGGAAGTTGAGAAACCACTCGCTGGTGTCAATTACGCACCTGTTTATCGTGAGTTTGTTCATACTGCTCAGCAGCAGCCGTGGGAGCAGGCGTAAATCCTTCCATTCTTTATTCGGAGGCTGCTTAATCTAGCTCAGCGACAGATGCGTGGTGTGTTTGCTCAGCCCACCTCTCACTAAACCGCGTAGTTAGTCCCATCTGAATATCGCAAAAGGAGTTTTTGAAGGTTTAGCTTGTCGACCCATGAAGCAGGGAAGTGCAACTGAAAGAACTCGTTTTAGCTTGGCTAGGACGTTGTTAAATCTGCACTGAACAAGCTAAAGTTCATTTTGAATTCTCTTCGTAGTGTTCGCCTATCCGAGTTGTTTGGACTGCCTTCGGAGCGATTTGAGTAACTTGATGAGTGCGTTGGTGAGATGAGGTCGAAATAGTCTGTTGAGCTGGATACTCGGTTGCCCTGACTATGAGTGTAATTGGTGGGATTGCATTCCGCTCGTTTACAAAGAATATAAATCATAATGATTGCGTTGCTGATCGACTTGGCAAACTCGTTAGGTTGCTGGAAAGCATTCTATGGACTTCCTGCGTTGGTACATTCCTGATGTGGTCGACTGTTGTGGACTCAAAGGTGCTGCATATCAATCATAGCACATCTTTGCAATGTACCTGACAATATTTACACGATCTAGCTGAGTCATGCAAATTGCCCACATGCATTGTGACTTCAGTTTTGCAGCGAGTGGTTGATTGAGGCGTGTTGCCGTGATATCTTATAAATTACTGTGATGAGTTAATCACTGCTACAGAAGCTCGCCGATACTGTTGTCTAGTACAAGGAAGAGATAGTTGCGGGGGCATTGGCAGTACTTACGACCAACTGGTTATGGCATCGTCACGGTACGCAAGCCACTGAGCTCATGCTTCACCGCGAGCAGAAGCTGCTGCGCAAAAAGTCCAAACTTAGAGAGGAAGTTCGTACGGTCTGAGTTGATGTAGGTTACGACAAGGAACTCATACAAATTCCCGCCATTGTACTCAATGCTGACAACACTCTCTTGGATGAGGTGAGGTATCTCGGTAGTCCCATGTGCGGAATAGAAAATGTGCCAAACCTAATCAACGAAATGAATTTGCCGAACATCGCTATCATTCCCAACCCAATTCTCGAGAGCAACAAGGCAGTGAACCGTTATGGTGGAACGGGATTTTTACCGGATGAGGCCTTTACCTATCAGGGTTCCTATGTGTTAGGAACCGCAGTGTTTGTAGGTTCTGACGAACTCAGAAACCAGAAACAATGGCTAGCTGCTGGCCCGAGAAAGCACCTGTTCTTCCAACCTGAGCAAGTAAAGGCAGCCATTGTAACCTGTGGTGGGTTATGTCCGGGACTGAATGTCGTCATCCGAGAACTGTTCCTCAACTTGACCATCACCTTCAATGCCATGGAGGTATGGGGTATCCAGTACGGTTATGAGGGCTTCTACAAACACGAATGGATTCGCCTTGATATCGAAACAGTCAGAAGAGTGCATCTATTCGGTGGCACAATGCTTGGCAGCTCAAGGGGTGGCTTCGACTTGAAGCTTATTGTTGATGAAATCCAAAATCGGGGCATCAACCAAGTCTATTTCCTCGGAGGTGATGGTACACACAAGGGAATTTACAAAATTGCGCAGGAAATTTCTCGAAGAGGAAAGGAAATATCCTTAAAGAATCCTGGTAAGGGACTCGAAATTTCTTGTGTTGGTATCCCCAAGACGATTGATAACGACATTCCCATTATCGACAAGTCTTTCGGTTTCGAGACAGCTGTCTCTGAGGGAATTAAAGCTATACGCTCAGCTTGGGTAGAGAGTCGTGGTGCTGACTACGGTATTGGATTGGTGCGCATCATGGGTAGGGATGCAGGGTGGATTGCGATGGATGCAACTAATGCCAGTCGGGATGTCAATGTCTGCTTGGTGCCGGAGTTCAAGTTCGGTACAATCTTGCACTAGCTTAGATTTGTACGGCCCTGATGGACTATTGGAGTACATTTATTCTGAGCTTTTGGTGGAGCGGCATTTGGTGATCGTGGTTGCTGAGGGTGCAGGCGACGCAGTCAGAGACCACACCCTTGCTGACAGCGGAAAAGTCGATAGTTCGGGTAACAAAAAAATGCCGGTACAGCTTCATTGAGTATAGGATATTGGGATGTTCTTAAAGTCGAAGATAGTTGAGTTCTGCGCAAGCAAAAACATTGAGGTAACCCTGAAGTATATTGACCCCACTTATATGGTGAGGACAGTTCCGGCTATTCCTTCTGACAAAAGGATGTGCACGGATTTAGCATGGGCAGCAGTTAATGGTGCCATGGCTGGCTTTACCAGCTTCACTGTTGGGCACGTCAACAATTCGACATGTATGATTCCTCTCACAGCCATCGAAGGAGGCAAGAACAAGATTACCCCATGTTATCGAGGATGGCAGAGGCTATTGGCTGGCACCGGTCAACCATACTTCCTGAACGATCTTCCATCGGTTTCCCCCCCACCAACACTAATCCCAGTGTCGGTATCTCCACCAGTAGGAGTTCCTCCTCCACCAGTAACCATTTCGGTTCCGTCAGTCCCAGTGGACCACATGGAAGCCCCTTCGGCTTGACCAATGATATGGAACGATAGAATCAATAGAACGTCATTAAAACTCATTTTCGTCGAGAGCGATAACCAGTACAGGACGCTCCATTTCAGGGTACTGTTTCATAATGCTTGCGAGTTGGGAAAGATGAGAAGTACCAGCCTTAATTAGTTGCTGGCGAGTGCTAGCAGCATTCTTGATGACTTTGAAGTTGCGTTCCTTACGGTGAAGTACACTATCAATGGACTACTTCAGCACCGGCTGCAGCACTTCCTCTGGAAGACCCACTATACTTTGCTGGGAGCGGTTATTGACGGCGGAGTGCTTGATATTGCTGCTGGAGTTGTTTACCACAGACGAAGTTGTAAGCTTTGGAGTGCGTTAGACTGGGCTTTTCTCTTCTACTTCTTTTTCGGGGGTCTATCGCTTGAGTTTGATTTCACGCAGAGCTTGATTGGCTTTACTACTGTTCCGAATTTGGTTATTCTCGTACTCCAGTTTCAGAATCTACAGTCGCACTCAATGTACATGGGTCTACAGTTCACTCTTCTCCCGTCGAAGTCGTTCTATTTGAATGTTGCTGTCGGAAAGATCTCTCGCAAGATCTCGCGTAATCTTCTCCAAGTTCTCAACCTTTTTGCTAAGTTCGCCCACTGCTGAAGTCGTCTCAGTTGGCAATAGAACCCGTTCCCTGACATCTGACAGTTTGGAGCTGCATAACCACGAGTCATTTACTCATCGAAGAGCAGTTGCGGAGAGCTGTCCACAAAAGGGTCATCTATCGTGCGCTGTACAGGCAGCGCAGCAGCAGCCTTGTTTTGCCGTATGCGCTCGAGTGCCTCCCTCGGATTGAAAGCCATGATCTTAACGAGTATATATAACAACAAGATCCAAGCCGATCACTATCAGTTCTTCTTAGCACCCTTGATGGGAGCGACAGAACGTTGGGACTTGCAGTTGGTGCATTGAAGAATTTCGAGGCGTGTTTGCTTGTCCTTCTCCAATGTTGTTTTTTGGCTCTTGCACAACAAGCACTGCACGTATTCCTTGATGTACTTGAACAGCAGGTTTTCAACGTTCTTCTGCTGCAGTTTGTTCTTGATTGCTGAATTACTAATTGAATGTACTGAGTTGTTAGCCGGCGAGAGAACCGTCGGCTCCAAGCTCCGACAAGAAGAAGTTCATGACGTGAGGCATAGGTCGGTTGATCTGCTCACAGATAGGTCCGAAATTCTTGATGCAGATCTTCTTCGGAAGTCGTTCAATGTCGGGTGGACTAACTTGGATCTTGACCTTCTCGGCAAGAGCGGGGTTGTTTTTATGGAGTTCCTCTCGGATACGCTCAAGCAGTTTCTTGTAGCGAGCGTCATTATCTACTGGCTTCTATTTGGTCGCTTCGGCTGGTTTGTCTTCGACGACGGGTTTCTTAGCCTTTTTCTTGCCCTTGTCGAACTTGATGATGCTGAACTGAGTAAGTTATCAATGGTACATCGTCAAAGGCTTCTCCTTCCTTTGGTACTTCTGGTTGGTCTGCGGGTATCATGCTTAGTTGAATATGTAATTCTTTTATATCGGATGCAACATGTTGTGAGCTTTTAGAGTCATCGACTGCTGTTCCATGTCAAAGAATATCAAAAGAGAACACAAAATAGGCAGGGTGTAACTCAGCCTTTGTACCGATGGCGAGTTTGGTAGGCGCGGAGCAAACGCTAGTTTCGAGATTTTTCGTAGCTACGGCTATCTAATGCAATCGTTTTCTTTGTCAGGGGGCGGCTCTCCTGCTGACTCAGATCATGGGAGGAGACGTAAGTATGCTGCCGCTCGTTATCCACGCTTGGTCGAGCAAAAGTATCTTTACCGTCGTGGCTTCCCACATACGACCGCTTGTTGTGATTGGTGCTATGTGCGAGGCTGGAGTGATGATGTGACCTCCGCTTGGTATCTGAATTAACGGCATCACCCTTGCGGGTTGGCCTTCGAATGAACGATTGGTTGTGTTTAGTCACCTTCATAAACTAACTACTGTTATGATCTCCGTTTTCTGCTTTGGTGTGCTGCGCCAACATTTTTTGCTGGTGGGCTGAAGAACGGTTCAGGCTGATATCCCCAGGACTCAAATCCTTGACATTCTTTGTCGCAGAGTTCGAAGCGAGTGTCTTTATGTGTCTGATTCTCGTCCTGCCATCAATGCTGAGTCTTGCGTCGCTTGAGGTGTTGTGCCTTCGATTCAATGGCTGCACTTGTTCATAGTCAAAGTGTTAACTGGAGATATCTGCGCAGCTCGTTAGTTTGTCTTTGAGTTTCTTTTTGAGTAGGAGATAGTAGGCTGTGGTAATGTGATTATGTTTGTTGGCGTCGATGCATTTTCTGGAGTATTACTTTTCGTAGCCATAGCCGACCATGGTAGTTATGATGTCTTCATCGATGGGCATTCGATGGAAGCCAACAATAAGTCCTTGCGAAACGAATTTGCTGCCTCCCATTGTACACCATCTGTGCTCCATAATCTGCTATACTTTGTACCGATGGAGAGGGTCTACGCAGAGCACATGCGATAGCAGATCCTTGAGTTCAGGCGAAACGAAGGGAGGAAGCTCGTAACTTCCCGAAAGGATTTTCTTGTAGAGCGCCGAAGTGTTGGTATCTTCGAAAGGAAGGTAGCCACAAACCATCGCAAAGAGTATAACTCCACAGCTCCAGATATCAACGTCAAGGCCGTAGTATGGTTTGTTTGCGATCATCTCAGGAGCGGCGTAACAAGGTGACCCGCAAGCTGTACGTAACATATCGCCTTTCTTGTACGTGTTCGACAATCCAAAATCGACTATTCTCACGGTGTCGTTCCAATCAAGCAGGAGATTCTCTGGTTTGAGATCCCTGTGCACGATATTCAGACGGTGGAGGTAAGACACCCCAGCTACAATCTGCTTAAACAGCTGGCAAGCCTCTTGCTCCGGGATTCTTAGTTGACAACTGTCGTACCGCGTTCGTTCGACGATATGCTGGAAGAGTTCACCTTTGGCGACGAATTCCATTACCATGAACAAGTGTTTCGGTGTTTCGATGATCTACCTTTCACGATAAGTACCTCGTACAGCTGGATGATGTTGGGGTGTCGAACCAGCTTCAGAATGTGAATCTCCCTACTGACGCGTTCAACATCTGCGACATCCACTATCCGTTCCTTCTCGAGGATCTTGATTGCGACAGGTTGGCCACTAAGCTCGTGTGTGCCAAGCTTAACCTTCCCAAAGGTCCCGGAGCCGATGGTACGCCCAAGCCGGTAGCTACCGATGCAGCGGCTGGCCTGCGGACTCTGAGCGGCTTGCTCGTCGAGAGTGTTCATCCGTTGTTATAGCACCCTCCAGCAATATCAGTATATAATCGACAGTTCAATCACCATCAGATGCGAATTCGAAGTGTTCCTGTGGCCTCGTCAAACCCCTTGAATCTTTTGTCTACAAGGAAGAGGTTAAGGAATTTGTAGTAGCTCTCCAGCTCGCCAGTCTTCACGTGGTCCTTAAAGTTATTAAAGTTGCGAAATGTGACCAGCACCGAATGCCGAGCAGTCTTAATCAGCCTCTTATCAAAACTGAAGCTGTTTTAGCCGAATGTCACTGCCTAATCGAGGTCGACGTCTAATAGGTTAACAGGTGCTCGAAAGATGACCGTAATGTTCCCGTGGATAACCTGAAGGTTGCTTAGCTTAAGAAGATTTTCATTGGGGAAGTGATCCAGCAGGGCGATGTCTGGAACGGTTTCATACCGACAACATTTCGGAGCCCTGGGATTATGTTTGAGGAGCATTTTTATATCGGGGTTTTTCGTGGTTTGAGTACCAGAAGCCTTTTCACTGGGCTTCCGAGTCTGAGAGCTCGAGGAGCAGACAGTCACGTACTGCTGGCTTTGTCGGACAACGCACTCTTTTGGAAGAACCCCTTGGTAATTCTAACGAACAGCAGTGAGGTCTGTGCCTTGGGGGGCAAACATGGGATGGTTGTGCTTGATTGACCGATACTTTGAGGGCTAGTAAGAAGGGGTCAACACCTCTTCACTTGGAGAAAACTCCTCTGTGCTTCCAGTTGACTTCTTGCCGAATTTCTCCGGCTCTGAATCTGGTTACTGTCTGAATATTTAAGTTGCTTGCATGTTGGAATATTTTATGACCTCGCTTACAATCTTTACTGAAGACTTTGAACCAGGCTATTGTCGAGGAGGCGATACCTTCTGAATACTATTTTGTCTAGTCTCTTAGTATTTCTTTGGGGTTGATGGCTAAATTCTGACAAGATCTTTCAAAGGTAATTTCTCTGCTTTGGACATCTACGAACTCACGCCAATCGATTGGTTGGCCTGTAGTGCCCTTCCCTATTTGTTGGGTTCAATCCCGTACGGTCTTTGACAGGTATTGCTTGACGATGGAGTAGCTTGTGGAGCCTGGTGTGGTACGGGAGGGAGCTGAGCAGGTTGCTGGTTCTGTTCGTGCGTGACAGTCTGTAGTGGCTGCTGAACTGCAGGATAGTAATTTGATTGGCAAGGTTGCTGTTAACTTGGTATGAGAGTGGGGTGAGATCCGTTATTGAAACAGTTTTGTTGTTGCTGTTGTTGCAAGACGTAGCTTTGGTAGATCTGCTGCTGCAATTGCTGCTGCTGAAGCTGTTGTTGATGTGCCAGATACTGCTGGAGCTGAAGTTGTTCCATCTGCTGTTGCTGTTATAGTTGTTGAAGTCGTTGCTGTTCCAGTCTTTGTTGTTGCTGCCAGATTTGTATGCACTCTTGACTGAAAAACTGGGATTGTTGTGGGCACTGTTGCGCATAGTTGCATTGGTAGGTGCTCGGATCTTGCTGCTGTACCGCCTCAAGTGGGAGTTCAATTCTAAAGCTCGTCTATTCGGCTTCCATCACGGTTGAAGACTGACAGCATTGTTCTGGCTGTAGCAATGAAAAAAATTGGGATGATTGCTGCTGCTGGCATAGGTTCTGATGGTACTACTGTGGCTGCTGCATCTGAACTGCAGGTGGCTGCTGTGAATGCAGCAGTGCTTCTACAGCTTGCTGCGAAAAGGGATTTTTATCGACCGCCGGTACGCTAGGGGGCGATATCGACTGTGGAGCAGCATAAGACTGCATAATCTATGACGGCGACATCGAGAACAAACCCGGCCTATTTTGTGTAGTTGCTTGGACGGACTGAGTTTGAAATGGAGATGGCTGTGGCTGTAACTGATTCTATTGATCTAGACCCATGATGTTTCTGAAGGCTGGAGTGCAGTTGGCTATCGGAAGAGGCAGGTTCATGTTAACAGTTTACGCACTACTGTTCAATGAGAGTTGAGATTGGGTATTTGTTGTTACTGAAGTTTTGCTTGAAAAACAACTTCCTTGAGAACTCGGAGGCTGCTGCTCTGAGACTGGCCATCCAGCAGGAAACGGAAACGATTGTGGAGTCTGGTTGTTCTGGTTCGGCATTATCGGATTGTTCATGCTACTTCCAAGAGAGGGTGGAGTGGTTGAAAACTATTCGATCTTGCGCTTTTTAAAGCTGAGTGGCTCCTCCAGAAAGAAGTGATCTCGGGTCCTCCCTTTTTATGTTGCTTCGGGTGCCGGTGAAGAGAATACGTTTGGTTTATTCGGAGCAATTGACGAATTGTAGACAGGCAAGGAAGGTTTCTTGAATTCGCAGTTGATTCCTCCATTGTCGCCGAATAGGATACTCGAAGGACTGATATTTCCCGTGGTAGGCTGGCTCGTTGCGAATGGCGGATGCAAATTCATGGATGGCGCCATTTGGAATTGTGGAGAGTTACCTCCGAAGTAATTGTTTGGGTTTGAAGCTAATTGTTGCCTTTTCAGCTCGTTTTCCTGCTAAACCTTTCGCTGCTGGTCTAGTTACCTCTGCTGCTGATCAAACTATCTCTGGTGAGAAATAATCCCTTCTTTCTCTCCTTCATTGAAAGCGTTAGTATACGGCGGTACTATCTACCCAGCCTCGAATTTCTCTTAATTAAGGCTTAGAGGCTGCTAGCTCTGCATTGCGCTTGATTCGGTGCTGGGTTGTGAACCTAACATATTACCGGATTTTTCGGGTCTCGACTGCTCTCTGTTGCAAGTTACGGTTGGATAATTTGCTGCTAGTGACTCCGAGACAACGAAATCAAAGTTCAACCGACTACGCGGTCTCGCCCTCGAATCAGACACAATATGGTCTCGCTTGGCAGTGAATATTCTCCGAATTGGTCCTTGCTCATTCAAGGTAGAAGTTTAGCGTCGAGTTGTTTGAGGCTGAGAATTTCCATTGGGGATGTTGCCAGTTGTTGGCATCCCTCTGTGAGCTTGTTGCATTTCAGGAGGGTTCATGCGCTGCTGAGACGGGAATTAAATATTTATTGAGGCGCAAAAAGAAGGTTGGCGTTGTCAAAAACATTTTTAATTTCGGAGGGTCCGGCTGTTGAATGATTATAACTGGCAAAATAAACCAACTCAGGATTTCGGCGACCAAACAATTCGGTTTCATGGGATGTAGCAGCCATCCAAGTCGAAATCTCTAACATCTTTACTACGATAAAATGTTACAAGCTGAGGATGTAACCAAGCAGTTCGCTCACTTTCTGATTAGCTGTCAATGGAGGTTGGTGCGGGAGCTGCTGCATCCAATCATGCCCGGGAAAGCCTTGCTTTACGAGGTTGATGGCAAGCCTTGTCTGGTTTGGCAAACCCTCCTAAGCAAGTAGACCTCTTATGCTCGTTATAAATAGCTCACCCTCTTGGTAAGGAGCAAGCATTACCTCAGAAGCAACTAAACAACCACTCGCAGTTCGTGAAGTTTCGCGGTGTCATGATCAATCCATCGGAAGATGAAGGGATGTTCGTGCTGGTCGTGATCTTCGACTATTATGAAGCCAGCATTGATGAGTGGTTCGACAGCCTGCTCAATGAGATGAGTTCTCAGATCGATGTAGAACGCGTTACAAATATTTTTTGGAGGTGTCTCACATCTGTCGTTACTGCACTGCTCTGCTTGTAGAGGAGTGGAATATACCACGGGCAGCTTCACTCCAAGAGCCTTCTGATGTGCGGTGATGAGGTGAGACTGCTGTTCAACCCTGCCCAACCGACATCTGTGGAGCTACTCCGGGATAGCAAATATTGGGAAAAACTTCTGTATTTGGCGCCCGAGGAATTCGCCCACTTAAGGTCCAACCAAGATATTAGCACGCTGGATCAAAGAAAGTGTGATGTCTCCAATTGCGGTATGATATTTGTGCATTTGCTGATGAAATTCGTGACTGTGTCAAACCCCAAGTCACTGCATAGCCCGGAGGAACTTCACGAGAGCCTGATAGCTATCAAGAAAGTGTTTGGGTTCGAAGTGTACGATGTGTTGCAGAGCATGACAAAGCAAGATCCACGCGCACGTCCTGACTTCTACGAACTGATCATCCAGTTGGAGGATATCGCGCAACTCAACAGAAAACTCCATGCACGTTCCCGGGCATCTATTTCGGTCGATCCTAAAGACAACAAATCTCCCAGAGAACCTATACACATATTTCGCCGGCAAAGCGCGCTTCGAAATATGGAAGTCGAGCACGAAGGTTGCATCACCTCACTCTGCTATTTCCGGTGCTGAGATGCATACTCGTTCAGTATATGAATAGTGTCACTTCACAGTGGGTGGAATTATTTGCCTCAAACTCGTATGATAGAGTTCTCGCCAGTGCCGGTGATGCAGCTTAACAAGCCTTCGACAGCTGGAAACTGCGATCTGAGGCTTCAGGTATGGCTTGGCCTCTATTGGTTTGCTCGTGCTCGGATGGCTGAACCCACTCAGTAGTAACCTTAATCTGTTCAGTGTCGATGCTTAACAGCGGGAGTGGTCGTTGGTTTGTTCATTGGTCACTACCCCGGCCGTCGTGACATTATTGATCTCCTCAGTCTGAGTGGATATCTTTGCGTGTTGTTTTATGTTGATACGGCAAGGTTCAGCTGATTTGACATTTCTCGAACGAAGCTTTCTGTTGAGATGATTCAGAATCAGATTGGTGTTGGTTGAGTCATTAATACAGTTGTTAGGTTTACGGAGGGGATTGCTTTCGTCTTGGATCAACGTCTCCACTGCATCTTCCAGATCGGCTTCAAACCGCTCAACATACCGGTCTATGTTGCGAGGTATCAACATTAACGAACCCTACCGTGGAAGTTGTGCAGAGTTTGCTCCTTATCGGCGTGGCACTCTGCTGGTGGCGTCGTCTGCCATCATTTATTCGAAGTACTGCCGGAACTGTTATCGCTATTTTCTACGGTTTACTGACAGGCCACGTTTGTTGGGTTTAGCTGAGACTCGCGAACGTGTTGCTGTGAATACTTTGATCCTTGTTGATGTGCTCGTGTGCTCGGTGCTCTTCCTTGCACCCGTTGCTCGCTTGGCATCCCCTCCGGTTTGGGGCTTCCACTTCTCAAGCTATTCTAGCAATTCTAAGGGTTCTTTGGTCTGTAGTCTCGATTCCTTCCGAGGAGAAGCCGAAGCTAGTTTTGCAACGATCGTCTCTGGAGGGGTCTTCTTGCCAATCAATGATCCGGTATGAGTGCTAACAAAAAACTCCTGGTCTGACTTTTGTTTCTTCAAAGATTCTTCTTTGCAGATCGAATTCTCCAGCACTTGGGTATTACCTTTGCTATTGTTTCTATTTTGCTCCATCCACCGCTCGTTCGAACGATGCCGTTGTAGCCTGAACCTTTTGTAGATGATTTGCTGCTCGCTATTGTTCGTAAGGACTTCGAATTCCTTGCGGATAGACTTAGACAAAACTGCGAGAAAATCTTAACGAATTCGAACATCCTGATACTTCAGCAACAGGGTGTCCAGCTGGTTTTTGAAATCCTCCCGGAAGAACTGTCCCTTGCGATGCTTATTGTTTTGTTTCTTAGTTTTCCTTTTGGTTCGTTCCTCCGCTCTGCTGCACAAGGGGTTGCTAAACTCCTCCTCGGATGATGATTAAACGTCGTATGGGTCGATGACCTTGCCGGTCTGCTCAAATACAGTCACATCATTGCGCTAAATTCTGCGGATTCCTTTTAGTATGAAGAATTCGTCAAGCGAACTAACATAATTTTCGTCGACGATAAGCTCCAGCAAAAGGTTGATTAGACTTCGGTTTTCTTCCAAGACAAACTGCACTACCTTCGACATGTATCTAAAGCTGTGCATATTTCTCGAGCCGCCCTCGGTATGCTCCTTATTGAGCTGGTAGAGCTCTATGAGATTCTCTGTGGTGAATTGCAGGCTCTTGCTGTTCATCGAATAGAACAAAAACTTCTTGAATACTTTCTCGGAGACTCGCCCATTAAACCTTTCGTAGAGCCTAGATGACGATAGTAGGGTACTCATGTCCGACAATGCCGGATTGCTCCACTGAACAAAACTGCTGCAAATTGTCACCGAACTGTAGACGTAGAGTCTCAGCTTTCTTGATGCAGTGGTGCAGAAGGTTCAGAGCAAACCGTTCCTTCTGAACCAGCTTCTTGCGTATTTCTATGATGAGTTCGAGCATGTCGATGTTAAGGTCCTTTGTTACAGTGGCCGTACGATGATGTTGTGGATGAAGTAGAGGGCAGAGTCCATGACTTAGATGGGATTCACGTGTTTGGCACCGTATAGTCTCTCGTTCGAGGAGCTTATGCTACTGGCCTTTCGATATTCCATGTAAATGTTTCGAAACGGGAAAGTTAAATGTTAGTCATCACTTGAGTGCCATTTTCCTGTCCAGTTGGTACTGGAGGATGCTCATCGCAAGATCTTCACGCATTGGGGCTGTTGAGTAGTAGGCAGTTGTGGATTGATAGGCATTGCGGCTCGGTGTTTTGTCTTGTCGCAAATATTTATGAAGGAAGCTTGGACGATGCGACACCGCTGTTAATTCGGAGGTTGCTACAGTTGCCCTTGACTTTCTTGGGGACTTCTCTCTGCGATCAACGATTCTTCTTAATTACGAGGATGAAAGTGACCTTCTTGGTAAAACCTTCTGCTTAGGCTATGGGTAATGGCTTTCCACT
>ERZ724508.956-NODE-956-length-18717-cov-12.279927_pt1 | contig 18717 bp, 12 predicted proteins | sample MGYA00376041_ERZ724508 | MGnify/ENA primary metagenome ERZ724508 (study PRJEB28724, sample SAMN07190887) | wastewater metagenome | isolation source: effluent of sewage treatment plant in Hong Hong | place: USA: Christiansburg, Virginia | collected 2016-03-01 ...
CTCTTTGCCAATCACTTCATATAATCCAGAGGAAACCCCTTTGGATTATATTTTGAAAATTATATGAAAACAATCATTGTTGATGTAGCACCGAGACAACTCCAGCAGGATGAACTCGATTATCGCATGAGTGAGCTCGAATCACTCGTCTCAACCTACGGTGGAGTCACGATTATCAAGCGAATACAAAAGCGTGATGAACCAGATTATAGTACCTATATTGGATGAGGAAAACTTGAAGAGATAGCTATACTCGCAGAGGAGCTCGGCGCAGAGTTACTAGTGATCGGCAATATCCTCAAACCGGCACAACTCTTCCACATCGAGCAATTCTTTGAAAAACGAAAATTCAAGATCAAAGTATGGGATCGTGTCGATCTCATACTCAAGATATTCAGTGAACATGCTATATCTCCGGAATCCAAGCTCCAGATTGAACTTGCGTCTATCAAACATATGTGACCGAGGATCTTTGGTATGGGCATGGAACTATCGCGCCAATGAGGCGGATCAAGACTCGCACGTGGACTGGGTGAGACCAATACAGAGATTATGAAACGTCATCTCCAAGAAAGAGAACTCTCTATCAGAGAGAAACTCAAAGTCTATGAACGAACTCGCAGCGAACACAGAAAATCACGCAAACGAAAACAACTCAAAACCATAGGAATTGTCGGATATACGAATGCTGGGAAATCAGCCCTTGCAAATGCTCTCACAAAAAAATGAGTCCTCTCAGAGAACAAGCTTTTCGCGACGCTCACCACAGCAGTTGGAAAGATGTGGATACCAACTCAAGATGGAGTTGGAAAAGAAGTACTTGTCTCTGATACGATCGGATTCATACGTGATCTCCCTCCTGACCTGATCGATGCGTTCAAATCAACCCTCGAAGATTCGATCGAATCAGATCTTCTTCTGCATGTTATCGATGCGAATGATCCAAATAGAGAAGATAAGATCAAAGTGGTGAATGCAACCCTCAAACAAATTGGTGCAAAGAATGACCGAATACTTGTATTCAATAAGTGCGATCTTCTCAGTAGTGAACAAAAACAAGAAATTCTTTGCAATCCCCTCTTTAAAGAGGCTATCTTGGTAAGTGCAGCAAATAGTGAAAATCTCGATCAACTCAAAGACCATATTCTCCAATATATCACATAACATTATGATAATAAACGATCTTCATTCATACTGCGAATACTGCAATCATCCATCAACAGACAAATATCATCATCTCCATAAACACTATCATGACCATCATTATGGTGTGCGAGTATCCAATGATACGGAGCTTTTTGCTCGTCTGATTCTTGAGATCAATCAAGCATGACTCTCTTGGACAACGATACTCACAAAATGGGACAATTTCTATCATGCCTATGATCAATTCAATATTGCAAAAGTCGCAACCTATGCGGATGAAGATATTCAAAGACTCCTCGGAGATGCGGGCATTATTCGAAATAAACTCAAAGTAGGGGCTGCCATACACAATGCGCAAGAAATTGTCAAAATTCAGAAAGAGTATGAATCGTTTGGGCAATGGATTCAAATGCATACAAACAATCAGCCAACACTTCTCGAATGGCAAAAGATCTTCAAAAAACAAGGTTTCAAATTTACCGGCTGAGAGATCCTACGAGAATTTCTGGTCAGTACTGGATATATGAAAGGAGCTCATGGCATAAATTGCCCATTCTACCAAAGATAATACAATCAAACTATGATCTACATCATCCCAACTGATACTTGTTATGGTCTTGCGGGCTCATATGATGAAATTGCATATGAACAAATCTATGCAATCAAGCATCGAGATACTTCAAAACCACTCGCTATCCTTGTGAAGAACTTCGAAGACCTCCCGAAATACATCAACATCTCAGAAGAACAGATAGATATTCTCAGAGCATACCCCCACCCATGGAGTTGCCTCGCAGAACGCAAGAGTGATGCCTCAATTCCAGCGAAGCTCAGAGCAGATAGCAAATATCAAAAGCTCTCTCTGAGGGTTGCCGAAGTTTGTATTCCTGAAACGATCAGAGATACTCTCCCCTACCCACTCTTTCTTACATCAGCAAATCACTCCGGCGAAATGGAAGCTCATACCCTCGAAGATGCAAAGAGCATTGTACATGATAGCAATATCAAAATGCAATCTTTTGATGGTGGAATATGCGATAAACTAGGGTCGAATATTTTTGAATTCATGAAGTGATCAAATGAAAAAATCTACTTGCGTAGAAATTATTCTTTGTAGACATTACAAAGTAAAATCCCGCAGAAACGCGGGATTTTTTAGGTGATAGCCAGTAATTTCTGACTGAAGAAATCCTCAGCAGGAACACCACGACCATTAACAACAATAAGATTTGCCAGATTTGTCATCTTTTGGAAAAACTGCCGACAGGCATCTTCCCCAAAAGGAACAAGAACAGCACCACCGTAATTTGGCTTTACAGCCATGACAGTAGGATGATGAACGATCCGCCCCGTCTTTATGTGGATAATAAACACCCTTTTACCACATTCACTCATGTCTAAACGAAACATGAAAACCTCCTCTTTTCTGAATTGAATGGAGAGTCATAATAATAACTCTTGTATTTTTGTCAATTCTTATTAGAATATACAACACCTCAAAACTTCTATGTGACAACTCGCATCACTCTTGCAAAGATATAGCTGTCAGTGATATGCTATGGTCGATCTATCGTCACCAAGTTACGATGATGCCGAGATTGTCCTCAGGAATCTTTAACTCGATATCTTTATAAGAACATTTGTTCTACTCTATGTAAATCAGGTCAAGACAGTTAATATAAAATCAATCCTAATTTATACTTATTCTTGCTATATGAATTCAGAAAATACCCCTCTTTCAGAGAAACAAAAAAAACAAAAAGAAAAAAATCTCAAGCGTATTGCACTAGAACAAGCTAAAAACGATGAAGTGAATGCTAAAATGGAGTCATTCAGAGTAGAGCCTATACCATCAGAGATAGAGCATATTCAAGAAAATAAAATGTATAAAACGATAAAAATAGCATCCGAAAAGGTAGAGATGCTGTTAAATGAAAAGAAAATACCAAGCCCACAAGAACTTGTAGAATTTCATAAGATCATGTGAAAATCACCCAGAAAAAAATATACTGAAGATCTTCATATTATTCAAAAAGAACTTTGAGAAATTCTCTGCACAATAGTTCGTATGGGAGTAAATAAAACTCATATGCATCAAAAAAATGAAAACAAAGTGCCTCTTGCTTCAATTAAAAGCGCACTTAGTCGTCTTGAGGCAGATTATAAGAATAATAAAAATGGTATGATCTCCAAAGAAGATGTAGCCTGGTACAATAATATCCTTGGAATTACCAAGTCATCTGATTGGCTCACAAAGGTTGGAGAAATACGAACAAGATTACAACGCATGATTGGATAAAGAATATAATATCCCACCGTATGGTGGGATATTATATTTATGAATGTTTCTTTGATCTCAGTATTTTTCCAAGCACTCAGCCAAATATCATTCCTATGATCGACATAATAAGTCCTACGATCAGTGCTGGTACAATCGTTGCATCCGTCTCATGCATACTCGCATAGATCCACGCAATGATTCCAAAACTACTTGATAGCACCGCTCCAGCTGTATTTGCCCAATGGGTATAGAGACCAAAAGCAAGTGGAACAAATGCACCAACAAGCACAAAGGTATAGGAATTTTGCACGAGTTCAAATATTGTAGCATCCCCGAGAGCAAGATACATAGCAACCATTGCTACGAATATCACACAAATACGAGTCAGACGAAGAAAACTCTTGTCTGAGAGATTGCCTCGAAAGAGCGGATGAAGAAAGTTGCGGGAGAGGATCGTCGCAGGAGCGAGGAGCGCACCAGAAGCCGTACTCATAATCGCTGAGAGAAGAGCACCGAAGAAGATAATCTGGAGAAAGAGCGGAGCATGATTGAGAACCAGTGATGGAATCACTCCCTCAGCATCGTCCATACCAATGAAACTTGGTTCAAGTACCCGAGCAATGAGAGCAAGACCAAGTGGGATCATCGCAAATGAGAGATATAAGAGTCACGCGATGATCGATCCCCAACGAGCTGTATTCGCGTTCTTTGCAGACATGATACGCTGATAGACATCTTGTTGTGGTATCGATCCAAGCCCAATCGTGATCCACGCTGCAATGTAGGCGAGATAATCTTTTGCTGTGAAATCGGCAGGAATCAATCGAAAATGATCCACTGGAGTCATACTCAAGACATGGGCAAATCCACCAGCCTTATCCTGAAGATACCAAAAAATTGCAATGAGACCGACGAAGATCACCAACATCTCGATGAAATCTGTGATCGCTACCGAGATCATACCGCCTCGATACGTATAGATGAGGACAACGAGCACACCGATGAACATACCGTACATCTGCGGAATCGCTCCTCATGTCACTGTTTGGAATATGATTCCAAGTGCTATAAATTGTGCTGCAACCCACCCAAAATACGAAAGTGCGATAATGAGTGAACAGATAATCTCTACAAATCTCCCATACCGTTCTCGATAATAGTCACCGATCGTGAGATGATGGAGTGAATAGAGTTTCTTCGCAAAGAAGACTCCAATAAGGATAAGGCACAGTGCTGTACCAAAAGGATCGGTGATCACTCCGAGAAACCCATGATTGAGCATCTCAGCAGCCGTTGCAATAATCGTCTCAGAGCCGAACCAAGTCGCAAAAGCAGTCGCGATAACGACCGGAAGTGAGAGGCTCCTCCCTGCAAGGATAAAATCCGTAGAAGTCTTCACACGACGTGCAACATAGAGGCCGATGAGAAGATCGACAGCAAGATAAGCAACGATGAAGAGGAAAAGAGGAGTCGCAAGAGAGGAAAAACTCATAGTAAAAAATGAGTAGCTAAACTCTCGTATAGTAGCGGATTTTGAAAGATTGCAAACAAATAAATACCCACTACAGGTGGGTATTTATTTGAGTCGATTTCTGAGATATCTCAAGCTTATTTATAAATTAAAGCTTCACCTCCTTGATTTTCTCAAAATTAAAATTTTTCTCAGATCATCAATCTTTTGCGACCAATCAATAATAACTGTATCCCATATATGCTAACTGTGCCAATTTACGAGGAGTTACATTTCTCCAGAATCACTTATAGTAGATCTGAATATTAGTCCTATTGGAAATAGCATTTTTAATAAGATCCTCTTTTTCTTTATCTGTTTGAGTTGATTTCTTAGTAGCACTCTGATGACTGCTCCTGTGTGAGGGGCTTGAGGTTGTCGTCTTACACGACATACAATATTTTCAAGATCAAGAAAGCAAGTTACTATCCTGAAAATCTTCTATATCCTTCAATTCTCAACACTTTGGACAGATTTTCTTTTTACCATTCTTAAAGCTTTCAACATCATTTATAGTTGATTCAATGATTCCTATATTTTCCGATTTAGAACGTGTTTCTCGATCGATGATCTCTTTGATTCGTTCAGAAATAGTTTCTGATTCATTCCCTTTATATCCAAGATTAAACTTATTCAATCGAAGAAAAATGTAACCATATGACTCAAGTACCTTTTGCCTATAAATATCATCATCCTTTTGGTAAAATTCAAAAGTGGAAGCATTTGCTTCTGAGAGATTTGTAAAATGCTCCTTAAAGCCATCATATTCAATAATAATTCGAACGCTCCTACCCTCATTCTTAAATAGTAAAAGGAAATCAACCTTATACTTTGGATGATTATAATAAGGATTTAAGTCTTTTAGGTACTGTCCTATATTGAACTGAGGTATCAATTCCAAACTATCTTTATTTAGATTATAGAATTCTGAATCGAGTATCCAATTCAGCACATTCGATTCCATTGGAGAATTTTTATCAACTTCTCAAATCTCTCTTTCTGATAATAAGTTTTGATAATGTTGAAGCGCTATTTTGATTGATCCATCATTGAAATCTTCAACTTGTTTACTCAGAATAAACCACATTTTTTCTTTCGCACGAGAAAATCCAACATTTAGTCTTTGAGCTTTAATCTTATCTTCCTCAATCACTGAAGCGTTCAAATCCTTTATAAATATATACCCTAACTTATCCGATTCTTTTGTTGCTACCATTGAGTAGATAATAATGTCCCGCTCCTCTCATTGGCAAGTATCAAAAGTCCAAACCTTAAGCTTAAAGGATTCAAGAATAGATTCCTTATTCGGGAGATTGAATATTAGCTTCTGTATATAGCGTTGTTGTTCAGTGTGCGGTGTAATAATTCAAACTGTCTGAGTTGATCCCTCATCAATAAGTCTCTTTATTTGAGAAACTATAAACTCAGCCTCTGAAATGTTAACATTTTTAATGTTTGATGTTTGCAGAGTTTCTTCATCTAAAATGGTAAATTCTATTACTTCAGATATTGGCTTTCCACGAATCTTCATCACTTGTAATCCTCATCAATAGAAATGCTTATTTGAAAAAGAAATCAACTCTCTATATCATCGAAAGTGTTTTCTGAGCTCAACCTCATAGTTCTTCATTGATCCTATGAAGTCGAGAATTGAGCTCTTAATATTAAATTTTCTTAGTCGTTCAAGACTAATATCGGATCTATTTTTTTGACTAAATTGTGACTCAAGATTTTTTACATACTGAGTATTCGTTTCTGAGCTTGCCTGAGATGTCTTAACATTACTAAATTGTTTCTCATCTCAAAGTACTATAACTTTCTTTGCTCTAAATAGTGCTGGTAACGCTTGAGCGATAGAAACCTGAGAGGCTTCGTCAATAATGACCAAATCAAACATTTCAAATTCAAGAGGAATAAAATCTGAGTATGTTCGAATATTTGCTATTATACAAGGAAAAGCATTCTTGAGTTCACTAAATAATTCTCGTGGAAATTTCTTTTTATCTTTAATGATATTTTTCAGAGTCTGAACATCATTTGCATTTTTCTCAGAGAAATTAATAATTCTCTCATCCATTACCGATGCCATATTAGCAGTCATAATCACCTCAATTTGTTTCTTTTGGGGCAAGAAACACGATAATCTTGCTTGCATTACCTTTTGGTACTTCTGATAAATTTTTAAGTAAGTTGCATACTCAATAAATTTTTCCTTTCAGAGTGAGAAGAAATCATGAAATATAAGCCAATATACATTATCGTCAGGAATATTAAAGAAGTAGTTCTCGACTATTTCAATGTCTTTTAGGTTTACGATAATCCTATTAACATCGTCTAACATCTTCTTATTTTCTTGAATCTTAGGATCGACTTCAGCAAATTCTAAGATCTCATTTTCATAATTCTTCTCGAAGACTTCTTTTAAGATCATTAAATCAATCCAATTTTCAATTTGAAATACACTATAACGTCCTAATTCATTCTTCTCTATAAAGTCTGATATTAAATCACTTACTCCAAAATTATTCCTCTCATTACCAATATCCTTATTAATAAAAGCTCATAGTAACAATCGCTTTTCCAACAATATTGGAAATGACTCTTTTTTATCAGTTATAAAATCAAAATAGTCGTATAGCTTTTTGATTAGAAAAATATCTTTATGTGGGTTTTCTGAAAGATGTGGAAATTTTCTTCTAAAATTTTGATTTGCCGCTCTCAGGTCGTCTTTTGAGAACAAGAATCCAACTATTGGCTTCCGTATGCTTTCAATTTTCTCAATGTAATCTCCAATGTAATTAAGCTGATCAACTGTAATATTTTTTCAAAAATAGCCTAATTCTTCATCAGAAATATTTATTCCATAGTCTAAAATATCCTGTTTTGATTCATTAAACTCAGCATATACGAGAGAAAGTATTTTTAAATCATCTATTGTAAGTTCCGATAGATCTCTATCTGGAAGTAACCCCTTCAGGATAAATTCGTTTGATGAAAACTGGATACTTACTATTTTTTTAATCTCTTCAGATGCGTCCTTAATAGTACTTAGATCATTTCACTCAATCTCCAATAGGTTCGAATCAATATCTGACAATAAAGCTTGAGCTGATTCAAGAATTCGTATCTTTGTCTCAAAAAATTCGATGTGTCAATTTAGTACAGTGAGATCTGAAGCTATTTCAATATTTATATCAGAAAGATTTTCCCGAAGCCGAAATATGCAATTTATAAAGGATAGATACGCTTCTATGCCTCATTCAAAATCAAATACTTCTTCAGGGCTTACTGTTTCGACCATTTGAGGAAACTCATCTTCAAGCTGAAACATAAACTCAAGCTCTTCTTTTGAAACTTGAGACTGAAAATAAACATCTTTTTCGATATCATTTCTCATTGCTTTTTCTATTTCCTCACGATTAGCATTCAGCTGATTAATTTTTTGTTTAAAAACTTGATGATGTTGTTTAATGTCTCTAAGAGCTCCACCTGAGACAATTTGATTAAATCTATTCCCATTTTTTCAGATACGAAAAATTGGATTCTGAAAAGTATCATTAATTCTTATAGAGTTTAGAGTATCTGCAATCTTAGACTCTACAACATCAAGAGCCTCTTCTTTATCAGAAACCATTAATACTGATTTTCAATTGAGTATATAATCACATACTATTGCTGTGATTGTATGAGACTTACCTGTACCAGGAGGACCCTTAATAACCAGATAAGAACAATCTGGGTTATTGAGTGCTATTAGTGCCTTTCGTTGTTCTTCATTAAGCGGTACAGGTGCCTGATATACGAGTCGATCAACAATATCAGTATTATCCCATTCTTCATTCACTTCCGAAGAAATATTTACAGGATTCTTATTAATAAACCCATCTATTAGCTTTTCGAAAACTTGAGTTAACTGAGAGTCTGGGGCGAGTGTAAGAATTTCCTCATAATCATTAACAATTGATTCATCTGATTTATCAAAGAGAGTAAAATAACAATTATTTGATAACGAGACTAGTCTAGATACTGCTTTTTCTTCTGAAAGATTATCCAATGAAATTACATTATCAGTCTCAAAATAATGAGATAATTCACTTAAAATATTATTGAAGTAATCAATATGATTATCAATATTATTGATATATATAATGCGATCTTCAATAGACTTTATATTTCATTTCTTGCCCGTAATTGCATTGTATTCTTGTAATATCCAATCTACAGCATTTCGATTAATATATACAGGTGAATCAAAAGCAATACTCCACTCTGAATCTTTTCTTACTAAGGTTATTGGTGTGAAGAAAAGAGGATATTTTGTCTTCTGAAAAGATATATCATAGAAATAAAAATAGAGTTCTGTTTTCTCAAAAATCTTACTATTATTGTATATTTCTCATACTTCATCAAAGAAATCATCTAAATTGTATGATCAGAAAAAAGACTTAAGAAGACTTTGTATATCAGAAAGATTACAAAGCTCTTGAATTTCCTTAAGCAAGTCTACTTCAATTTCTGCAAAATACTTCCGAATTGACTCAGCTAATTGATCTTCAGCACGTTTCCTAAGTTGATCTCCAATCTCCATCTTCATTAGCTCTTTTGAATTCTCATCACCACTTCCAAGATTATTTAACGGTTTCTCAAGAGTTATAAAGAGTGGCTCGAGTATATTCGTTTGAAAAATTGATTGAATATCAAAGTATGACTCCTCTAAAAATCTATCATATTCCTCAGAAAATATTTTCTTATTATCCTTGATTTTTAAAAGGATCTCGTTGGTTAATACTTCAATAAGGTCAGGACTAATTTGATCAATCTTTTCTTCAATAAGTTCAAATAAATTCTTGGGGACTATTGTTGCATACTGTTTCCTTTTAATTTTTATGAGTCATTCTGTAAATTTTGATTTCAAAAGACTAAGTGCATCGCTTCTTGCATTTGGAAATTTATTAAGCGAGACACCCAATAACAGGTTTTCGTCATTTTGAAAACGTACCTGTCTTTTTGGGGTACGTTTCTTATGAAAATCAGTTTCCAGAAAATCTCTAAAATATTTTGAGATTTCTCTTACAAGAAAGTTATTATCAGACATGAGTTATCTATTAAAGGAATATCATTAAATCTCAAATTTTGAGATTTAATGATATAAATCGAGGCATTATTATATTGAATAAACAGCAAAACAACAGCTAACAAATATAAAAAGCCAGCAAATTTACTGGCTTTTTATATTTGTACTACTATTCATCATCTTCTTCGAATTTCACACCACGTTCTGCTCGGATCTTCTCCGTAATAGCATTTGGAACTTGTGCATAATGAGCAAATTCCATAACGTAGGTTGCTCGACCTTGAGATGAAGATCGGAGGTCTGTTGCATATCCGAACATCTCAGAGAGAGGCACGTGTGCTCGGATAATCTTCGCGAGACCGCGCTCTGTCATCTCGATGATTTGACCGCGCTTGGAGTTGAGTCCACCGAGAACTTCACCCATATACTCTTCTGGAGTATTCACCTCTACGAGCATTACTGGTTCGAGGAGTACTGGCTTTGCCTTCTTTGATGCTTCACGGAAACATTTTGATGCAGCGAGCTTAAATGAAAGCTCATTCGAGTCAACATCATGGTAGCTACCGAATGTAAGAGTTGCCTTGATATCAACGATTGGGTACCCGGCGATCACACCACGAGAGTATGCAGCCTTGAGACCTTTTTCAATACCTGGGATGTATTCACGAGGAACCACACCACCCACAATCTTATTGATGAATACATTCTCTTCCTTGAGTCCTTCTGGATCTGCTTGGCGCATTTCAGGAGTAATAGTCTCGAATGTCATCACGACATGACCATATTGTCCACGACCACCAGTTTGCTTTTGATGTTTTGTTTCTTGATCAATCACCGACTGTGTAAATGTCTCACGATATGCAACCTGAGGAGCACCAGTATTTGCCTCTACCTTAAATTCACGTTTCATACGATCAACGAGGATCTCAAGATGAAGCTCACCCATACCTGAAATGATCGTCTGGCCTGTCTCAGCATTAGATGTCACACGGAATGAAGGATCTTCTTCGGCAAGCTTGTTGAGAGCCATACCCATCTTTTCTTGATCTGCTTTAGTCTTTGGCTCTACAGAGATAGAGATAACTGGCTCTGGAAATACCATTCGCTCAAGTACAACGTGTGCATTCTCATCACAGAGAGTATCACCCGTCTTTGTATCCTTGAGACCAATGACCGCACCGATATTACCAGCTGGGATCTCTTCGATCTCTTGACGTTGATTTGAGTGCATCTGGAGGAGACGTCCAATACGCTCCTTCTGTCCTGATACAGAGTTGTATACGTATGATCCAGACTTGAGAGTACCAGAGTATACACGAACGAAAGTAATACGCCCTACAAATGGATCAGTCATCACCTTGAAGGCAATAGCTGCAAGAGGTTCTTTTGGATCTTGCTTGAGAGTAATAGCTTTCTCTTCATCATCTGGATCAATTCCGGTAATAGTACCATTATTTACATCCATTGGAGATGGAAGATAGTCAACGATCGCATCGAGGACAAGTTGTACACCCTTGTTCATAAGTGATGAACCACACATAAGTGGATAGAGTGCACTTGCAATAGTTCCCTTACGGAGACCCTTCTTGATATCAGCAACTTCGAGAGTACCAGCATCAAAGAACTTATTCATAAGCTCCTCATCTTGCTCGGCTGCACGCTCTACGAGCTCTGCATGGAGCTTGTCTGCTTCTGCTTGAAGATGTGCAGGGATAGCAATCTCCACAACTTTCTCTCCCATTTTTCCTTCGAACTCGTATGCCTTCATAGCAACGAGATCAATAATACCAGTGAATTCTGACTCTTCACCGATTGGCATCTGAATACGAACAACTTTATTTCCAGCAAGACGCTTGATAATAGAGTCATAAGTCATATTGAATGATGCACCTGTCTTGTCCATCTTGTTTGCAAAGGCAATACGAGGAACATCATACTTGTCAGCTTGCTTCCAAACCGTCTCAGACTGAGGCTCAACACCTTGAGAACCATCAAATACCGCAACTGCACCATCGAGAACACGCATAGAACGCTCTACCTCGATCGTAAAGTCAACGTGACCTGGAGTATCAATAAGATTGAGCTGAATTCCCTTCCATTCAGTCGTTGTTGCAGCAGATGTGATAGTGATACCACGCTCTCGCTCCTGCTCCATCCAGTCCATAGTTGCCTCACCATCGTGAACTTCACCGATTTTATGAGATTTTCCAGAGTAGAACAAAATACGCTCCGATGTAGTAGTCTTACCAGCATCGATATGTGCACAGATACCGAAATTTCGGATATCCTTGAGATCTTTGGAGATCGCCATACAGTTGTAGATTATAAAATTTTTGCTTCGGGATTATAGAGAAAATTGCCCTGATGACAAGGCAATCCCAAAAAGACGCGGATATTGTATTGAGAGAAGGGGAAAAGTCAAAAGATGCCAAAATACTTCACTCACTATCTCATCAATGTATTGCGAAGATTTTGAAACCGTAATATGCACAAGTCAAGACGTTTTTTTTGAAGTACAGTTGTATTTTCAAGTGTTCATTCCATCTCATTCAGTTGATCTCTTGCGGTAATAATACGAAGCTGATGATCATTCATCTGAGATACTAAATGCATTTGTAAAACTCACATAATATGATTTGTTTTTTGAAAAAGATCTCAAACTAATTTTGACACATAGAATTTTGTTTGCTTATTCGAGAGAGGAACAAGAAAATATCGGAATCGTACCAAAAAGAGTATTTTTTCATGGATCATTTCTGACAGAATAAGAATTTCTTCGATACTCTGTTCTTCAAGTGCCAAAAGCTCGCTTATCGAATCAAGTTTACATCAAAGAGATAAGATATCTTTGATTGAATTGTCATAACTTTTTCTTAAGAAAGTATTCAGACCTATCCAACTAAAGAGAACGGCAACAAAAAAAGAGAAACTCAAAAAGAAAACGAGATAGCTTCCATCATAGATCGCGCTCATAATGAATGAGCCAATCGACATACTAATAAAAATAAATACTGTAACCATTACTCTTAAAAAAAATACTCATAGTATTATCGAAGTTCTGAATTTTAAAATTCCTTAACTCGAATGTTCATCCTTGATAACTAAGTAAGCAATGTTCCCGATCATCAAATAACCGAAGGAGATTACAGTGAGTGTATCGATCAATCAATCATCTAATGTAATATATCCAAACGAGCAAGCTCAGAAAATAAATCACCATCATAGACACAAAAAAAGAAGATATCCTTTCAATCTCAAAAATCAAAATAGTGGTGCTAAATCGGAAATATTTCTGGTTGTCATAAAACAATAAGCAAACTAATGATAAAAAATCTACCTCTCAATCACCTCACCAAATTCCTTGCGCCAAATATAGCGGTCAAGAATGTAGTGAGTTAGCTGAATACTCGCAAGTCATGCAACAATGATCGGCAATATATCCTTCGTGGAGATAGAGTAAAATACATTACCAAATACGACTGCATGTTCTTGCCAGACAAATTGATCCCAGCTAAATTCTTCAATGTATGCAAGAGTTATAACCAAGAGAAAAACTCAAATTCCAAGCAGTATTCGCGATATTTTTGACAAGTCAGATTTTCGTCTTGTGACGCTCGATATCACTAATCCGTGATAGGCAATCCCATGCAGCAGCATGACTCCACAACCAAAAATCACAAAACTCTCATATACGATAATCCCCCATCACCAGATAAAAGCCGTCATAAGGATATAGAGATATTTGAGTGGATTCGGGCGATATCATTCTCCCTTTATAAAGTACATCTGCGAGAGAATATAGATCAAACTCAGGAGGATCGCAACGAGTGAAAATAGGTCGAATCGTGCGAAGAAAGGAGAGAGAAAATCAAATTCGCCATCCACAAACCACTCCAAATCAATATCACTCGAGCGTGATATCCAGTATGCAAGCGGTATTCCTGTTGCTATCCATAGAGCCATTTTATCGAGTCTTCGTAACCATGTATGATCCATCTTCTGTGGGATATGATCTCTTTTGGCATAGAGAAGAGTGATGCCAATTTGCTGCTTGATAAAATGATACGCAGCAATGAGAGCAAGCACCTGAAAAAGGAGAAAGAATCCTTCTCATTGTGAACTATATGCCAATGCTAACAGTACAACGAATGAAATAATCGGTATAGCTGCAATGAGAGTCCGATATCCGCGACTCAATGTAGGTGCGGCAAGTACTCGAAAGAGGCTTCACCATACGTGAGAAACATCCACCAAGAGAACCAATAAAAAGAACCAGAGAGGATAATATCCAGGATGAATCATCTCAGGTGCAAAGAGCTCAAAGACGCCAGTCACTATGAGCACAATCGGAAATGCTGACCAAAAAAATATCCCATCAAACCATGGGGATATCAGTGTATATTTTGGTGATTGAGTTTGCATAACTAGATGCCGACAAAGTAGCTGCGAGTCTCTCCATCTTCGAAGGAAACTTGCAATATATCCTCACTGATCGCTGCTGATGCAATAAGCTTCTCTGGTGTGAGATCTGTACCAGCAATAGTCGCACCAGATTCATCCGTGAGAATGATCTGATCATCAAAAGTAAGCATAAGAAATCGTGGAGCGTTCTCATTTGCTTCACTCGGAGAGAGACACCAGTAAAAATCCTGAAAGTATCGAAGTGTTTTTTCTTTTTCTGGGGAGAGATTATTGATCGTTGAGTCGATGATAAATGTTCATTTTTCATTCTTCGCGATCACATATTCGCTATCAGTGTCTTCAAATACCCGAGTATAACTGAAGCTGGATACTGGTCTCGCTGCGAGAGTTCCTTGGTAGTATTTACCGGTTGATCGATCAACATAATAGTTCGCACCACTGGTCACAACAAAGGTAATATCACCTGAGGCTGTGATCTCCCATGTCTCAACATATTCTTCTTCTGAGAGGACAATATTCTCAGAAATCTGAACAAAATTGTCAGTAAAATACCAGTACGGTTTCGATTCTGTCGAGCGAATATCCTCGATAAAGAGTATAAAATGCTTGCCCCCCTCACTATCTTCGTAGGATCGATAGCCATAGTAATCAAAGAATTTCTCTACCTTCTTGGTGTTCTGATATGACGGGTTAAGAATGTATGGATAGTAGTAATCATCATCGTATCGAACATACATCTCATATGCACCGAGTGGTGTCATGTCTGTCTTGTCTCCATCGATCTCAAGATGAATATCATTCTTGATCCCTTTTTCGTAGGCACGAATTTCATCGCCAATGCGCGCAATGACTACAAGACTCCCTTCTTGTGGTGTAGTCGAGTAAATATTATCCGCAAAAAGTGTGAAAAAATCACCAGTTTGTTCATTAATAACATCAATTTTTTGCGTCTTTGCGCCGAGCATATTGACTCCAAACGAAGCCCCCAGAGCAAATGATCCCTGATCGGATCGAAGATTGATCGTTGCTCGGTCATAGACAAATGGACGAATATCTCATTGATAGGATACATCAGAAGAGAGAGTCGCATCATATGGTCAAAGCTCTTTGCCATTGATCGTGAGGAAGTATTGAGACATATTTAAAAAAGTTACCTTTTAAAAGAATTTTTTTTGAAACGGATTCAATAAATGAATGCGTATATCAGAAATCAATAAAAGAATATTACAGGAATCAAAGACCAGATAAAAAATATTATAAGACATATAAATAATGACGGTGCATATCCCAAAAATGGAATACAAAAGAAGAAAAATGCGGAAAAAATCATTAAACTACCACCAAACAATAATCATCACATACCGAGAAGAATTGCAATTATAGAGAATATATACGTCTTATACGATGACATAGAAAACAGTTGTTATGATGGTATTTTTCTTGCTTTGATACACTGCACTCACCAATAACAAAAACAAACACTCGCAAGAAAAAATGTAGCTATGCTGTTAAATACCGTTGCAAGAAACATATATATGAACAAGGTGATCGCAGTAAGAAACACTGGGAGGGCTGGGATATTATTAGAATTCTTGGTTCGGCGAAATGCGCACATCATCGTATAGAATGCAAAACAAAAAACAAAGAAAGCGATCATTCAACCCATCCCAAATATGAGGGATAGAAACCCGACAATCAATCAGGCAATAATCATTGTACGATGAGTTCCTTTGAAGTGCTTGGTAATTACATTATGCGCTCCAAAAATGAGACCCATTGCTATTAAAATAAATATTTCCATAGAAATCATTATCAAATAAAGCTTTTTGTATTATCCGTATACACCATCGTTACCACATTATCTCTGTCATCCGTCGTGTGCCGAAATTGCCGACGCACGATATATCCAAGCACCTCTCGCATCGTCGTATAGATAGAAAATACGAGGAAATCATTCTTATCATTGATACTCTGCGGCTCAAAATACTGTTGATAAATATAATGAGACTCTTCGACGATTTCTCATTCAAAATGAGCTTTGTATATCTCACGACCGTATCTCCCAAATCGCCATTTTGCAATCCATCCATCACTCGAATCAGGCATCCTGCGCTGTGTATAGGGAATATGCTGTTCGATAATAAGCTGATCTTCCTCAGAAAATTTCGATTTGTGTTCATGAATCGTTGCAAAGAGTCACTTATCCTGGAGAATGATTGATTCAATAGGATTTGCGAGAAAACATCATCCATCGAATACCACCTGAAAAAAATCATCAGCAAACTCATAATCCGTCAAAAAGAATTCGAGTGGAAAATAAGAAAGAATGGCATCAACGGGGATTCCACGAACAAAAATTTGTCCATCAACAATGTGCATATCATAGATATCTCCTACTACCAAAGATGATGACTCAAAGATTTCTGATAGTATTTCCGCATAGGTACGACACACAAGATGATCCTCTTCTTCGAATGTATAGGCTGTGAGAATAGCAATATTTTTGAGTCATCGTTCATCTCTCTGTCGCCTCCAAAAATCAAGCATACTCGATCGAATACGATTTGCATGACTCGTATATCCAGTCGGAGTGAGCCATTCACTAAAATACATCGACTCTAATTGCATCCCGGGAGTATTTGCATTATTCTCAACAAATTTGATCACACCATTCTGATCAAATACTGCATCATAGCGAGCTATGAAATGCTCATCATAGGGATATTCCTGACGAAAACGATCAAGCCAAGGACGATATTCATCGAGTCGAATATATCACTCTTCATAGGCATAGATATATGCTTGTCGCATGATCGCATCGATACGACTCACTAGAGCTCGAAGATTCTCATCTTCCTCAGATGATAGACTCACAAATACCTCATTATCCACATAGTCAAAGTAGTCTTTTGGGAGATTGAGATTTCCATACAGAGCTTCTACTTTTTCTGTGACATATTGAGTATCCATTTCACGTTGTGGTGAGATATGTGGTGTTATTTGCATATTACCCTCCTCACTTAGAAAATCAGCCTCCGCCAAAAGAACTTACACTCTTCGAGCTACTACTTGAGCTCGAAGAGTAACTTGATGAACTTGAACTCGATCCAGAAGTCCAACGACCTCCAGATGACCATGGGCTCGATGATGAAGCTCCACTTCCAGTCTTGTATTTTGACTTGTCAGCAAATATTGGCGCACCATTTCTCATATCGATAATAAAGAGAAATATCATGAGCATAGCAAGCGTCCCCATAGCAACTCATGCTTGTCCTTTTGATATTTGATTATCACTCTTTCATTCACTTGGGATCGTCGATGAACTATTCTTTACTTTAGTTCCCGATGATGACTCATATTTGTTCATACCACCCCCAGCGATCGAGAGCTCTCTTTGCTGGACACGATTCGCGAGGTATTCTTTGTTCTTTGTGAGAACATAATCTTCATAATCACCAATATCTCTGACACCCAGGTAAGGAATCGTCTCTCGATGAACGTCGATTCATTCTTTGATCAATGTTCAACCATAGAATGTATCAAAACCTGATCTCTCATCGATATCGAGGATACAGAGCTCCTGTATGCCTTGCCCCAGGAGAAATGAGGCATCAGGATATTCTTCACTCCTGAGTATCACCTGATGTTCCTTGAATCCTATTGCCTGTGCAATATACGAGTCAATCGTTGCGATATCATAATCAGGTGCCGTGTCATTCTCATCAAGGATACAATCATAACGTGCAATATCTGACGGTAACATCTTTACAAGTGGCGCAAGAGCTGCCATAAGACGAGGGTTCGCTCGTGCAGATGCAAGCAAAAGATGCGCCTCAAATGTCTTGGAAATACCATTCACAACGGGAGCACGATTGAAATTGAGTACTGCATTCTTCACTCCCGCCTGATCGAATATCACTGCCAAAAGTACCATTTCAATCGGTGGAAGATGCAAAAGAAGAAGTTTCTTTTTATCATTACTGCTCTTCTTCAGAGATTTTGTCATCTCTCCTATGTACGTGGCAAGTGATGCAATAACAGCATCAAGATGAAGATTTTTCAGAAAAAGAATCGGATCTTGGTAGTATTTGATAATGTTAGCTGTTTCTTTGAAGAAAATCCGCTCATAAGCATCATAGATTCACTTCGGTGTGTTCGTCGGTATCGCAGCGAGTGTTTCGATGAGAATATTTCCATGCACTTGTCATCCTTCGCGTACAACAAAATCTTCTACATCTCGAGCAATCATAAATCTTCCCAATTGCCCTACACCGTCTTTTGTAT
>ERZ724508.959-NODE-959-length-18692-cov-7.305629_pt1 | contig 18692 bp, 16 predicted proteins | sample MGYA00376041_ERZ724508 | MGnify/ENA primary metagenome ERZ724508 (study PRJEB28724, sample SAMN07190887) | wastewater metagenome | isolation source: effluent of sewage treatment plant in Hong Hong | place: USA: Christiansburg, Virginia | collected 2016-03-01 ...
TGTTGTTCGCTGCGGCGGATGGCGTAGTCGGCAAAGTGCTGGCCAGCAAGGGTGAGAGCCTCGTGGTCGATCAACCGATTGTGGAATTTGTTTGATTTTTTAATCAAACGAACTCCACTCTTTGTGGGAAGTGCAGAAGCCGCGAATGACTCTAAAAAATTCGCACCTTCCGGCGCTTCCCACAAAATAGAAGGTTTTGCATAAGCTACAGTAATATTTTTATCGTGTATTGAATGCGGATACTAACCGCACATCAGACCACTAAATGCCCATCCCATCACCAACAACACTATGAATAACTCTGTAACCCGCCCCTTCAAAGTCCTCGGTATTCAACAAATCGCCATTGGTGGCACGGATAAAACCCGTCTGCAAAAACTCTGGGTGGATATGCTCGGTTTGGAAATTACCGGCACGTTCAAAAGCGAACGTGAAAATGTCGATGAAGACATCTGCGCGATGGGCAGCGGCCCGTTCAAGGTCGAAGTCGATTTGATGCAGCCGCTGGATTTGGATAAAAAACCCGCCGTTCACACCACGCCCCTGAACCACGTTGGTTTGTGGATTGACGATTTGCCCACCGCCGTGCAGTGGCTGACCGCGAACGGCGTGCGCTTTGCCCCGGGGGGTATTCGCAAAGGTGCGGCGGGGTTTGATATTTGCTTTTTGCACCCTAAATCGAACGACGAATTTCCCATTGCGGGTGAAGGCGTGTTGATTGAACTGGTGCAAGCCCCGCCCGAAGTGGTGGCGGCATTCGCGCAGTTGGCGGGATAAATTAACATCCTCACGTCATTATGGGCGCTGTTTTTAATTTCACTTTTGTGCCGTGGTTTCGTTCGGTTGCGCCGTACATCCACAAATTCCGCAACCAAACTTTTGTCGTCGCTATCGCGGGCGAGGCGATTGCGGCGGGCAAACTGCACTATCTGGCGCAGGATTTAGCGATGATTCAAAGCATGGGTGTCAAAATCGTGCTGGTGCATGGTTTTCGCCCCCAAGTCAATGAACAGTTGCAAGCCAAAGGCCACGCCGCACGCTATTCACACGGCATTCGGATTACGGATGAGGTCGCGCTGGATTGCGCACAAGAAGCCGCCGGACAACTGCGTTACGAAATTGAAGCAGCGTTCAGCCAAGGCTTGCCCAATACGCCAATGGCCGATTCCACCGTGCGGGTGATTTCGGGCAACTTCATCACCGCCCGCCCCGTGGGGATTGTGGACGGCATTGACTTTCAGCATTCCGGCTTGGTGCGCAAAGTGGATACCGCCGCCATCAGCAAGGTGCTGGACATGGGCGCGATGCTGCTGGTGTCACCCTTTGGCTTTTCGCCAACGGGGGAAGCGTTTAACTTGGCGATGGAAGAAGTCGCCACCTCGGTGGCTATTCAATTAAAAGCCGATAAACTGATTTTCGTCACCGAAGTAGCGGGCATTCGCGTCCACCCCAGCGAACCCGCCTCCGAAGATAACCCGATTGATACCGAGCTACCCTTGGCCGATGCCGAACGTCTGTTAGCCGAATTACCCCGACCCCAAGAGCCGACCGATACCGCGTTTTACCTGCAATACTGCGTCAAAGCGTGCAAAAATGGGGTCGAACGCAGCCATATCATTCCGTTTGCGGTCGATGGTTCGATTTTGCTGGAAGTCTATGTGCATGATGGCATCGGCACGATGGTGGTTGATGAAAAGCTCGAAGAATTACGCGAAGCCACGGTCGATGACGTGGGCGGCATTTTGCAGCTGATTGAACCGCTGGAAAAAGACGGCACACTGGTCAAACGCAGCCGTACCGAAATCGAACGCGATATCGGCAACTACACCATCATCGAGCATGACGGCGTGATTTTTGCCTGCGCCGCGCTCTACCCCTACCCCGAAGCACGTACCGCTGAAATGGCAGCGGTCACCGTTTCGCCCGATGTGCAAGGCAAAGGCGATGGCGAGCGGGTTTTGAAGCGTATCGAACAACGCGCCAAAGCCGCAGGGCTGGAAAGCATCTTCGTACTGACCACCCGCACCATGCACTGGTTCTTGAAACGTGGCTTTGTCCAAGTCGACCCCGACTGGCTGCCCGAAGCCCGTAAACGCAAATACAACTGGGATCGGAAAAGCCAAGTTCTGGTCAAACGGCTGTAGGCGATTCGTGCCGCAGCACCAGCACGGGGTAATCGGAACGCCCGATAACCTGTTGTGCGAGCGTGCTGTGCTGCATCACGATTAAATCGGAACGGTTGTTATCCCGCGCACGCAGCACATCGCCGTAGCTGCTTGCGCGGACAATGTGCAGCGGTAACCCGCATTGCGCCGCGATTGCCGTGGCATTTTGCAAGGCAAACGCATGGTGGGCGGAAGATGCTGCCGTATCCCCTGTATTCAACACCACCATAATCCCTTGCGACCATACCGCCGATTCCTGCGGAACAATCAACACATGGCAAGGCGCGTGGGAAACCACGCGCGTCACCATTTCACCGATCAACACGTTCGCCAAAAATCCGCGTTTCCCCCTGCGCCGAATAATCAGCATATCGCAGGCAATGGCACGCGCTTCTTCGACGATTGCAAAATAGGCTTCTTCGCCACGCCGTACCGCAACATTCATGCGGATGTTGGCATCGGCGGCTTGTTGGCGTAAACGTGCTAGCTTGTGCGCGGCCTCGGCATCGATCTGCATGGCGACTTCGGGGGCGAGTGCTTCAAATTCGGGGTTGCTCACCATCGGCAACACCGCCGCCAAAGGAAGCTGGCAATGCTGTGCCAACGTAAACGCCATTTTTTCGGCAGCACGGTCAAAATCGCTGCACTCAGTAGCCAATAGCAAACGGCTGAAGGGGGGATTGGGTGGATTCATACGCATACCCTGATTTTCATGTCAAAACACCGGAAGCCGCCAGCACCATCACCCCAGCGATCGCCAACGTGATTCCGGCATACACCCGATCACGCCGCTGAATGTAAAGCACCAGCAAGCGCATCAACGGCAAGAGCGAGCAGCCCAGCAAAATCGAAATACCCAACAAACCCGATAAATCGCCCTTGTACGCCAACGCCAGCCAACCCCATCCGGTCGGTGTGGCGGTTTTTTCGAGGTAGGTGGAAGCGGGCAGATGCCAGAACTGCGGTAACTGTTCCAGCGGCACATGCGCGGGTAAAAGTCCGCTGATGTAGGCAATAAAGCCCACCAGCAAGACCACAACGCCCGCACGCACGCCCCATTCCAACCAGCGGGCATAGTGAAATGCGGCTTCTTTCATGGGAAAACCCCTTCCAATCCTTTGAGCAGGGAACGAATGCCTGCCAAAAACAACAGCACCATCACCATTTTACGAACCACCGAACCCGGCAAAACATGCAGCAAACGTGCGCCTTGCCGCGCTCCCAGCATCATGCCCATTACCGACGGCACGGCAACCAAAGGCAATACCGCCCCGTGGTGCATATAAACCCAAGCCGCCGAAGACGATAACGACAGTACCAAGCCCGAGGTTCCGGCGGCAATTTTGAGCGGCGCACCCATCAACAAATTCAACGCCGGAACATTCGCCCACCCCGCGCCAATGCCAAACATACCCGCCAGCACCCCAATCACCAAAAACAACACCAAACCCTGCGGTGTGCGATGCACCTGCCAATGAATTTCGCGCCCCGAAGCACCATCCCGAAACACCCCGTGCATTCCCAACGCCAGTGCCAGACTATCCGGCTGCGCCACCTGCGGAAATTCCGATTGGCGCGATACCAGCATCAGCCCCACAATGCCCAGCACCATTACCCCCAGCGTGAATTGAATCACCGCAGTTGGGAGTGCCAATCCCAGCAATGCACCAGCAATCGAACTGATCGACACCAGCAACGCCAGCGGTAACGCCAAACGCAAGCTGGATAAGCCACCCCGCAGCAGCACCGGCCCCGCTGCCAAGGCACTCGCCAACGCGACCAGCAAGCCCGCCCCGCGCACAAAATCCAAATGAAACGGGAAGAAACTCCCCACAATCGGCACAAACAACGTCCCGCCGCCAATGCCTGCCGGAATTGCCACCAGCCCAATCAAAAAGCAGGTCACAAACAACGCCAGCACCCAAAACCACCAAGGGAATACGTGGGCAGAAGGTGCGCTATCCCCCGCATAGGCAATCCCATTTCCGAAACAAATGAATGCAAAAAAGATAGCACTAAACAACCAAGGAATAAGGGTTATAGCCCATTTTGTCATTAAATTCTGTTGTGGTTTGATGTGCATGATTTTCATATTTCTGTCATATCTCCGTGCCATAGTGCAACGGCTATGAATACAATCCATCCTCCTCAAGACACCGCTGAAACGGTTTCTGCGCCTGCCGCCTCTGTTCCCGTTCCCGTTGCCGTTGTGACTAAACCCGTCAAAGCCCCTAAATCCCCCGAATTATTGGATCGCGATCACAGCATTCTGGCCTTCAATGAGCGTGTGCTGGAGCGTGCCACGCGCCATGATGTTCCGTTGTTGGAACGTCTGCGCTATTTGTGTATTGTGTCCTCGAATTTGGATGAGTTTTTTGAAGTGCGTGCCGAGCCGCAGTTGCTGGCATCGCAGCCCCAGCGGTTTGCGCGTTTGACCGCAGCCGTCCACGCGATTGTGGAGCAGCAATACGCCCTGTATAACGATAAATTGATGCCCGCTTTTCTGAAAGCCGGCATTCACATCGTCTCGCACGGGGAACGCAACGTCGCCCAACGCCAATGGGTGAAGCAGTATTTTGAACGGGAAGTGCGCCCGCTTTTGATTCCGGTCGCGCTTGATCCATCGCACCCGTTTCCGCAGGTGGCGAATAAATCGCTGAATTTTATTGTTCGCCTCGGTGGGCGCGATGCTTTTGGGCGCGAAAACGAAATCGCTATCGTCAAAGTGCCGCGTGTGTTGCCGCGCTTGATTCGGATGCCGGATAAAGCCTCGGTACGCGGTGCGGCGGCGCGGAATGTGCTGGTGTCGATTTCAAGCATCATTCGGGCGCATTTAACCGATTTATTCGCTGGGCGCACGGTCGAACAGTTCTCGCAATTCCGCGTTACCCGCCATTCTGATTTGGCGGTGGATGAGGAAGATGTCAAAAATCTGCGTACCGCCTTGCGGCAGGGTTTGGTGCATCGCCATTACGGGCAGGCCGTGCGGTTGGAGGTGTCTTCCGGCTGCTCGGACTATCTGGCGGATTTTTTGCTGCAACAGTTTGATCTGCCGCACCAATCGCTTTACCGCGTGCATGGCCCCGTCAATTTGGTGCGGCTGACGCAGTTGATTGATTTAATCAACCGCCCCGATTTGTGTTTTGAACCGTATGAAGCCGTGTATCCGGTGCAAATTCAAAGCGGAAAATCGTTTTTCACCCAGCTTCAGCAGGGCGATATTATTTTTCACCAGCCCTTTGAACGGTTCGATGGCGTATTGGATTTTCTGCGCGAAGCCGTTCATGACCCCGATGTACTCGCCATCAAGCAAACGATTTACCGCACCGGCCCCAAATCCGAACTCATGGATTTATTGCACGAAGCCGTGCGGCGCGGCAAAGAAGTGACGGTGGTGGTCGAACTGAAGGCGCGTTTTGACGAAGAAGCCAATATCAACTGGGCGGAACGGCTGGAATCCATCGGGGCGCAGGTGTTGTACGGCGTGGTTGGGCTGAAAACCCACGCCAAAATGATGTTGATTACGCGGCGAGAAGGCGATGTCCTCAAACGCTATGGGCATCTTTCCACGGGCAATTACAACCCACGCACCGCCCGCTTGTATACCGACATCAGCCACCTCACGGGCGACCCTGAGTTGACGGCGGATATGGAACACGTTTTCATCCACCTCGCTGCCCAAAATCGTTTGCCGCGTCTGCATAAACTGTGGTGTTCGCCGTTTCAGTTGCAACGCAAGCTCGTCGATAACATTGAGGTGCTGGGTAAAGCCGCTTTAGAGGGGAAAAAGTGCCGCATCATCGTCAAAATGAACGCATTAACCGATGAAGTGCTGGTCAAAAGCCTGATGCGTGCCGGACAGCAAGGCGTGCAAATCGACCTGATTGTGCGCGGAGCCTGCATGTTGCCAGCACAGGTGGCTGGGCATACCGACAATATCCGCGTGCGATCCATCATCGGGCGTTTCTTGGAGCATTCGCGGGTGTTTTATTTCCAAGAAGATGAGCGGGAAGAATTATTGCTTTCCAGCGCGGATTGGATGAATCGCAATATGGTGCGCCGTGTTGAACTGGCGTGGCCCGTTACCGACCCCGTACAACGCAAACGCTTGATCGAAGAATGCCTTACGTCCTACCTCCACAACAACGTGGACGCATGGGAGTTAGGGGCAGATGGCATCTACCACCGCCCCGCCACCCGAACCGCACACGGTGCGCAGGGTCTTTGGATGGCGCGTTATACGGAATAATTAAACCGAATCCAACGGTTTTTGGGTAGCGAATAAATAATTCACGTCGGTATCGTTACCCAAGGAATAGCGTTGCGTCAGCGGGTTGTAGGTCATGCCGCGCGTGTGGCGTAAATCCAAACCCGCCTCGCGGCAAAATTGCGCGAGTTCGCTGGGGCGAATCATCTTGGCATACTCGTGCGTACCGCGTGGCAGCATATTCAAGATATATTCCGCGCCCACAATCGCCAGTGCAAACGATTTCAAATTGCGATTCAGCGTCGAGAAAAATACCCACCCCCCGGGTTTCACCAACCCCGCGCAAGCACGAACTACCGAGGCAGGGTCGGGAACATGCTCCAACATTTCCATGCAGGTCACCACGTTGAACGCGGCCGGACGCTCGTCCCGCAGGCGTTCTACACTGACGTTTTGGTAGCGAATGTTCGGTGTTTCGGTTTCCAATGCGTGCAGTTGGGCGACTTTAAGGGCTTTGTCGGATAAATCAATACCCAGCACATTCGCGCCTCGGCGAGCCATGGAATCCGCCAAAATACCGCCGCCGCAACCGACATCCAAGGTCTCGGTTCCAGCCAATGGAGCGATGGAATTGATCCATTCCAAGCGCAGCGGGTTGATTTGGTGCAGGGGCTTGAATTCGCTATTCGGATCCCACCAGCGGTGGGCGAGTGCCGAAAATTTCGCTAATTCAGCGGGGTCAGCGTTCAAAGAAGGGGCAGTAGAGGAGGTGGTTGAGTTCATGGCGCAATTATGGCTGAGTCACACCAGCAAACACACCAGTAAAATCACGGTTTTAACAGCATCCTTCACTTTACATGTCCGCCTGGGTCTTGCCCGATCATATTGCCGATGTGCTGCCTGCTGAGGCACGCCACATTGAAGAAATTCGCAGGAATTTGTTAGACATGGCACGTTGTTACGGCTATGAACTGGTAATTCCTCCCCTGTTAGAGCATCTCGAATCTTTATTGTCTGGTACGGGTCAGGCACTGGATTTGCAAACCTTCAAACTGGTCGATCAGCTTTCGGGGCGTATGCTGGGTCTGCGTGCCGATAGCACCCCCCAAGTCGCCCGTATGGATGCCCATTTGCTCAACCGCGCAGGCGTAACCCGCTTGTGCTACTGCGGGCCGGTGCTGCATACGCGCCCCAGCGCGCCCCATGCCACGCGCGAGCCGCTGCAATTCGGAGCCGAAATCTACGGTCACCAAGGGTTGGAAGCGGATTTGGAAATCCTCACGCTGGCGTTGGATTCGCTCAAAGCCACCCCCATTCATTCCGTGCGGGTGGATATGGCGGATGTCCGCATCGTGTCCACGTTGTTGAACGGTCATATTCCGCCCTTGCTGCACGCGGCGTTGGATGTCAAAGACGCGGAAACCATCCGCGAATTGTTGCCCCACGCGCCAGCCGTCGCGCAAACGCTGTGCGAATTGGTACAACTGTACGGCGATAAAACCGTGCTGGACGAAGCCCGCAAAATTCTCCCCTCCCTGCCCGCCATCGACGAAGCCTTGACGCATCTGGCATGGCTTGCAGGGCATGTGGAAACGGAAATGGGGGTCGAAGTATCGTTCGATCTTGCCGATTTGCACGGTTATTCGTACTACAGTGGCATGATGTTCTCGCTCTACGCCCCGGGTGCTGCGGATGCACTGGCACGCGGTGGACGTTACGACGCAGTAGGCAAAATTTTTGGGCGCGACCGTCCTGCGGTGGGATTTGGTTTGGATATTAAGGCACTGGCGGCGGTTGCCCCGCTATTGCCCCAACGTGCTGCCATTCGTGCGCCTTGGCGGGAAGATGCTTCGCTGCATAAGGCTATTGCTTCGTTGCGTCGTCGCGGAGAAACGGTGGTGTGTGCGCTACCCGGACACGAAAGCCAAGTTGATGAGTTTCACTGTGACCGTGCGCTAGTTGAAGTCGCAGGACAGTGGATTGTTATAGAAAGTGAAAAGGCATTCTAATGAATACAAAAACGAATACAACAACAAACAAAGGACGCAATGTCGTCGTTGTCGGAACCCAATGGGGCGATGAAGGCAAAGGCAAGCTGGTGGACTGGCTTACCGAAACCGCCCACGGTGTGGTGCGTTTTCAAGGTGGTCATAACGCGGGGCATACATTGGTTATCAATGGCGTAAAAACCGCGCTGCATTTGATTCCCAGCGGCATCATGCGTCCGGGCGTAAAGTGCTACATCGGCAACGGCGTGGTGCTATCCGTCACCAAACTGTTTGAAGAAATTGCGGGGCTGGAAAAAGCCGGCGTTGAAGTGCGCTCCCGCTTGCGGGTTAGCGAAGCCTGCCCATTGATTTTGCCGGTTCATGCCGCGCTGGATGTGGCGCGTGAAATTGCACGCGAAAAAGGTGGCAATGCCAAGATCGGCACGACCGGACGCGGTATTGGCCCCTCCTACGAAGACAAAATCGCCCGCCGTGCCTTGCGCGTGCAAGATTTGAAATACCCCGAACGCTTTGCCGCCAAGCTGCGCGATTTGCTGGATTTGCACAACCACGTTTTGACCACGTACCTGAACGCCGAAGCCGTTGCCTTTGAGCCGATGTATGCGCAGGCAATGGAACAAGCCGAACTGCTGAAACCCATGATTGCGGACGTGTCGCGTGAGCTGAACGAAGCCCATCAACGCGGTGAAAATTTGCTGTTTGAAGGCGCACAAGGCACGCTGCTGGACATTGACCACGGAACTTATCCCTACGTGACCTCCAGCAACTGCGTGGCAGGCAATGCGGCAGCGGGTGCGGGTGTCGGCCCCGGTTTGCTGCATTATGTGCTGGGCATTACCAAGGCATATTGCACCCGTGTGGGTGGCGGCCCCTTCCCCACCGAATTGGAATGGGAAAAAGAAGGCACACCGGGTTACCACATGAGTACCGTCGGTTTCGAGAAGGGAACGACCACCGGACGTTCGCGTCGCTGCGGTTGGTTTGATGCCGCTTTGCTGAAACGCTCGGCACAGGTTAATGGTTTATCCGGTTTGTGCATCACCAAGCTGGATGTGCTGGATGGGTTGGAAGAGTTGAAACTCTGCACAGGCTACGAATTGGATGGCGAAATCATCGACATTTTGCCGCTGGGAGCCGATGAAATCGAACGTTGCAAACCCATTTACGAAACCATTCAAGGTTGGAGCGATTCCACTGTGGGTGTCACGCAATTCGATGCCCTGCCGGAAAATGCCCGCCTGTACCTGCGCCGTATTGAAGCGGTGACGGGTGTTCCCGTTCACATGGTTTCGACCAGTCCGGATCGGGATCACACCATCCTGATGCGTCATCCCTATTTACCTGAATAAGGGATCAAAATCATGCTGACCGAAGACGGAAAACACCTGTACGTGAGTTATGACGAGTACCACAATCTGATTGAAAAACTCGCCATCAAAATACACCAATCCGGTTGGGAATTTGACACAATTTTGTGTTTGGCACGCGGTGGATTGCGTCCGGGGGATGTTCTTTCGCGCATATTCGACAAACCGTTGGCGATTATGTCCACCAGCTCCTACCGCATGGATGCGGGAACGATACAGGGGCATTTGGACATCGCCCGCTACATTACCACGCCCAAAGGAGAAATCGCAGGGCGCGTGCTGCTGGTGGACGATTTGGCGGATTCGGGCAAAACCCTGCACGCCGTGATGAACCTGCTCACCCAGCGTTATCCACCGATTACCGAGCTGCGCAGTGCCGTGATTTGGACGAAAGCACTTTCCACGTTTACGCCCGATTATTCGATTCAGTACCTGCCCACCGACCCGTGGATTCACCAGCCGTTCGAGTGCTACGATGCCATGCGCCCTGAGCATCTCCTGCGCAAATGGGGGAGCGAAGCGTGAGTAACATCCCCGCCCACTCTGCGCAAACCACGCTGATTCACCACCCTTACACACCGCCAGCGGGGTTTGCTGCACCGCAGGCGGGGGTTTTTAAGGCTTCTACGGTATTTTTCCCGAACGTAGCCGCCATGCGCGAACGTGAATGGAAGGATAAATCCGGCTACACCTACGGTCTGCACGGCACGCCGACCACATACCTACTGGAAGAACGCCTGTGCCACTTGGAAGGCGGTTTGCAATGCTTGCTCGCGCCCAGTGGGTTGGCAGCGGTTGCCTTGGTCGGTATCGCACTGCTGCACACAGGTGACGAAGTTCTGATTCCCGATAACGCCTACGGCCCGAATAAAACCTTTGCCGAAGGAGAATTACGGCAATGGGGCATCACCCATCGGGTGTACGACCCCATGAATCCGCAAGATTTGGCGGACAAAATATCCCCCCAAACGCGGTTGGTATGGGTGGAGGCGGCGGGTTCGGTGACGTTGGAGTTTCCCGACCTGCCCGCGCTGGTAGCCATCGCCAAAGCCCAACAGGTGTTGGTCGCGCTGGATAACACATGGGGCGCGGGGCTGGCATTTGCACCGTTCGATACGGGTATCGATGTCTCGGTTCACGCCCTGACCAAATACCCCAGCGGCGGCGGCGATGTGCTGATGGGTAGCGTCATTACCCGCGATGCCGATTTGCATCTTCGCCTCAAGCTCTCCCACATGCGGTTGGGTTTGGGCGTGGGCGTGAACGATGTGGAAGCGATTTTGCGTTCGCTGCCCAGTATGGCATTGCGCTATCGTACGCACGATGAAAATGCCAGAATCCTCGCCCATTGGTGCGATCAACAGCCCGAATTTGTGCAAGTGCTGCACCCTGCATTGGCCGGATCACCCGGGCATGAACATTGGAAAGCACTGTGCAAAAACGGCGTGGGTGGCGCGGCGGGGCTTTTTAGCGTGGTGTTCGATGAAAGTTGGAGCCAATCCAAGGTCGATGCGTTTTGCAACGCCCTGCGCTTATTCCGCTTGGGTTATAGCTGGGGTGGAACGGTGAGTTTGGTCGTTCCTTACGACTTGGATTCCATGCGCACCACATGGCCTGCGGGTATTGCACGCGGTACGGTGGTGCGCTTTTGTGTGGGCTTGGAAACGGTGGAAGATCTGCAAGCCGACATCATGCAGGCGTTGCGGGGGGTGGTAGCGGGGGGGTAGGCATTGCCAAATGTTCGGTTTCGGCAATCTGGCTGCACACAATGCGGCACAGGTTGGCGATCCGCCGATCGATGATGCGGTAATAAATCTGTACCCCTTCACGCCGTTTGCCCAAAATTTGGGACTGGTACAGCGTATTCAGGTGCTGCGACATATTGGGCTGCGTGGTGTTAATTTCACTCAGCAGCTCGCTCACATTCTTTTCCGCCTGACACAGGCTCATGATAATCCGCAGCCGCATGGGGGCTGAGAGGACACAAAAAAGTTCGGCGGCCATTTCAATCACTTGCTGCTGCTCCTGCAACTTTTGCATGCAGCTGGGGGATAGGGTTTCTTGCATATTCAATCGTATTCAATCGTATTCAATCACGGCGGGATTGGCACTGGGTTGCAGCTTCCATTCGGCTAAAGCGGCATTGCTGGGGTGAAAGCGGGCTGCACTACCCAGTTGCAATTCTGCTTGTATCCCTTCGCACTGTACGGTAAGGTGAATCCCCAGCCCTTTTGATTTTGTAACAGGGAATTTTCGCACCATGCCTGCAATATCAGGAATCGCACCCGATGCGGGTATGACGTGCATTTTCAAGCATTTGGCAAATTCACAACGGGCGTTTTCCAAATCCCACAGTTGGGTGATGGACAGTTGATTGCCACCTGAAAAGCGGTCGTGCTGCACCTTGCCCATGACCACGATAAAGCTATCATCTTTGAGTAAATCGCGGTGGGCTTCGATGAGGGATTCATCGGCGCGGGCATCCATGCTGGCGGATTTATCGTCCAGTTTGAAGAGGGCGAGTTTACCGCGTTGCCCGTTGATGATGCGCAAGTCGGTCACGATCCCTGCCAGCAGTTGCTGCTGACCGTCACGGGAATCCCGAAAATCGCGTACTTCACGCAATTCGGCGATGCTGCGTTTCACAAAACGGCGTACTTCGGGGGCAACCTCATCAAACAAATGCCCCGATAGATAAAAACCGACCGCTATTTTTTCAAAATCCAAGCGTTCTTTGATGCCCCATTCGGTGGTTTCAACCAAATCCGGCTCTTGGGTGCTGGAGCCGTGTGCATCATCCGCCCCCCCCATATCGAATAAGCCGACCTGATTCGCATTGGCGGCGGTTGTGGTGGCAAATTCAAAAGCGCGGTCAATGGAGGCTATCAAGGTCGCCCGATGGGGCTGGATGGAATCGAACGCTCCGGCTTTGATGAGCGCATCGACACAGCGTTTATTCAAGCTGGTGCGATCCACGCGGCAGGCAAAATCGAACAGGCTCTTGAACGCGCCGCCTTCTTCCCGCGCGGCGACGATGGCTTTAATCGCTTTTTCACCCGTTCCCTTGACCGCGCCCAAACCGTAGCGAATGCGTTGGTTGGTAATCGGCTCAAAACGGTATTGCCCTTGGTTAATATCCGGCAGATCGAATTGAATGCCCATGCGCACGGCATCTTCAAACAGCACTTTGAGCTTATCGGTGTTATCCATCTCCACCGTCATATTGGCGCAGAAAAATTCGGCGGTGTAATGCACCTTAATCCATGCCGTGTGGTAGGCCAGCAGCGAATAGGCGGCAGCGTGCGACTTGTTAAAGCCGTAGCCCGCGAATTTTTCCATCAAGTCGAAAATCTCATCCGCCTTGGTTTCGCTGATGCCATTTTTGGCGGCTCCGGTGCGGAAGATGCCGCGATGCTCTGCCATTTCTTCCGGCTTTTTCTTACCCATCGCCCGCCGCAGCATATCCGCACCACCCAGCGTGTAGCCGCCCAGAATCTGCGCGGTTTGCATCACCTGCTCTTGGTACACCATGATGCCGTAGGTTTCGGACAGCATATCCGCCACGAGGGGATGGGGGTATTCGATTTCCTCCCGCCCATGTTTACGCGCCACAAAGCTGGGAATCAAATCCATCGGGCCCGGGCGGTAAAGCGCATTCAAGGCGATTAAATCTTCCAAGCGCGTGGGTTTGGCATCGCGCAACATGCCCTGCATTCCACGACTTTCAAACTGGAACACGGCTTCCGTTTTGCCATCTGAAAATAATCGGTACACCCGTTCATCGTCCAGCGGAATCGTTTCATAGGAAAATTTTTCCTGACCCTTGTGGCGTTTGACGATCAATTCGCGGGCAATTTCCAAAATCGTGAGCGTTGCTAAGCCCAAAAAGTCGAATTTCACCAAGCCGATGGCTTCCACATCGTCTTTATCGTATTGGCTCACGGCAGATTCGCTGCCGGGTTGTTGGTAGAGTGGGCAAAAATCGGTGAGCTTGCCCGGTGCAATCAACACGCCGCCCGCGTGCATACCGATATTGCGGGTGAGGCCTTCCAGCTTACGCGCCAACTCCATCAGGGTTTTAACGTCTTCCTCTTTGGCTTCGCGCTCCGCCAAAATGGGCTCGGCTTCGCAGGCGTAGATGTATTTGTCGCTTTTTTTGCCGTCTTTGGGCGGTAATTGCAGGGTGACGTTGGTTCCGGGTTTGTTGGGAATCAGTTTGCTGATGCCATCGCAAAAACCGTAACTCATATCCAGCACGCGCCCCACATCACGCACCACGCCCCGCGCTGCCATCGTACCGAAGGTGGCGATTTGGCTCACAGCTTCTTTACCGTATTTGCCTTTCACGTACTCAATCACGCTATTGCGATTGGTTTGGCAAAAGTCGATGTCAAAGTCGGGCATTGAAACCCGTTCGGGGTTCAAAAAACGCTCAAACAGCAATTTGTAGCGAATCGGGTCAAGGTCGGTAATTTTCAGGGCATACGCCACCAGCGAACCCGCACCCGAACCCCGCCCGGGGCCGACAGGACAGCCGTGATTTTTTGCCCACTGAATGAAATCGCTCACAATCAAAAAATAGCCCGGAAAGCCCATTTTTAAGATGGTGTTGATTTCAAACTCTAAACGCTCCACATATTCGGGGCGGTACAAATTGCGTTCTTTTAACCCTTCGTGCGAGGCATAGCGGAAATACGCTTCGGGTGACATTTTTTCACCATTGACTAACGGCGTAGGAAAATCGGGCAACTGGGGCTTGCCCAGCACCAGCGTGAGATTGCAGCGTTTGGCGATTTCGACGGTGTTGCTCAAAGCAGAAGGAATATCGGCAAACAGTGCCTGCATTTCTTCGGTCGATTTGAAATACTGTTCACGGGTAAAACGCCGCACCCGTTTGGGGTTGCCCAAAATCTCCCCGTCGGCGATGCAAATACGGGCTTCGTGCGCTTCAAAATCCTCGGGATTCGTGAATTGAATCGGGTGCGTAGCCACGACCGGCAGTTGCAAGCGGGTAGCCAATTGCACGGCATTGTGAACATGGTGGGCATCGTCCGTGCGTCCGGCGCGTTGCAGCTCGATGTAAAAGCGATTCGGGAAAATGGTGGCCATTTGCCGTGCCATTTCTTCGGCACGCGCCCAATCGTCTTGCAACAAGGCTTGCCCGATGGCTCCCGACTGCGCACCGGAAAGCGCGATTAAACCCGCATTCAATTCTTTCAACCACGCCAATTGGGTGGTAGGCTGGGGCTGGTGTTTGAAGTTGTTTTGCGTATAGGCACGCGCCAGCAATTCGGAAAGGTTCAAATAGCCTTGTTGATTTTGCACCAGCAGCACCATGCGGGAAGCCGTAGCCCCCGAAGCACCTTCCAGCACAATTTCAGCGCCCAGCAGGGGTTTGATGCCCTTTTTACGCGCCCCTTTGTAAAACTTGATGCCTCCAAAGAGGTTGTTGAGGTCGGTAATGGCGAGCGCACCCTGCCCATTGCGTGCCGCTGTTGCAATGGCATCGTCAATGCGGGTGGTTCCATCGACCACGGAAAATTCGGTATGCAGGCGTAAGTGAATAAACATCACAGGATTGTAGAACTGCATCACGATGCCGTTGCATTACTGCGTTACTATGCGTTTTTTCAACAAGGAGTCCACTATGAGCATTTTCGACACCATCAAAGCAAAACTCGGTTTTGGCCCAAAAGAAGAAGCGCCAGCACCCGCACCTGCACCCGTTGTTCAAGATACGCCCGTCCAAGAAGTGGTCGTTGAACAAGAAGTCGTGACCCCGATCAGTGAAGTGGATGTGCTTTCTCAGCTCGAAGCATTGGCGGAAGAACACGGCGGAAAATCGAACTGGCGGGTTTCCATTGCCGATTTATTGCGTTTGTTGGGATTGGATTACAGCCTCGCGGCACGCAAAGAATTAGCGGTTGAGTTGGGTTGCCCTGAAGAAAAAATCGGTGGCGATTATTCGGCAATGAATATCTGGCTGCACAAAGAAGTGCTGCGCAAATTGGCTGCAAACGGCGGCAACATCCCCGCTGAATTGTTGGATTAAAACGGCATTAACGTCCGCTTTTTTGTACCACATCCACGCGGTTACGCCCTTTTTTCTTCGCTTCGTACATCGCAGCATCGGCACGCCGCTGGATGGTGGTCATGGATTCATTCCAATCCCCTTGGGTGGTGGCGACACCAATACTGGTCGTAAGACGCAGGATGTGGGGTTCGGTGAGGGTGGGTTGGAGATTTTCAACCGCCTTGCGCAGCGTTTCTGCCACCGCTAGCGCACCCTCTTGCCCCGTACCCGAAAGAAATACCGAAAATTCTTCCCCGCCAATACGACCCAGTACATCGGTTTTTCGCAGATTGCGGCGCAAACAGTGCGCTACCGATTGCAATACTTCATCGCCAGTTTGGTGGTTATAGCGGTCGTTAATGCTCTTGAAATGATCCAGATCGATAAATAAAACCGATTGGCTGGTTCCCGTCAGGCGGGCATACTCCAATAGTTTTTCGCAAATTTGGTAATACGCCCGCGCGTTGAGAACATTGGTGAGCGGATCGTGCGTGGCTTGCTGGTGCAGCCGCTGGTTATATTCCCGCATACGGGTAAAGTAGGAGAGAGAGCGGCTGGCGTGGGCGTGAAAAAATAAACTTAAATACGCCAAAAATATCTCAGCCGTCATCACCGCATGGGCAGAATAGGGAGCCGTTAAATACGCATTGCCCACCAAGAAAAGCGTCCCCGTGAGTACCGTGATACCGAATCCGATACGTTGCCCCGCCAACACGTACACTGCCGAGATATTGACGTAAAACCACACAATACGCAATTCATCATTCGGGACATTGATAGTCCCCAATGTGATAAGCAGCAAAACCAGTATTTCAAAAATCCACGATAACGCACGAAACCATTGTTTTTTTCGCAACAGCACACGCCATAAAACAAGCGTTATCGCGGCAAAAACACCCAGTTCGATGGCGTAGAGGCGATCCACAACCACCCAATCCAGCCCAACCAATGCCAGAAAGAACAACGCAAACGCCATGCTAGAGACCATCAGCACGCATAGGAATTTGTAGCGAAACTCTAGGTACTCCTCACTTTCCGGGAACTCGGCTTGACCAAATAACAGGCGTTGAAGAAAGTGTTGCATGGGGGATATTTTTTACGCAGAATCACAAAATGATAGTAGATAGCCATTACGGTTTTACCACGCTTTACCCGTATCGCGGTCGATTTGCACCTTCCCCTACCGGATTACTACATACCGGCTCCTTGGTGGCGGCATTGGCGAGTTGGCTGGATGCTAAAGTGCATAACGGCAAGTGGTTGATTCGTATCGAAGATGTCGATACACCCCGCACCGTCAAGGGGGCAGCGCATGGTATTTTGCAGCAGCTCGCCCAATGTGGTCTGCATAGCGATGAAGCAGTGTTATTTCAATCCAGCCCAATCGCACAAGCACGCTACCAAGCGGTCTTAGACGATTTAATCGCCCGCCAATGGGTCTACCCGTGCCATTGCTCGCGCAAAAGTTTGGCGAATCAACCCCGTGGATTGCACCAACCCCATACCGAACCGCATTCCCCCATCGGGTGCGCATGGCGGTTGCGGGTGGATGAACCGGAAGTAGCGGCTACGGTCGGTGATTTTGTGTTGAAGCGTGCCGATGGGTGTTTTACCTACCAACTTGCGGTGGTGGTGGACGATGCCGCGCAAGGCATCACCCACATTGTGCGCGGTGCGGATTTGGCGGATAACACCGCGCGGCAAATCTACCTGCAACGCTTGCTCGGTTACGCCACGCCGCACTACCACCATACCCCGTTGGTACTCGGTGAGGACGGTCAAAAACTCTCCAAGCAAAACGGTGCGCAAGCCATTGACACCCGCACACCGCTGGCGGTTTTTAACGCCTTGAACGCTTCCGCGCAGGTTTTGGGGCTGCCGGTGGTGGAGAAGTTTGGCGAGATTTCGGAGATTTCTGAGCTGCTGGCTTATTGGATTGATTGGGTACAAGCACAAAATCAATCCGGCGACCTTCCAAATCAACCCGACTCACCTGCACCTGAACGCGCGTGCCAATAGCGTAGCGTGTGCCAGAATCTTCGCCACGTAGCTCCTGACGCGCTTCATCGAAGCGGAAATACTCGCTATAACCACCGCCACCCAGCTCGGTGATGTGGACGAGACCTTCCACATACAGTGCATCCAGTGTCACAAACACGCCGAAGTTGGTCACCGTACTCACGACACCGCTGAATTCCTCGCCCAGATGCTCTTTCATGTACTTGCATTTCAACCATGCTTCTACATCGCGGCTGGCTTCATCGGCGCGGCGTTCGTTGGCACTGCAATGCAAGCCAGCCGCCTGCCATGCGGTGTTTTCGGCGTTCGCTTTGCGCGGCGTGGTTTTCTTCACGCCACTTTGGGCTGCATTCTTTTCTAGGCGGCGTGCCAGCTTGGCATGGGCTTCCCCGGGGGTCGGCAAATTGGGAAGCTGGTACTTGCTTCCTGCCAAAATCGCTTTGATAACACGGTGCACCAGCAAATCGGGGTAACGCCGAATCGGGCTGGTGAAATGGGTGTACGCCGCGTAAGCGAGACCAAAATGCCCGTTGTTATTCGGCGTATAAATTGCCTGCTGCATGGAACGCAAAAGCATCGAATGGATTTGCTGCGCATCCGGTCGATCTTTGGTGGCCTCTGCAATGGCTTGAAATTCCGCCGTACTGGGGTCTTCGCTCAAAGTAATCGGAACACCGCTGGCTTTGAGGTAGTTTTGCAGTATCTCGCGCTTTTCCGGCGTAGGGCCTTCGTGGACGCGGTACAGCCCCAAGTGCTTACCGCGTGTGATGAAATCGGCGCTGCATACATTGGCGGCGAGCATGGCTTCTTCAATCACCCGATGCGCCACATTGCGAACGCGGGGAACGATCT
>ERZ724508.960-NODE-960-length-18688-cov-7.397252_pt1 | contig 18688 bp, 17 predicted proteins | sample MGYA00376041_ERZ724508 | MGnify/ENA primary metagenome ERZ724508 (study PRJEB28724, sample SAMN07190887) | wastewater metagenome | isolation source: effluent of sewage treatment plant in Hong Hong | place: USA: Christiansburg, Virginia | collected 2016-03-01 ...
CATAAGAAATCAGATGGCACCATAGCAACCATCACAATTGTGAAAAGTCAATTGTCGATGCATTTAAATCATGGGGATCATGTAGGTGCATGTACACAAGCAGACGTTCCTGTTAAGCCGGTGGAAGCCGTTCCTCCAACACCAGAAGAGACGATTGTTATATGCCATAAGAAATCAGATGGCACCATAGCAACCATCACAATTGTGAAAAGTCAATTGTCGATGCATTTAAATCATGGGGATCATGTAGGTGCATGTACACAAGCAGACGTTCCTGTTAAGCCGGTGGAAGCCGTTCCTCCAACACCAGAAGAGACGATTGTTATATGCCATAAGAAATCAGATGGCACCATAGCAACCATCACAATTGTGAAAAGTCAATTGTCGATGCATTTAAATCATGGAGATCATGTTGGTGCATGTACACAAGCAGACGTTCCTGTTAAGCCAGTAGATCCAGTCCCTCCAACACCAGAAGAGACGATTGTTATTTGCCATAAGAAACAAGATGGAACAAAAGTGACGATTACGATTCCTAAAAATCAGAGACTAATTCATGCAGCACATGGGGATCATATTGGTGCTTGTACAACGGAAGAAACTCAGGTGAAAAAAATTACGCCACCACCTGCTCAGGAAAGTATGATAACCATTTGTCACAAAAAACAAGATGGGACAAAAGAAACATTGACAGTACCACAAAGTCAAGTTCAAATACATTTATCTCATGGAGATCATTTTGGTGTCTGTACTGCAGAGGATATGAATGGAAATTAAAAGAGTTGGGGAGTATGCATCCCCCAACTCTTTTTAATAATTTTGATTTAATACTGTTTTGATAGAATATAGTATAAGAAAATATATAAACTTTTAACACATGGATTTATTCACCGTTAAGTAATAACGTGTAAATTAAAGGGATATTAAAACCAATATTTTTTTAACGATTCAATCATAAGAGGGTGGATGTGTTTATTCGTTGCACATACTTCTTCTGCTGTTTGACAGCCTTCACTTCCGCCAGCAAAATTTGTAACAGAACCGCCAGCTTCGCGAACAATTAGAATACCTGCAGCAACATCCCACGACTTCAAATTGAATTCAAAATAGGATTCAAATCTGCCACACGCCACATAACATAAATCAATTGCCGCGCTTCCCAATCTTCTAACACCGTGTGATGTCTCAACAAAATGACGAATCAATGTGAAGTATTGTTCGGCTTTACCTCTTAGGCTATATGGGAAACCAGTAGCAATAAGGGATTCAGATAAAGTTTGAATTTTTGAAACTTCAATGGGTTCGCCATTCATAAATGCGCCGCCATCTTTGTATGCATAAAAACATTCGTTCCTAGATGGTTCGTGTACTACGCCAATCAACAGCTCTTCGTCTTGCGCTAAAGCAATACTGGTAGAAAATACAGGAATTTTATGTAAATAATTAGTTGTTCCATCCAATGGATCAATGATCCAGCGAAGCCCCGTTGTAGATTGTTCTATCGTCCCTTCTTCTGTTTCAAAGCCTGCTTCTGGAACAATTTTACGCAATGCTTCGATCAACATTTTTTCAGTTTCCTTATCAACGTATGATACCAAATCATTGCTTCTTCCTTTTGATTCAATATTTTTGAGTTCAAAATTCTTTAATTCTATTAATTGGAAGTCGCCTGCATCGCGGGCAATTTTAGTTACTTGAAGAGTAAGTTGGTGTAATTTTTCTGGACTAAACATGACGCTTTGAAAAGAATGAATAAATAAATAGTAGAGGCGAAAGTATCAATGCAAGTAGACCAATAAAATCTCCATGTTTTGAATAAAAAGTGTGAATGGAATTTATTTTTATTTTTTGTACTAAAGCATCTTGTACCCAATAGGCATTTTCTTGTAATACATTTCCGCGTTGATTTATAAATCCAGATGTGCCCGTATTCGCAGCACGAGCAATTGACTTTCGTTGCTCAATGGCTCGCAAACGTGCATATTGAAAATGTTGCTTGTGCCCTTGTGTATTTCCCCACCAGCCATCGTTGGTGATGATGCCAATAAAGTTTGCGCCGTTTGTTACATATTCACTTACGTATTCGCCAAAAATAGATTCGTAACAAATAACAGGTGCAACAGAAATGTTTGTATTGTTTTTTAATGCTCTTGCCATCGTGTCGCTACCAATAGACTGTACGATGCCACCTAAGCTGGAAGATACAAAACCAAATATTTCGGGGTAGGGTAAACTTTCTACACCAGGTACCATGCGAGACTTGTGATAAATGCTTACGCTCGAATCTGGATTGATGAGCATCGCTGCATTGTATGAATCGTAATAATACAAATGATCAGAAGTTTCTCTCGATGTAGCTGTTTTATGCAATGCGTCTACAAAACGATGGGAGTCAATACCTGTTAATATACTAACATTATTTTTTCGGGTGTAGTTTATCAAATAATTTACGAATGGATGTGTATTTACTTTATCCTCGTTCACATCGATAGGTAGCGCTGTTTCAGGCCATAAAATAAAGCGTGTCTGTGGTGTTCGTACCTGATCGCTTAAATGAATCATACGTTCAAATTGAACTTCGTAAGGTACTGCTTTGGGCGAGCTACTGAATTTTTCATTATACGGATCTAGGTTTGGCTGCACAACGACCACTTCAATTTCATCCCCTGTTTCTTTGTAGGTAGTATAAATAACCAACGATAAAATAATGGGTATACCTATCGTGCATATAGTATAGGCAAGGTAATTTTTGCTGAAAGTATACTTAATTGTTAGATACAATAATACGTTACAAATCAATATCCATAGTGATCCGCCAAACACGCCAGTATATTCATACCATTGTACGAGTATTGGACTTTTAGCAAATGCATTTCCGAGTGTCAACCAAGGCCAAGCAAGTTGCCAGTTGATATGCCAATATTCAAATACCAAATAAAAGATTATGAAGGAAATTAATCCGATACGTTCATTCGTTCTTTTTCGAACGAAATAAAAGAATGCGAACGGGATGGACATCAATAAGGGGTTTACCACAATTGCAAAAATGCCGCCTGCAGCTGTGGAATTATATACCCAATAGGTGGTGCCTATATTCCATATGAGTAATGCTAGATACGTATAAGATAAAAAACGCAAACCTTTTCTTTTTTTGCTACTTGCTTGAATAGCATCGAATAGGAATAATATGGGTATGAAAGAAATAAAGATAAACGGTACAAATGGAGACGTTGGCCATGCAAGAATAAAAGAAAATCCACTTATAAGAGAATAAATTATATAAGGGAATTTTATACATTGCTGATAAAATATTTTCGGCATAACTGCGTAAAGCTAAATGTTGGGTATTTTGATTTCCAATATCGAAAGGTAATAAAAGATTGATATGCAAAAAAATATAAATGACATTTGGTTGCAACCAAATATTGTGGAACATAGTGAACGGGTTGTTAAAAGTTACGCAACAATCACTGGTTGCAATCTCTTTGATCTCGGCTATTCTCGTGAATATCTGTCTTATCTGCTATATCACGCACCTTATGTTGTTGTTTCACATGGTATTGAAGAGGATCCAATTTTTAATTATGCCAATTTAACGGCTCAACAACTATGGCAATTAGATTGGGAGCAGTTTACGCAATTGCCCTCTCGTGCAACTGCAGAACCCGAAAGGGCTGAAGATAGGCAACAACTATTGGATGCAGCAACTGTTAATGGATACATTGACAATTATGAAGGCATTCGAATTTCTGCGAACCAGAAACGATTTAAAATACAAAAGGTATTACTTTGGAATCTTCCCAATGAAAAAAATGAGAAGATTGGACAAGCAGCCTTGTTCCGAAATTGGACAAATATTTGAAGATGTTGTAGGTAATAGGTATTAAGTTTTATGATTGTTGATTTTTAAAGATTTAAGCAAAAGACAAAATTGTCAATGCTATCTTCTTTTTTTCTGATCACTGACCACTCAAAACTGACCATTTTCCAGACAAACCGAACCTATTACTCAACAGTTTTAAATACCACCCGTTTCGTACCCGCATACAATTCGTATTGCATCAAACGGCATTCAATTTTAGCACTGTAAAATTTAATTTTACGTTTGGGTTTCAATCCTATGAATTTTGCTAAGTCCAAATTACCCGTGAATACAAAACCTTTATAGCCGCCACATTTTTGTTTGAAGAAATCTCCTATTTCTTTATACGTAAGTTCAAGTGACTCTTCATTTCCAAGACGTTCGCCGTATTCTGGATTTAGTACCACAACACCTGCTTGCCCCGGTTCAACTGGTGTATCTTGAAAATCACTTAGTACAAAATCAATTAAATGTTCAACACCTGCTAAAGAAGCATTTTCTTTCGCTGCATCTAGCGCACGTTGGTCGTGGTCTGAAGCAATAATTTTGAAAGGTAAATCAGATTTAACTTCATTCAATGCCAAATTTTTAATGGCATCAAACATTGATTGTTCATATCCAAGGATGTGTTGAAACCCATATTCCTTGCGCACCAAGCCAGGTATTTTTTGAATACCCATCAATGCGGCTTCAATAGCAATCGTGCCACTGCCACACATGGGGTTTATAAATGGAGTAGAAGGATCCCATTCTGTTGTCATTACTACTGCAGCAGCCAATGGCTCAGCCATAGGAGCTTTCCAAGGATTGATACGGTAACCATGTCTAGAAATAGGTTCACCAGACAAATCTAAATAAATGGATAGATCGCTTTCTCTCCAATAAAGAAAGATTACAACTTTATCGCGTAAAGGACCCGAATCTGGGCGCTTACCCGTTTTGGTTACAAAATAATCCGCTATTGCATCTTTGCATTTAACGTTTGCAAAGCGGGTATCCCGAATGGTACTATTTTGTACAAAAGAATCAATGCTGAAATAGGTATCGTTTGGAAATAGCGTATCCCATTCTATCTTTTTTGCAATGCGGTATAAATCATCTGGTGTATCTGCCTTGGCTTCCTTTAATAAGAAAAGGACTTTATTTGCCGTTCTTAAATGCATGCAGAGATACATTGCCGTTTGGGCAGTTCCTTCTACTACAATTCCGTGAGGTAGAATTTCTTTGATTGGAATGGAAAGTTGATTGATTTCTCTGCCTGTTAAAGCACTTAAATCAGGAGCACAAGTAATTAAAATATCGCTTGATTGCTCAAATATGGACGTTTTCAAAATTATTTCGATTATTGTGTAAAGATACCCATTTAAAAGGAAACTCTTTAAACTGTTATTACGTTGAATTCAGTATATAGAATATAATACAATTATTTCATAGAATAAATCAATAATATAGATATGAGTGAAGCATTTGATAAGGCTGTTGTAGAATCTAAATTATTACCATCCCAATCAAATGATACCTTATTGTCATTGTATAGTCTTTATAAACAGGCTACTGAAGGTGATGTAAACATTGAAAAACCCACTAATTTCTTTGATTTTCCAGGGATTGCAAAATTCAACGCTTGGGAAAGTTTAAAAGGAACAGCAAAAGAAGTTGCGGAACAAAAATATATAGATTTAGTAAAGAGTCTTGGGAATTAATTAAGGCATCTTTTGTACGATTTTGTTGGCTGTAGACATTTGTATATTTCGGGATAAAAAATCTTATGAAAATACGTGTTACAGCCAACTTTTATTTTTAGCCATTTTTATATTTTTTTTGCAATAAGTAAAAAATACCATTGAAAGTATAAAAACTACCATTATTCTACATAGGGTTATTGTATCTTTATGTTGTAATGAAAAATAATATTCCAACAATTGATATTTGTAGCTTATCCGAATTAAAGGAAGATGATATTTTAATAAATAGACTTTCTGATTATTTGAAGCAACATACCAATTTACATTTTCCACACAAACACAGTTTTTACCATTTAATTTTTTTTACGAAAGGTTCTGGTTTCCACTCGATAGATTTTGATCGATTTAACATTCAAAAAAATCACATCTATTTTATGATTCCTGGACAAGTGCATACATGGGAATTTAAAGGAGAACTGGAAGGTTACGTAGTGAATTTTTCAGATGCTTTTTTTAAATCCTTCTTATTGCGTTCGGATTATATTGAAAGTTTTTCTTTCTTTTCAGGAATTGCATCAGCATGTGTTTTAAATCTTTCAAAAGATCAAGGACAAGAAGTTCAAGGAACGTTTGAAGAATTAATAATACAATCAGCGACTTCTCATATGCATCGTTGGGATATGATACGTGTTTTATTGTTAAAAATATTTATTACTCTTGAACAAAAAAATAACGAAGATGTATTAATAGGTGTATCTAGTTATAATGTTGCGTTGCTTAAAAATTTTCGAAAGCTAATTGAAAAAAATTATAAAAAGTTAAGACTTCCGATGGAATATGCGGACTTGTTATATATTACACCAAATCATTTAAATGCATTATGCAAAGATCAATTGGGTATTGCAGCAGGTGAAATTATACGTAACAGAATTATTTTGGAAGCAAAACGTATGTTAATAAACCAACAAATTAGTATTTCTGAAATCGCATACGAACTAAACTTTAAAGACAACTCTTACTTTAGTAAATTCTTTAAAAAGCAAGTTGGCATTGTACCAGAAGAATTTAGAAAAAAAACGCATTAATATTAGACTGTACATAAATTATGAAAGCAATCAATACACTAATGGCATTGGTAACGTTAAAATGTCCTAAATGCCATAAGGGAAATATGTTTATTCATCCCAATATGTATTCTTTTAAGAGTACGAATGATATGCCTGAAGATTGTCCATGCTGTGGACAAATCATGAAGCCAGAACCTGGCTTTTATTATGGGGCCATGTATGTGAGTTATGCATTATCTGTAGCATTGTTCATTCCCACTTTCTTTATAACAGTATATTTTGATTTGTCCTATATAGGTTTTTTAATTTTCTTCAGTATTATAACTGTTATTTTATCGCCCTATTTCTTTAGAGTGTCCAGAGCGGGTTATTTATATTTGTTTGTGCGATATGATAAAAGTAAAGCAACTTGTAAGCATTGATTAAAGTGGAATCTTCGTATAAAAAATAAAAAAATCCGAACACTTTTTACTGTGTTCGGATTTTCTATGTAATCCATTAATTTTTAATTACTGCACCTTGCTCAGTCTGCCAACAGTAACAACATTATTGTAATGAAGAACTACTTGATACAAGCCTGGTCCAAAATCACTTGGTATTTGTTGTCCGATTGTGGAAGAAGTAAATGTTCCATTCGCCACCGAAAGGCCTGCTATATCTAGGATCTCGTAGGATACGCTTAATCCACTTTCGGGCATTTCAATAGAGAAAGCATCTGTTGCGGGGTTCGGGAAGAGTGTGATACCTGCTTGAGAAAGTGATTTGGAAATTCCAGTCGCTACTGTATTTATATCTAGCGTTGTTGTATTTGTTTTATTTGCTTGATTCGTTTCTGTTACAGAAATGGAATAACCAGTAGATGCTGTTCTCGCAACTGGCGAAGTTGCGTTATCCCAATCTACGGTTACCACATTTGTATTTTGGCCGCTTGCAATTGTACCACCCGTTACAGACCAATCGTAGCTGAAACCTGTTTGATTAAATACACTATATACTGCATCTTGTTCTCCTGGTGTGATTGGGTTTGGTCCAGTGATAGCTGTGCTAAATGCACCACAAGGGTCAATAGTAAGGGTTACTGAAGGGGATATTGCATTACATGCACCATTATCTTCTTGGATTGAATAACTTCCCATATGGGATGCTGTGTACGTTAAAATTTTTGCTCCAGTTATAGGCAATCCATTATAATACCATTGCACAGTATTTCCCATGAAAGTAGTTGCAGTAAATGTTGCTGTTGAACCAACACAAACTGTTTGGTCTCCTTCCACGATTGATGGTCTAGGAACAGATTTTATATTCAATGTAACTATGTTAGAAGCAACAGGGTTATTAGCACTACAAATCAAACTTGATATTAACTCAACGTAAACTTGATCACCGTTGTGTAATGAAGCACTTGAGTATGAACTATATTCTGTACCAACTGTAGATGCAACTGCTGAACCAGAAGGTTTCACATACCATTGATACGTTGGAGTGGCACCACCATTAGCTGGTATTGCATTAAAAGATATTGGAAATCCTTCACAGAGAGGATTAAATGGAGTTGAAATTATAACTATTGGAGTTACTGAATTTACAATATCCAACGTAATGCTAGCTGATTTACTACCTGTATTGCAGCTGTTAGTTGTTTCAACAACTACTTTTAATACTTTTCCATTATCTCCAACTAGTACTGGGGAGTAAGTAAAAAAAGCACTATTTGTTCCAACTAGTGTCCCATTTAAACTCCAAGCATAGCTCAGCGTTCCTGTGCCCGTTGTAGAAGCCGTTGCAGTAAATGTAATAGGAGCTGATTCTGAACATACTTGACCTGGATCATTGATTGATACGGTTACTACTTCCGGTATCGTAATGGTTTTTGTAACAATATTACTTGTTACAGTTCCACACATTCCAGAAGTTTCTAGCCTGCGGAATTGTGTTGTGTAGGTTAAGGCTGTAGGAATATAAGTTGCATTGGCAGCGCCAAAAATATTTGAAAATGATCCAGATTCATCAGATTGCCACTGATAGGTATATGTCCCTGTACCGCCTGTTGCTGCAGATATTTCGGTTATTGTATAAGGAATGGTTCCTGCACAAATTGTTTCGTCTGTACCGATAACGCCTGACATCAATTCTGGAAGCACGGTAATGTGAACGACGTTACTATACGCTACATTGCATGGTGCGATACCCGCATCTGTTATTACTCTTCGAAGATAAACATCTTGAGTAAGCGGAATGGAAAATGAATAAGTAGCATTGGTTGCACCAGTCATAAGTGTGAATGGACCTGAAGCCATTACGGATGCTTCCCACTTATACGTTGGTGTTCCAATAATATTTGTTGGAGCTACTATTTGGGTAATTGCTGTTGGAAAGTAACCGAAACAAATGGTTTGGTCTGCCCCAATAATACCAGCACTTATAGAGTTTGTGCATTGAGCGTAATTAACATTATAGAGACTAATTAAAAATGTAAATAAAAGTAAAATTTTTTTCATATAGTGAAATTTTAAATATGGATTGAAAAGTATGTATTGATGTATTTGTGAAAGAAAAGGTAACTAAGTAACATATGTCATACAATACCTAGTTATAATGAGATATCCGTCCCGATAGAGCTCGAGACGGATATTTTTATTGAATTTTATAAAGATGAAATTACTCCGCGTGCTTAAACTGTCTCAAGAAACGCACATCATTTTCTGTAAACAATCGTAAATCTTTTATTTGATATTTCAACATTGTGATACGTTCAATACCCATACCAAAAGCAAAACCACTATATACTTTCGGGTCAATCTTGGCATTGATTAATACATTGGGGTCCAACATACCTGCACCGCCAATTTCTACCCAACCACTTTGCTTACAGATGTTGCAGCCCTTACCATTACAGATAAAGCACGAGATATCCATCTCAGCACTTGGTTCCGTAAACGGGAAAAAAGATGGACGAAAACGGATCTGTGTATCTTTCCCAAACATCTCTTTAGAGAAATGATACAGCGTATTTTTTAAATCTGCAAAGCTTACATTTTTATCAATGTAAAGTCCTTCTATCTGGTGAAACATGCAATGTGCACGCGCTGAGATTGCTTCGTTGCGATATACACGTCCAGGAGAAATGGTTCGAATAGGAGGCTTTTGATTTTCCATCACACGTACCTGCACACTCGATGTATGCGTACGCAATACAATATCTGGATTACGTTCAATAAAAAACGTATCCTGCATTTCGCGTGCGGGGTGATTCTCTGGAAAGTTTAATGCTGTAAAATTATGGAAGTCGTCTTCAATTTCTGGTCCATCCGATAAATTGAAACCCATGCGTTCAAACACTTTATATATTTGTTCGCGCACCACACTTATTGGGTGGCGACCGCCTAGTTCGTTTGGAATGCTCGGTAAAGACGTATCAATTTGTTGATGCGTATTATCGTCGGAATTTCCAGTGTTCAACTTCTCTTGAATTTCTTCAAATTTTGTTTGGGCAAGAACTTTTAATTTGTTCATTTCTTGACCCATGGATTTTTTAACTTCGGGTGCTACCGTTTTAAAATCGAATCCATCAAAAATACTTGTAATCTTACCTTTTTTACTTAGGTATTCCAATCGGAATTCTTCCAACTGTTCTTTGGTATCAATCGAAAAAGATTCTATCGATTGGGTAATTTCTTTAATCTTGTCTAGCATATAGATTGCAAAAATAATAAAAGTTTAAGGTAGTTACTAGTTTCTAGCTACGAGTTACTAGACTTTTCTGTGGGATAGGAGAACATGTGTTTACTAGTTGAAGGTTACTATAAAACATTGGTTGTGCTCTGGCGTCAGTCTTTAACGGAAGCCTTTCGCTTAAAGAGCTTCAATACACCATTGAAGCCGCCCTAAGTCATTTTTTATCAGTTTTGTCAGGTAAATCAGTGGTTCAGACAATTTTAGCAATTCACACAATTTCGAAAGTGTTTGAAGGTGCTTATACTAGCTGATAAATAAGTCTAAATTACCTAAGTGCTAAAGCCTAAAATTATTTTAATCATTTAAATCAAAAGGATCATCGTTCAGTCAATTTTAACCATTCAGACAATTTTTCATCAAATAAGTGGTTCACACAGTAAAATACCCTATTTTTACCCCATGTCTTTAATAAGCGAAACGGCTGCCTTAATTAAAAAAGAATTTCTACTTGAATTCCGACTGCGTTACATGTTTAATGCGGTGTTGGTGTATTTAGCGGGCGCTATTTTTATTTGTTATTTCGCATTTTTTGGTAGAGGAGGGGATTTATCGCCCATGACATGGAATGCCTTATTTTGGATCATCGTTTTATTGGCATCGGTTAATGCAGCGTCTAGGAGTTTTTTGTTGGAACGCAATAGTCGACATTATTACTATTATTTTATGGCCAGCCCTGGTGCTATCATACTTTCTAAGCTATTTTATAACATTGTTTTACTGGTACTTATGGCACTCATTGGCTTATCATTATTTACCTTGGTGATGGGTAATGTGGTTCAAGATCTTTCTATGTTTGTGTGCATCGCAATTATTGGTGCTGCCAGTTTAGCCTCTACCTTGACTTTTGTTGCAGCCATTGCTGCTCAAACGCAGCACAGTATGACATTGATGGCAGTATTGAGTTTTCCCATAGTAATTCCAGTCTTATTGGTATTGATTAAAGTTTCAAAAAATGCCATAGATGGATTGGATCGCAGTATTTCATTTCAAGATTTAATCGTTTTAACAGCAGTGAATGTGATCACAATCACGGTTTCGTATCTATTATTTCCCTATCTTTGGAAGAACTAATAGAGCCGTTTATTAGTTTGTTAGAATACGGGGAATCACACAGATTTTCCAAACATTAAAATACCCTATGTAATGCGAAATCTCCAAAAGATATTGTTTAACATAGAATAAATAAAGTATCCATACCTGTTGATTCCGAATCAACATTATATTATAGCAGAAAAATATGCGTTCAAATTCCTCACCCTACGCTTGGTGGAAATTACTAGCCATTGTTTTATTAATATATGCAGGAACGATGGGTTTCATAGGAGATGTCCCCCGTTTGGCTATTTTAAATGAAACCATCCGTAACTTGTATTTCCACGTACCCATGTGGTTTTCAATGACCACGTTTTTATTAATCGCTATTATTTATTCCATTAAATTTTTACGTTCAGGGAACTTACTGCACGATCGCATTGCAGTAGAGTTTACACGTACGGGAATGTTCTTCGGTATCCTCGGATTATTAACAGGTATGATGTGGGCGAAGTTTACATGGGGCACATTCTGGACAAAAGACCCAAAGCTTAATGCCGCTGCTATCGCCATGCTGATTTATACCGCGTACATGATTTTGCGTGATGCAATTGCAGATGAAGATAAACGAGCACGCATCACGGCAGTGTATAATATATTTGCCTTTCCGGCGTTTATGGCTTTGATTTATATCATGCCACGTTTAACCGATTCGCTACACCCAGGCAATGGCGGAAACCCAGGTTTTAATGGGTACGACAGAGATCATCAAATGAATATGATATTCTATTCTTCTATTATAGGATTTATATTGTTGGGCACTTGGATAACAACATTACGTATTCGCTTGCGCATGTGGGCAGATAAAAAAGATGGTTTAATTATAGATACTAAAAAACATGATTCTTAAAAAAATATACTTCTTATTGAATTTGCTTGTATTATCAAGTATTTCAACTTTTGCGCAACAACCCCAATCCGTTGATATGGCGGATGCCTTTCGTGCAGATGGTAAAATTTATGTAGTAATTACTGTTGTAACAATAATCCTTTTGGGCATATTTGTTTATCTAATTTCCTTAGATAAAAAGATTGGAAAAATAGAAAATGAATACAAAGAACAAAACTAAGTATTCAAGATGAAAGCAAGTTATATAATACTCTTGGTTGTAATTGCTGTTGCTGTAGCGATCATCTTTTCAAGCACAGGTAGTGCGAGTGAATACGTTGACTTTGCACAGGCAGAAAAATTAGCGCAAGAAGGCGACAATGAAATGGTACACGTAGTTGGTTCATTGGTTAAAGATGCTTCTGGTCAATATGTAGGGATGAGTTACAATCCAGGTATTGACCCCAATCATTTCGAATTTATATTGAAAGATACCAAAGGCCGTGAACAAAAGGTCTTGTATTTTCAACCCAAACCTCAAGACTTTGAGAAAGCAGAGCAGATCGTAATTATCGGTCATGCGAAAGCAGGAGTTTTTGTTGCAAATAAAATATTAATGAAATGTCCTTCAAAATATGAGGACAAAGAAATAAAAATCTAATTATGAATCTGCTTATTGGCGATTACGGACATTTATGTGTCATCATCTCTTTCTTTGCTGCACTCCTTGCTTCCTACGGTTATTTCGAAGCTGCAAAAGAAAATCAATTAAATAATAAATCTTGGCTGGTATTTTCACGCATTGCTTTTGCAATACATGCCTTATCTGTATTTGGAATAGTGGCAACCTTGTTTGCAATTATTTATACGCATAGATACGAATATCACTACGCTTGGAGCCACTCTTCGAATCACCTTCCCGTTTATTATATGATTTCTTGTTTTTGGGAAGGGCAAGAAGGGAGTTTCTTATTGTGGATTTTCTGGCATGCGATATTAGGTATTATTCTTATTAAAGTGAATAATAAATGGGAAGCTCCAGTGATGTCTATTTTCATGTTGGTACAGGCGTTCTTGGCCTCAATGATTATAGGCGTTGTCATTCCTTATTTGAACACTAAAATTGGTTCATCTCCTTTTATATTGATGAAAGAATCGATGCCTGATTTACCTGTCTTTCAAATGCGCCCCGACTTTATTGCAGAAGATGGAAATGGATTAAATCCCTTGTTGCAAAACTATTGGATGGTCATTCACCCACCAACCTTGTTTTTAGGTTTTGCGCTTACCATCGTTCCATTTGCATATTGCATGGCTGGGATGTGGAAAGGATGGACGAAAGAATGGATACGTCCTGCTTTGCCTTGGGCCTTGCTCGGTGGTGTTGTGTTGGGTACAGGTATTATGATGGGTGCGTATTGGGCATATGAAACCTTAAATTTTGGTGGATATTGGAATTGGGATCCTGTAGAAAATGCGGTCTATATACCTTGGTTGATTTTAATAGCTGCCATACATTTAATGATTTCGTATAAGAACAGTGGCACTGCATTGCGTGCGGCTGTTATTATGGTAACCCTCGCATTTTTGCTGGTGTTATACGCTACCTTCTTAACACGAAGCGGAGTATTAGGAAATTCATCTGTACACTCCTTTACAGATTTAGGATTATCTGGTCAGCTGGGTTTGTATTTAATTACTTTTACAGTATTAGCTGCTATATTAATTATTCGAGCATGGTCTTCCATGGAAGATACACAAAAAGAATCATCTGTTTATTCTCGTGAATTCTGGATGTTTATTGGTGTCGCTTTTTTAAGTTTGGCATCGTTTCAAGTGTTAATCATGACGTCCATGCCTGTATTCAATATGATAGCAGGCTGGTTTGGAATTGATTTGGCTGCTGCACCACCTTCTAGCCCTGAAACATTTTATAGTTATTGGCAAATGGGTTTTGCATTTTTCATCGCCATACTTTCTGGCATGGGACAATTCTTTTGGTGGAAGAAGATTGATAGCAAACAATTGTGGGATGCCTTATACTTACCTATCATTTTATCCTTATGCTTTACAACACTCATTATTTTATTAGGTGTACTGGATGCGTATAAAGGAGAAGAAATAAATATGTATGTAAAGATTGGATACATCTTATTAATCGCCGCAAGTCTATTTTCAATTTTTAGTAATATCATGATTTTTGTGAAAGTAATTAAAAACAATTATCGTCTAACAGGTGGTGCCATAGCACACATTGGTATGGCAATGATGTTTATTGGTATTTTATTTTCTGCGGGATATTCAAAAATTGTATCCTTAAATACGACAGGCTTATTGTATTCAAAAGAATTTTCGGAAGATGTAAATAGAGACAATTTATTATTGTTTAGAGATACTCCTGAAAAAATGAAAGATTTGCAATTGGTGTACAAAGGCCAACGTATAGAGGTAAAAGGCTATGGCGGATATGTAAATAAAGATTGGATATTCCCAACAGAGGATCCATACAAAGTAATATTACGCAAAGATATTAAAGAGAAAGAGGTAGTTGTATTTCATAAAGGCGATACACTAGAAACAAATCCTGAGAATACATTTTATGAAGTTGCTTATATAAAAGAAACAGGAGATACGTTTAAATTATTTCCTCGTATTCAACAAAATCCTAAAATGGGAAGTGTTGTTTCACCAGATATCAAACATTTTGCAACGAGAGATTTATACTCGCACTTATCTGCAATACCGTTGAATCCGGATGAAAGAGATTGGTCGCCAGTTGAAACATATAGCATTAAACTAAACGATACCATTTTCATTAACGATTATGTGTGTGTATTCAAACATGTGGATGTGTTACATGCAGTGCCTGGGGTTAACTTAGGAGAGAATGATTTTTCCATTGTAGCACATTTGATGTTACTGGGAGAAAATGGACAAGCTTATCCCATACATCCCAATCTTGTTATCCTTGCAGACCAAGGTGCTTCTGGCGCTATACCAGAGATGAATGAAGAATTAGGTGTTAAAATAAGTTTAGAGAAAGTAAAACCAGAAAGTGACGAATTTGTTTTCTCTGTTCAAACTTGTCAAAAAGATTACATCATCATTAAGGCAATAGAAAAACCAGGCATCAATATTTTGTGGATTGGTACGCTGATGGTTATCATTGGTCTTGCAATGGCTATGTTCAGAAGATACAGAGAATTTGTTGCGATGCGTGACAAAGGGCAAGAGATCGCATAATAAAATTCCAAATTCCAAATCTCAAATCTCAAAAACCAAGGTTCATGTTCTATTTAAAATAGTACATGAACCTTGGTTTTTTTTGCCTTACTTGTGAATATTTACAATCATGAAGCGCCACAGTCATAGTGCTACACTTCCTGCTTGTCCTTAAAATCCTTTATAAATCCTGTTTAGACAATATAGAATGTTAGATAATTGCGAATTTGTCTGAATAAAGATTCTGCATTGAATTTGAAAGATTGGAGCGGTGGTTTTAATCTTAAACAGAGCACTTTTTTTTGGCAAACATACAATTTTTTATATTTCTGTTAACATATGTTAACAGAAATATAAAAAATTGTATTCTAATAATTAATGTATTAATATTGTGAGATTTATTTAATTCCGTTAAATGAATTTAGTTTTAACTTTTACAAAAACATTTAAAAAAACATGTTACTATCAACTAATCAACTAATCAACTAATCAGAAAATTTTTCCTGTTCGCTCTTTTATTAAGCTTTTTTAATTGCAGCAAGAAATCAGCAGAAGTAACTCCTGCAAATCAAAATCAGATAGCGCCAGGTGTTACAGCAACAAATGAATACATGAGATTTGAATCCATTGATGCGTATGAAAACTTTTTTAAGCCTGGCAGCGACAGCAATCGAACTAAATTAGAAAGATCTGCAGCACAGAATCAGACGCATCCATCCATGTTAAGAACTTCTAATTTAAGAACATCAAGTACAATTGTAGATTCGTTATACCCAGACTTTTTAAAAGCAATTTTAAATGCCGATGCAATTACACAAATTGGAGATTATCTTATTAAAGTAGATATGGAAAATGGAAAAGTGCTTGTTTTGAAAAGTGAAGATAAGCAAGATTATAATGATTTAGTTACAAATAATGTATCAAATGCCAAAATCATGGTGTATAGTACAGATGATGATGTATTAGATCTATTGGCAAATGGTTTATCTTCATCAAACGAACGCACAACGTTGTTTTGTGGTAGAAAAGCTGGGCCGCCAAATAAAGATAGCGGATATGAATATTATAATAATAGCGATTCAAATTGGAGATTAGATTGTAAAGTTGTGAATCAAAATGCTGGAATTTATTTTTCGTTACAAGCCAAAGCAAATAAACAAAAATATTCAATTGAAGATAATGATCATAAAACATTATTTTTAGATTATTATTTTGCGTATACTCCCAAATGTAAAGATGGTGCAATTGGTTATGGAACAGATAAAGAAATAGATAAATCTGATATCAATAAGCGTATCTATGAAAGTTCTAGGGGGCTAGAAAGTTATCTTTATACAGTAAGATTTAGATTAGATAATGGTTATGCAACAAGATATTATCAAATCAGTTTTCAATAAATGAAGGTAATTATTTTAGCCATTTTAGGTATGATTGGCACACAATGTATGTGCCAATCATACCTGAGTTTTAGTCCTTCTATTGGTCTTCAGCGGTGCTTTGCAAGACATATTGGAGACAATAACTCTTCAATTTTTAAAAATAATTCATTTAACCAACAAGTGCAGTTGGGTTTTTTGCTAGATTATCATTATAAAGATAAGTGGGTGGTTTCTACAGGTTATGTATATGATCACGCAGGATATGCCTATAGTTTAAAAGATAATTCTTCTGTAAAGAAAGATTCAAATTTTATTTCTTATTCACATTCAAGCGCAATGCGTACTTTATCAATACCATTAAAAGTATCCTTTTTGTTAAAAGAAGTAAATGTCGTTAAATCTAAAAGCAAGCATCCTACTTCAATGCAAAGAAGCATTACTGAAATAAATAGGGATACTCATTTATTAAATTTTTTATTTAAATTGAATGCAGCTATAATTTATAATCATGTACCTGATAGACCATTTCCTAAAGCGACATACTCAAATAATCAAGTATCTACAACTAGTGAATATAGTACTATTAATAGAAATGGAGTTTCTATTTCTTTAGGTTTTTCTATTCATTTTTTACGTCGCGGAAAAGAATTTATTGGTTTAAATTTTTATTATTCACAAGGTATAACTTCATATGAATCTATAAAAATTAGTTATACAACTTTATCCAATAACCAATCTTATCAAGAAAATCTTATTACAAAAGGAACTAATTGTGGTATATCAATATTTTATCCAATTAAAATAATTACTTTTAACAAGTCTAAGTTAAAGTAATATGAAAAGTAAATTTTTAATGTTCATATTACTTTCTTTCTTATCAAAGTCAATTCGTGCCCAAACGTATTTTGCGTTGACACCTGTATTGGGTATAGGTACTAGTTTTTCAAAAATAAAATCAGACGATTCTTTTAGTGCGAAAAATAATTTTGCGTCCGTTTTTACTCGGTATGGGTTTCTGCTGAATTTTCATAAAAACAAAATCGGACTTTCTAGTGGAATCACATTATCTAGGAGTTTAAATGTAAACTTTTCATATAAGCACAATATATTTTCAAATAGTATATATGTTTTTGCCGTACCAATATTACTTTCTTATGATTCAAAAGAATTCAATTTATTTTATATAAAAAATAATCGACCTTACATGGAAGACGAAGAGGAAAATGTAAAATCAAACTTCTTTTTGATGAGTTTTAAATTGAGACCTTTTGCAGGAATAAATATTGACTTTGTTGACAGAATGTCGGAGGACACAGTAATAAATAAAGGATATGATTATACAGAAACATTACAGTATTCTATTCTTAATAACAATGGACTATCTTCAATCTTTGGATTTACAGTACAATTTTTACAAAAAGGGAAAGAACGTTTAGCCTTGAATTTTTATTTCAATCAAGGGTTAACGAAGTATTTAAGTGCAAATTATACGTATACTGAAAATAATAATACCCAAACGACGAGTGTTGTTTCAAAAGGGTCATACATATCCATTGGTTTAAGCTACCCAATTAATATATGGGATCTTGAAAAGAGAAAAGTAATAAAAGGAAAATTTTAAAAGTCGGCGTGTTTGAAGTGGATGATAATTTCTATAACATCAATTTGGCTTTTACACAACTGACTTGCTATTCCCAATTTCCTTTAAATCCTTTATAAATCCTGGTTCAGACAATTGCGCATTTGTCTGAACCAGGATTCTTGAGATTGAATGGGAAATACAGGAGCGGGCTTGTGTGGAATATTTTGAATCAATT
>ERZ724508.961-NODE-961-length-18673-cov-5.514556_pt1 | contig 18673 bp, 30 predicted proteins | sample MGYA00376041_ERZ724508 | MGnify/ENA primary metagenome ERZ724508 (study PRJEB28724, sample SAMN07190887) | wastewater metagenome | isolation source: effluent of sewage treatment plant in Hong Hong | place: USA: Christiansburg, Virginia | collected 2016-03-01 ...
GAAGCTCAAGAAGTCATCGCCTTCGTTCAGAAGCTGTTCGACCTGATTGTTAAGTGCCTCGATCTGATAAAGGTAACGTTGACTGACTTCGCTACAGACTGAATCAAGAACCGCCTTATCGACCTTGAGCTGTTGATTTTCAGTAGTGTGGTTGCTGGCAGCAAGTGGTTGTACTGCTTGTGTTTGAGGTGCGACTTGCTTAGGCTTACTCTTCAGCTCTTCAGTTAATTTGTCCAAGTAGGAGCTAAGCTTGGCATTTTCCTCCTGTAGTTTAGTTATGACTGAGTCAGTTTCGCTTGCTGACGAAGGCGATGACTTCTTGAGCTTCGATACTAAACTGAACAGATCTTGCTGCCTCTCGACGAGTACTTGCGCAGTCTGGAAGTTTCCTGGATAGAGCCCTTGACTCAATGAATTGAGCTTCTTAGTCACTGGCGAATAGTCTTTGCACAGTGAGAGGAAGAGATCGTCGTACTTCAACAGGGAAACTGCCTGAAGCTCCGTACTGCGAATAATCATGGAGTCGAGCAATCCCACAACCTTCCACAACTTCTTGAAACCATTTTGAAGGTCAGCAACATTCATGTGTTTGAGGATGCGGATCTCATCCTACTCCTTTTAGGCAGTTGTTTGTTGCTCTCTTAACCACTTCTTGATGGCAAGCACATAGCCCTTCTCCAAGGTTCCTTCACCTAGTCTAATCTTCTTATCCAAGTCGAGCTGGTTGATCTCCTATTGGATAGCTGTCAACTCAGTCTTGAGCATTGATGATATCGCTGCCTCTGGTTGGGAGATGTCCACAGCCCGTAGGAACTCCCGTTACTTTAGGCCAGCACTGCTCGCAGGTCGGATGAGGCTGCGCTTCTTGAAGCCAGTAGAGCTCCCCAGCTAGTAGGCAGGAGTGATCGGCTGCATAGAGATTTCTGAAATTTAAATAATCCATAGTAGAGTGACAGTCACAAGTCCACATCGATGTCGTTGCGACGAATCCACTAGCCAAGTACGTGAAAGAAGGACTTGCGATTGACTGCCTTGTCGTAGAACTCTTCGAGGAATTCTGACCAGCTCAGCCTTTTGTCCATGTAAATCATTTCGAGAAGCGGTTCCAACGATCGAAGGCAAGGCATGGGTACCTGCTCAATATTGAGGTTGCTTCGATCCATAACCATTGTGCCGTTGCTCATGATGTAGAAGAGAGCATGCAGGCACTTAAACTATTGTTAGGTTGGGTCGATTATCGGCTTTCTCGTGGGTAGTTTGGTCTGAGAGCGAGTTACACAGCGGTAGTAGGGGTCAACTTGGAGTTTCTTTTGGCGCTGCTCGGCAAGAAGAATGCTGTTTTGACTGATGGTCGGGTGAAATTTAAAGGTGTCATTGCGAAGTTCCTCATCCATGATCTTCTCAACCATTCTCTTCGTCTCCAGTTTTTTACTGTCCAAATACAGATGTTAATAAACATCTATTTCTCGCCAACGCTTCTCCGTTTTCTTTAGATTAGAGCTTGCAGGCCTAGGCTGCTACTGTTGTCGACTTCCAATCTTACTAGTACTGGAAGTGTTATGAAGTGGTTTGCTCACGTTTGGTCGGTCTACAATATATACTTTGGGTCGATTGGCAATGAACGTGGCCTTTCCACTCTCTAGGATCTTACTTGCTTGGTTATTTCGCGGCAGGTTGCTTACGCTCTTCAATTAATCTCCAGATCTCCTCAGTGGCTTGCCCCTATCCACTTCCTCATAAGTCTTATTGTTCAAACTGACAAGCTTACTGAGGATATTCTCCCTCAGCTGTGGTTGTTTCTTCTCCGAGATATCGCTTTCAACCAGCGAACTCCATCCTGGAGTCTCAATCTTTTCGAATGTGAGGTTACTACTCTGCATGACATCGCCAACCTTTCTTTAGTACTCCTACAACAGGGAACCTCGACGGTTATGGTCGATAGGGGAGAGGGTTAGTTCTGTCTTACCATGATTTTTATCGTGGAGGCGCTCCGATCGCAGTCCAGTCGATCGTTAACTCATTGACACGAAGGCTATAATAATAATCACTCGTTTATGAACCCAGGACACCCAGACCGTACAGTTCAGTAGTTCTTCGTTTCGTGTGTACAGCGATACGGCAACTCACTCCTCAGCGACAGCAACAAGCTCAGCGAAACCTGCGCATACGAGTACCTTCACAACCAGAAGTATTTCGCGAAGGGCTTTACCGATGCGACGAATGTGGCTCGCCCTCACCGTATTGTCGACGAGGAATGACGATTGATGTTGATAGCCTAAAGCAGCGAATAAATATAATCGAGTTTGGCGGGCGATGGAACGAGATCGACGAGTTGTCACACCTGTGGTGATCCACACCTCCAGCGATATGCACCTCCTGGAACAATACGGTAAGCGTCACTTCGGTGAGGAAGCTGTGCTGGAGCAATCACCCACCTCAGCAAAGAAGAAGCAGAATAAACGTTCAACCAGCAAGGTTGACAATACAGCCAGCACAAAAAAATCGCAGCAGGAGCAACCGAATGGCATCTACCATCCAACGATGGAACCCATCAACGAAGACTCAAATGGGAGTCTATTGGACGAATTCAGCATATTCAGCGAACTCAATGTCTTGCAGAACAGGCCAAAACAATAACAGAAGCGCACTAGCAACAGCTAGCGAGTGGATAGCATCCGTGGCTGTTTGGTCAAGTAGGTGTCCATTGTTAGTCCAGTGAGGGTACGCTGCCTTGACTACGCTGAGGATCTACTCACATATAGATTTGAGAAGCCTAAGAAGAGCTTTTCTTCGTAAACCCAGGAGAAACAGATGCGGAGCTTGCACTATACGTTTAGCACACTCGAAAGCTTGTATCGAGAATGGCGTTTAGACCCAGGTCTTCGGTAGTTCTATCTGATTTGTGGCAAACACACTCTACATCTAACCCGCCACCACAAATGCGATAGCGTGCCGATGATGCTGCTGCACAGCGACAACGACAACATTGAAAAGACGCTGAAGCAGGAGTAGCTTCGCTACCATAGTCATAGCGAAAACCCGCTATCGTAATTGTTCAGTCTCTTCGGTAACAATATAGGACTGTTCTACAAACAGTACACCATGGAATTGTTACGGCGAGAACTGCCCTTCGAAGCCATCGCTAACTTCAAGTTCGCAGGTTGCAGCGAGTATCCGCCACGATAAACCTTCAACGGTGCGGAGAACAGGCAGTTCTACTCCTATTTGTTAGAGGGACTCAGAAAGGAAACTGTTGTTGGTTTGTTCGGCGAGAAGATTGAGAAAAAACAGGAGCTGTTTCTGTGCAAATTTTAGGGTTACTTCCTATACGAAAACCTCAACAAGTTCTTGGGCAGGCTGGAACTATTGTGTTGCAACAAGAAGTTCTAGCTGTATTGCGAACCCGTCAAGTACCATGAACAGTTCCCATCGATCCTGCATGGCCCTCTGCCATGCCTCTCCGACGGCAAGAACCCACCGAAATAAACTGATTGAGACTTGTAGTAAGCATCATTACGTCAACGAAGTTTCTTGATGCCCTCTTCATACTGTGTTCGTTCGCGTTGCCACTGTTAGTCGTCGTCACGAATTTATCGCTACATTTGGCGTTGCAGAGTCTCTAACACTTCTATCTTCTTCATAAGTGCAAATAACTCGCTTGGATCGACCCTTGATTGGTAAATCTCTTCCATCGCCTGGTTGTTCTTCTCCAGTTCGCACACTTTGAAGTTGGTAAGCCACTTGTCTCGTTCGAGCTCATCAATGCGTCTGATCTTCTGCTTGAGTTGCTCTTCCAAATCCTTTTAGCGGCGGCCTGCCTTGGCAAGTTAGCTCTGTAAGCCTCGGCACTACTAGGATGCCTTGCTCAGCGATTCCCTCAGTCGAACATTCTCCTCTTCCACGGTCAGGGGTTTACTCAGCGGCTACTCCGAAAGAATTAGGACATTGCTAATCGCAAATGGTTGCTGATTTTCACTATTTTCCTGAGAGTTCTGCTGCAGTTTTAAATTATTCCTTCGGGTAAGCTGCAAACCTCTCGGGCTTGCCACCTAATCGCAGCTGGTTTGATTACGGTCACGCCGCCAGTCATATCCAGTGGTAGCTGAGATCCTCAAAGTGGCTAATGAGCTACTGCTGCAGTTCTTGTCCTCCGGAAGCTTATCGATGGAGGTGTTCCACACCCTCAATCCATCGAGTGGGAGTTCTTTGAGGACAGGTTAGCTGCTGCGTTATCTCGACCGCTCAAGGAAGTAGACATTCTGACTACACTTCCGCCGCTCGTAGTACATTCCAGGACAACCGTCGCAATAATATTACGGATAAACGCGATAAGATGGTGACGAAACTTAAAACAACACTGATTCTTGATGTTTGCGAAAACAAGGGAAGTATCGGTGGAATTGGTGAAGTTGTTTGGTAATCTGGGTTCAATGTAACCTGACGATGTTAGCGATGGGTCAAGAAGGAAGGATATAGATGTATGTGGTTGATCAGTAGTATGGGTAGAGCGAGCGATAGCGAATGCGATCGGTTTCATGGGCCAACCGTTCTTGAGCGAGGATCTATTAGTGTCGTAGAAGGAGTTCTCGCGATCGTATCATATTCTCTTCCGCTCTTGTGCGTGCGAGGATGTCCTTTTCGAGCTCTTGGTTTCTCACGACGCGACCCACTTACTCGTTGGATTATCGAAGCCTTCGGTAGTTGTTGCTTAGCAGTTCCTCTTCCAGCAGATTGCGTTCGCGCTATTCTCTTAGTTTCTGCTGAGTACTCACATTAAGGCTGTGAATAGCCTTCATATCGATCCTTTCTCTGAGACGTAGCTCATACGTTGGGTAGTAACCCCTTCCCAAAGGATCCAAGTGCTAGTCAAACCTTTAGAAAGTAATAGGTCCTTCCCTATGGAAGTCTATTCCCTCGTAAATCCGCCTGAGCTATTCACACTTCAGCAGCTTGCCATTGCTCCGCAGAAACTCGTCAAATGCTTCCTTTGTGCTCAGCTGACCAACGTTGCTACGGTCAAGCAGTAAGAAAGCCTTGCTGGTACTCCATGACGAGTCCTTGAACAGTTCGATTCGTATCACATTCAGCTTCAGGTAGCAATCCAACTTCGCCTGGAAGTATTTCCCCAGCTGAAACTCCAAATCCTCTTCTAACCTCACTGATGGTGGATAGTATTTGCGCTGGAGCACCTCTTTCCTCAACTGTGCATTCTATCTTGGCAAAAGCTCCTCCTCGAATCGATCGATTGTCACGACTCCTTGTTTAGCCTTATCGCAGTCCCGGAAGACCAGGTAAAGTTAATCCTAGGTGGGATATACTCCGTTTTCCAGCATAAACTCGGAGAGATCGCTGGGCGTGAGATATCCTTTCTGGAACTTATCAAACCGCTGGAATGCGGTCTCCAGCTGGAAGTAGCTATTGCGGCAGCAGCTTTGCCTGACACTCTCCAGCAGCTTCTCCGTTTCGTTGACCTTTAGAAAGTACTCTACGAGCTTCTTAAGACAGTGTTGGCTCACCATCCCCGATAATTATTTCGATTCGATTGGGATTAAAATTATTCTGAGCATTTCAAATGGCTGAAAGTTAGGAATTGTGGGATGATGCAAATCCACCCACATTTGTGGAGAATATGCAGGCACTTTACCAGCTGAAGGAGGAGGCTTTGAGACTGCACTTCCTGTACTCTCCAGAGGCAGTCAATGTCAACCAACTGGGTGAATTAAGCCAGCTCAGGCAGGAACTGCACGAGTCACAAGATCGACTGGAAGGCTACCGTAAGCAGTATACCAACGATCTGCAACAGCTTGAACAATCGTGTAGCAAGCTGCAACGCGAGAACAAAGATCTGTTCAACCTTAATCACTCTCTCGTGGAGGCTAATGAAAAGCTCGCAGGCACCCTAGCTCAGCAAAATTAACGACTGACCACTACCACCGAGCAGCTCCAAGCCACGACCCACCGCATTGAACAGCTCCAGCTGCAGCATCAGAAGGAGCTGGATAACCTCAAGCTCATGCATGCCCAGTAGCTGTACATCCTGAAGAAGCGCAAATGATCAGTAATGGTGGGTCGAGCCCTCACGGTGATTCAAGCTCCTACCGTTAGGGACGGCGTTTTCTTCTACGTTCGCATAGCTTATCGAAGAACAGTTTTCGACCGTGATCGTCTGCGGCTACGTCTACTTTCCGCTGGTTAAGGGCCTCTGGGCGCATCAGCAACCTGCTTTTGGTGAGATGCGTAAACAGGTCATCGATGAACTCGAATGAGTAGAGATGATCCTATTCAGAATCGATTGGTGGAGGAACTTCCACAGGCTCTGCGACTGTTAGTTTCTACAGCACAATTTCCTCGCCTGCTGAGTCATCCGAAGCGGAGGACTACACTTGTTTTTGTTGGGGTGGCTGGGGTTATATGGGAACCTGTTATAATTATCTCACAGTCGTTGGTGGTTCGATCGCCTCAGCTGCTAACGCTGTTGACTTCTTCCGCAGTTGCCTTAGGTGCTCGGCCGACCTTAACTCCTCTTGCAGTTCAGGTTGTCTCTAATACACCTGAACAACTTCCCTATGTTAGCTTTCCTGTAGATCCCTTATAGCGTCTTGATCCACTAGCGTCAGCTGCGTGGACACCTCCTGTGTCTCAATGAGCTCCTTGTAGAACCTGCTCTATTGAGTTTCAGACAGGTTCGTCGATGTCCTATCCTCACTGTACATTTCTTCATCGTCAAAGGCTTGCTGCTCGACAGCGTATTCCTTGGTCTGCAAGATGATTGGTTCGTAGACACCAGGCTTTTCTTCCAACCTAATTAGAAAGTCTTTGCGTCTGCATTACAGTTTGATTTACTCCTCTTAGAAAAGACTGTCGACCAACAAAGTGTACAGCTCCTCGCCTTCGATTACTATCCGAATTTTCATGCAGATTTCTAACTTGTACTGAATATCTTCTTGCAAGTCGAAGTTCTTCTTTTTCTCACGGATGTGTCGCTTCAGCAGTCGAGCAATCTATTCCGAGTCGCACTCAAGTTCGTACTTGCCCATCCGGCCGCTAATCTTTATAATACGGGGCAGCCTTAGCTTGAACTCCTTCACCATTGCTTCGATGTAATCCTTACGAATGCCTGTCACTACCACCACTCGCTAAGATCCCCAATAGCGCAGCCTTACCCGTCTTGTAGCCGCATCGAATCTTGCAACTTCAATTGAAGCCAGGGCCTAAACCAATCACTACGACAGTACCCTGAGGAGCAGGTCCTACCGACTGGTGATGCTCTTAACCTGCTCGCTGAGTAACTTTAGTGGGAATTCCAGCTTGCGGTTCATGCGGTAGATGAGCGGCGCATTACCGTACAGTCCGTCTTTACTTAGTAGCTCGTTGAGCTGAGCTACAACCAACCAAGTACTTTGTTGGTGAGGCGGGTCAGCAACTGCTGCTAGCTCTACTCCCTAATCATAGTTTATAATTTCGTAGCAGTCAAGAATCAACCTTGACCTTTTTGGTGGGTTCAGAACCGTTGGTGGCAGCGGCTGCAGCCTCCGCAGCTTTGAGCTCTTCTGACTTTTTGTGAACAGTGCTCAGCAACCGGTACTATCGCAGTTTGGATGTGTCTTTGCGATCGATGAGTCCGTCCTTCACTGACTCGCGATACAACGCTTTCATGGATTTCCACTCGAAGACCATGTATGCTGATTTAGTTTAGAAGTTTTCAGTCAGATTACCCTTCTATTAGAAATTCTTAAGAGTGCTGGCTGCCTCGTTGAAATAGTACTCGAAGGAGGGGAGCAGTGGTGACGTTTGAAGAGTGACTTTTTTGGTGGTTTACTCCATAAACTCTCTGAAGCTCTCCCCCTCCGTTTTCATTTTTTACCGCATTTATTGAGCAATTTGTTGCTGGCGATCGTGAACCTTCTTACAACGTGGGTTCAGCAGCTAGTTGTAGAGATTCCGTTTGTTATCGTCTGTAGTTTACTCGTTCTCGTGGTAGAAGGCTAATTGACTGAGGGTTTATTTGCTCGGTTGCTGCAACAGCGTTTTCTTGCGCTCCCTATAATTTTCTTTGATATCGATCTATGCTAATTTGTGTATGTACCCAGTTCTTTTAGTTGCTAATCAGGCTATCCAGCTTTGCTGCCAATGGCTATTCGCCAAGGCTGTTGCTGAGTCCTGCTAGGCCTTAGTTGACTTTCTTTTCGATGCTCGATACAATGTCTTTTTCGCTATCTTTCAAACTGAACGGCGTCTTTGTTGCGGTGTTTTTCAAACTGAAACAGAACAGCAGAGCCTGTGTCAGGAACAGTTTGCGGAAATAGCTGTCCTGCAGTTGGGTCTCAAGTAAGCTGGCGCGCGTTAAGTATTTTACGGGTTGATGACTACGATGTCCCTCCACTTTGACAGGACTATTGCTGAATATGCGTAGAACATCTGTAAGGATGCTATCAATGCAGCGCAACTTCGTAGTCGATGGCCGAAGGTCATTTCCACTCTGGCTTTGCTCATCAAAGGTCTGGATTGCAGTATCGGCAGCTTCATTCAGCAATTAAGCAGGATCGTTGAAGTATTTCTGGAGTGCCCAGAACTGTTGGTAAAACTTGTAGGTGACAGTCGAAAGAGAAAACCTTTCTTCCTCATCCAGCATCAGCATGCTGCTGCCTGCTGATGTTTTGTTGCGAAGCCCTGACTCGTGACACAGCTTGAGCATTTTACACAGCGCAATGTGCAGCCTTCCCCTGAACTCAATGTCCTGTGCTTTGCTTATCCTCTTCAGCATAGTATTTATCATTCTCAGAAGAGTGTTCTGATCGGCTGCCTCCACTACCTCTAACTTCCCCACGAAGCTCTCCAGCACGATGAATATTGTCCTGAGCGACTTCACTGACAAACATTCGAAGATGTCGTCGATGAAGCTGAGCACCACCGCTAGTTTGAGTTTGCCGAGTTAAACCCCATGAAACAATGCTTCCAGCAAGCTCCGAACGTTCAATACAGATGTCTCGTCCTCTTCCCCCTAACTAGATTTGCTAGGTACCTGTATCAGCCGCTGGAGCGCCTTTCGAAAGATCTTGGAGATGTTGCTACAAAATCCTTCTCGCTCCTCCTCAGTTGCTAACTGCAGTTTGTCGAAGTGCTTCACCAACACCATCTGGAACTCCTGCTTGTAGTTCTAGAGGGTGTTGAATATTAGGGTGACGATGGTGTTTCGAATCATTAATTATAGCCGATTATAGGCGGGTCATCACAGCTCGGCTATTTAGGCCAAGTTTAGGTGCACCAGCTTCTTCTTGCGTTGCTTCATCTGGTTGGTCACGAAGATGAGTCCCCAAGGGTGTGGCTTCTCAATCTTTATGCGTTCCATGATGGCGCGTACCAACAATGACTGCACCACGGTGTCGGTTTCCTCGAAGAGAGCCCGGGATATGAGCTTGACGTAGAATACAGTAATGAGGTTAGGGAACCGTATTTGGTTGAGGATACCACGCACCAATGATGGCCTGTTGTCGCACTTTGCCAGTAGTTGCAATACGAATTTGGTTGCTTCTTCCTCCAGCTGGTTGTTCTTGCCTTGGTCGTTTTCGTAGATAGACCAAGCAACCTGCAGGACGAACATGTTAACCTGTGCTACAGATTATTCTGCAATAAGTCGACACGTACTTTCGAGGCGCAGTTTAAGCTGCTGGAATTTCTCCTCACTTCGAATAGCAGCCAAAATATCGTAGGTCTTATCGAATTTTAGCTGATAGAACTTAGGCAGGCGGTTAGAGTTTTCAATCTTGTCAAGCTCACTGGAATCTGGGGCAAGGTTCTGTGGCTCCGGGAATTTCAGGGACTTTGGGAACGCTGAGAGGATGATGTTGCGGAACTGCACAAACCTGTCAGCAGTCTGGTTGCACAATGAAAGTGAGAATTCCGATAGGAAGTCAGGGAAATCGTGTAGGAGCATGGTTACAACTCGTAAGATTCCCTTGTAGTAGGTACGATGGCACTCTTCGGTATTCAGTGCTTCAGGAGTCAGCTTCACTTGTGCGAATTTAAGCAAGTCAATAAGCAGTTCGTGGTAAAGATCGCTAAAGCCTTCCTTCTCAAGTATCGCTGGCATGAAGTACTTGTTGCTCACAAGCTCAAGCCAAGCAAAGCTGAACCCAGGGTAGCTGAGGGGCTGGAGCTTGTCCAGGAGATGGGTAAATACGGTGTACATCGTGAGGATAGTCGAAGTATCGAAACCGTAAGATGTCCTTGAGACATCGTAGATGAGGTTAAGGATGAGCTTGAAGAAGGGCCTTTGATTGAACTCCCTCACATCACTTTCGTGGAACTTGTTGATGATGAGCTGGATGGCTTCGCATACGTGCTCTAGGAAGACGCTTCGGTTGGTAGACACGATCTTCAAGAACACGATTATGAGTTTACTGTATTCATCGATGTAGCGGTAGTCCAGCGACTCGCAATAAGGTGAATGGCTTTCCAGGGCCTTTTCAGTTGCGTATTTCAAGGTAAAGTAAAAGAACTTCTTGATTTCGTCTTCGTTGCCCTTATTGAAACGCTCGCTGAGACTCTCCAACGCTCCCTTGATATCCTCGCCAAGGCTCATCCACTCTTCGAGCAACTGACGTGCACGCTATTCGTAAGCAGGATCATTATAGTGCTGTTTGCGATGCTTTTTTAAGTATTCCTGAGGAGCATTAGCTGGGAAGTACCCACAGGCTGCTAACTCAATCACAGCCTGTTCGTAATCACGATTCCCTGCAACAATCTTTTCAGAGAAATGTTCGTAGACCTAGGAAGGTTTGGTCCCCTCCTTGAGCAGCTTCAACACTTCAATATAGTAGCCAAGATTCTCACGATCATCGAGAAGTTGTTGTTGTGTTTTCTGGGCTATTTCTAAGGCTTGATATTGACTCTTAGACATAATATCCTTCACGCTGGAAATAGGTTCGTTGTCACGAATAGATGCTAACAGCCTATCCTGACGTTATTTTGGTGAATCTGCCTTCTTCTCTATGAAAGCAGTGGAGCGTTTATCTTTCTGAAAGTCCTCATAGATCTTGAACTACTCTTCAGATAGACCGCCAAGACGTGGACGTAGTTGCTCAGGAACCGTATCGATCACTTCTTGGGTTACCGGAATGTCATTTCGGAAGACCTCTCGCTTGCTTTGAGCTTCTCTCCTCCTTTCGATTTGTTCGTTGATAGCAGGGTCTTTATTGATATCCTCCAATGCCTTCTCAATCACTGCTTTCTTTATCAAAGCACATCCCAAGTCGAGGTTGTCACGGCTGGCGGCGTTGATGATGCTATCTTTGTCGGTGTCGGTGAGGAACGTAAACTCTTCAAGCTTTTTCTTGAGGAAGTTTGTTAGCGACATCTTTAATGGTTCTCGGCAAGTTACCAATGCCAATGATCCTGCAAGATTCTGAACAATCAAGTGGGTGCCTCGGAGAAGTTTTCGATCATCGGGTTCAAGGGAAAAGTCTTTGAGAGCGATTTGCTTGGTGGTCACCAAGGCTATAGTCACTGAGCGAGCAATAACAGGTGGCACAATTTATTGGATGGCTGCATCCACACTCTGAGCAATGATCTTCTTAAGATCAATACCCTTGCTGACGAAATGACCAAGTTCTTCTTCGTTGACCTGAACAAAGTTTGGAAGTTCCAGAATGGTGAGGGAAGTCTTGCCCTCGTTCGGGAATACAGGATAGCACAGGTAGTCAGTTTATGGGGTTTCTGACTCTTCAATCTGAATGATCTTAAAGAGTCTCTGCACTTCGCTCTTGATCTGGTTATCCGTCACTTTGTCTTGAAGTTCTCTCAACACGCACAAGATGGGACAGAGCCAAGGGTTTCTGACACAGAATATAGTCTTGCTATCCTTACTGGCTTCAAGTATCTTGACTATAACTTCTACATTGGCAGCTAACCGGGTCTTTCGCTTATAAGAGTTGATAAGGATTTCCTTGAGGTTAAGTCGACTGATAAGAATTGGTTCGCTTCTGGCAAGAGTAAGCCTGCCTAACCAATAGCCAAGGTTTTTAAACTGCTTAATTTTGTTGTCATTGACAGACTTGGCTGTGAGGTGGAACCACCGATCTAAGAGCTTGTAAGTCAACTTCGTTACGGGTCGCTCCAACCTAGCGACTCTCGCCAATAGCCCTACGTAGATCTCGAATGAGTTCGGCTGGTTGCAGACAGTAATTCGTTTGAAGACAATGTGATAGCTTGCCCATTTAATGATTTCCTTACTGTCGAGCAACTTATCCAGCTCTTTGGACTTGTCGTTGAGAGAGTCGGTGGTGAGGTTATTGAGGAACAACATAAGCTTCTTCTCCTTGTCCTGGTTAATTGGTGTGCGTTTTGACTTGTCTTCAGTTTCCAGCAGATCCTGATCTGTCTCGGTGGTAGCTGGCGGCCTTTCGACGGGTACTGGAACTGTTACTTTAGGCTGGAGCTTAGCGTCCAATGCATTCTTCAGCACCAACTGCTTTTCCTGGGAGAGTGGGTTCGGTACTGTGAGACTGTTGATAAGCTGGTTCACAAGTTCTGGATTTCTGGCCAGAAGGTTATCATAGTCAACTAATGCCTAGCAAAACTCTGGTTCATCAACCAGCTTGCCCTTGATCTTTTCAATGACTGTCACAGCAAAGTCAAACTTCTTGTTGGTCTGCTTGAGATCATCCCGAAGCACCTGCAGGAAGACATTGATGAGCTTCCTTTCGATGAGGTTGGCGTTGATGATTGCGGAAAAGAAGTTGGCAGTGATCATGAGCTCCTTCTCAGGGTAGTTGGAGTGGAAGCGTAGTTAGGTGAAGAGGAAGGTGATCATGCTGGCGTAAAGCTCCTTCTCCTCCTGCTTACTTGAGTTCTTGAGCCTGAGCATCATATCGATGGCATTGTCAAGAGTGACTTCCTCTTTGTAAATGCGGTGGAAGTGTTTTTCGGCGAGCAGCTCAATCTCGTCGGGCATCTGCGAATCGCTCATCTCCGGGAAGTACTGGCATATCTCTTTGTATAGTCGCTTCATGGTTTCGACTGTGCGAACTGTGAACTTGTGCCCAGAGATCTGCAGGGCTGATTCGAAGATAAATGCTAACAGCTATCGGCTGAGCTGTGCCTTTTCGAGTGCGATATCCAACGATGGTGGGAAGTTGGGATGAGAGCTGCCAATCTTAGCGATGACTTCCCGAATATACTTGAGAAGGTTATCCTCAACGTACTGCAGTATCGCATTGAGGAAAGGTGCTCCGATACTCTTTAACCTTTCCTTAACCCACTGCTCGAAATGCAGGAACTCCCGTTTGCCTGCAAGAATACCCAAGGCGACTGCAAACCCATAGTCGTTCCAATAGGTAAGTGGTATGAGGCTCTCCCTGATATTCTGGGTAATGTCCAAGACTCTACTCAGGTTCAGACACGAATTCTCCTTCTTGTTCTCGTTCTTGTAGAGTTAGCAGATACTGCTGATCACCAGGTCATCATTGTTCTCCCAAAGTGTCTCCAGCAGTCGAATATAGCTGGTGTGGTTTGACAAGTATGCAGGGAAGAGGTTTGAAAAGATCTCATCGAGTAGTGCATCCCCCCTAACAGGTCGAATTTCGCTGAGAGTTTGAATGAGCAGCTCGGGAACGCGCATTGGTAAGTCAAACAGCTCTCGGACAGCCATGAAGTCGTACTCGGAAAGCTCAACGAGCAACTGGACCATGTCGAGGTAGCCCCACATTTGGGTTTGTAGTGTATGCTGGTTTGGTGAGTTCTTGAGGGACTCAGTGAGCCATCGCGCTGTCTTTTTGTTGCTGATTTCTGCCAGTCCAAATAGGTCGGGTTGCTCGCACCGGAACACCTGCATGAGGAATCGAAGTTGACTCTTTGGGTGGTTCCACTTCTTGAAGAAGAGGATCTCAGGTGTCTTAAACTTGGGTCCTTGCTTCTTTGCCTTTTGGAAAAATCTGAACATGTTAAGGAAGGCCTCGGAGGAAGTGAATTCAAGGTCTAGTCGGTCAAAATATCCCATTACACTCGTCCATTTGAGATTGGTAACATTCTGGACGGCGTAGGTGAGGAACGAATCAATGTTCCAGCTCGCCTGCATCTTCTTTTCTGTCAGATCCTGGTTCTGATAGAATTTGCGCCAGTCTTCAACCTTCACATTCTTCTTGTTCGCAACAACGAGGTCTGTCATGAAGCGATCGATAGCGTCGCCTACATACACCTGCGTTTCTGACATGAGCATAAGACATTCGAACACATCCTCCTCAGTAAGTGGTCCCAGCTCATTCATCACGGTTTTCAGTGATTCGATGTTAAAGGTGCAGTATGGTCCGAGATCCCTCAGCAACTCGCTTTTCTTGATCAGCTCGCTGGTCTTACTAATAGTTGGCGCCTCATATCCATACACTTTGTAGTTGTTGTTGAGGTAGTGGTAACACTTGGTCTATGGTATGCGGTCGGGCGAGCTGGTCTCCAGCAGGTATTCATACTCATCCTGCATCTCCTCCAAAAGAAGGGGATTTTTTCCTATCTGAAACAGCAGTTCCTCCAACACCTTTGCAGGAAATTCGACTGGTTTACCCATCTGGTAGTACTCATTCAGCTTTTGTTTGAGCAATGCCTGCCCTTCTTTGCTAATGGCTGGCTGATCTGATAGATACATGGAGAGTGCTACAACAATTTGAGTAGGCAGCTGCAATTTCATGTACTTTATGAGTGCTTGCACGTACTCGCTTGGGTTCTTGCTTACGGTCGCCACTGCATCGGGGAAGTAGAACAGGAAATTCTAGCGGGTGCTGATTTCTGTCAACAGCTGTCCCAGCAGCGATACCTTTTGAGTTGTCGTCTTTTCCTTGATTTCCTTGAGCTCGATGTGCTGCATGAGGCACACAAACATAAAGCGCTCGGCCTCCCAACCGGTACAGTTCACCAGCTACAATAGTAACAATCAAGTACTGCCAGCAGTTCATTCTTGAGGACTTTTGTGACCTTTTTGGTGACGAGTTGACCCACAAGGTTGCGGATCTGCATGAACACCGGAGTGCTCGGTGCTAGATAGCTGGGAAGGCAGATCTACTTGGGCAGCATTTCAAATCGGTGCGAATATATATTATAGCCCTGGCGACACTAGCTGAAGGAACAGCCAATGTTCATCTCAGGCTATTCTCGTTGTTGAAAGAATGTGCCCTACCCACCAAAATTAACTACATAGGCTGGATAAATTTATTATGTCGACCGACGGCACTGTCCATCACCCACTGAACAGCTCCAGCTCCAAGCACAGGTTTTCATTTGGGAAAGCAGATCGGTTCCTACCACCAGTTCACCCCATGTACGTGATCTACTGACGCAGCTGCGATAAGTACTATGACGTTGCTGATGTCCGAAAGCCACGCTCAACTTCATTCGGCATTGGTCTCAAGCTCGCAAAAACTCCAATGAGAGATGCGCCGTCGCCTGATCGATACCACATACTCACAGAGTTCGAGGAGGCTGTACAGTTCAAACGCAAAGGCTTTTCGTTTGGGTATGGAAGGCAGGTGTGTGGTGGACCCATGGAATCGGTTCAGCTCCATAAGGAAATCCCCGGTCCTGGAACGTACCCATCATCAAGCACCCTCAAAAGTTGCAATATATCGCTGAAGCCGCGGTTGCCTGATAGGTCGTTGGCGTGCATTGCTGACTTTCCTGGACCTGGCAAATACGAATTGCCGTCTGCTATCAGCAAGGACGGCAAACATGTTTCATCGAAGTACCTCAGTACAGGCTGTCCAAGGATCGTTCCTTCACACGACAGAATATCAACCCTTCCAAACGAACTCTACCCTGGTCCAGGCGAATGTATTGTTCTTTCCGATCGTAGATGACACCCACAACATGGAAATTAACCCTGAAGGTCGATACTTCAGTTCTAAGTTCGACAACAGCAAGGTCCGATCGTTCTCGAAGAGTCGTCGGTAAACCCTTGCAAATGCGAAAGCCAAGAATGTTCCTGGCCCCGGTAGCTAGTACACTCGCTCTTAACAATAGCAAATTATTCTCGCCTTTCGATAACTGACTCCACTGATTTTTTGACATACTCACTACTTATGCATACCCACACACAATCAATATCACGTTTGTTGCTCATGTGGAAAAACCCTTCAGCTGAAGGTAGTGCCTTTGTCAGTCTTTGTAAGCAACGATTCCCGTTACCAGTTTGGGTCGGAACGTAACTCGCTGCTGTAGATTGCAATGACTAGTACACAGACCAGTGGCATAGCAAATACCAGCAGGTTGACCATAACCAGTATAGTGTTGATCACAGTATCCTCCGAAACATCGGTGATGAGGGTAATCACAAAATTTACAGTGAGCACAATGAAATTGATGGGCGGGATACGATAGATGAGCATTGCCAGTCTGTAATTTGACCGCTCGTTGAGGTGGTTCAGCACATTCTGCTTGTTGCGACCTATTTTAACCATCAGGAATATGGTGGCAGCCATCAATGCTGTGCACGGCAACATCCAGTTGGCAACAAATATCCATGGCGACAAGCTGGGATTGATGCAGACACAGTTGAAGAAGATGTCGCCGTGGAAGCATGGGGCGTTTCCATTGTAAAATACCGTGGGAAGCATGACTGTGCATGGCAGAGCGACTGCCAACACGGATAACTTCGTATTGGACCGTTTCAGCTGCTGTAGTTGGTCAGTGGTTGCACAGTAAACAGCATAGGTGATGCACATTGTCAGCGCAAACGTGATCTATATTGTTAGACATGCTGCGGTACAAGTTCGGCAGATCGAAACAAAAATCCTTGTAGTTGGGAGAGCAATAGCCATGGCTTCTGGTGGTTGAGTTTATCCTGGCTAGCTCTATCAATGAAGCTGTCGCTGAATAACAGTGCAGAAACTGCCATGATAGCCTCGCACATCGACATGATCAATACGTACCGCATGAGAAGCCGATGCTGTAGTCGCTTGCGAAAGATTGTCGCAATGCATCCCAAGGAAAGCACTAAGGACAGGCTCACCACAGTATAGCGAATCGCCCAAAAAACCACCTATTGCATTTATAATGAGAGAGTAGTACGATTGTGGTGAAGGAGAGCCACCAACCCGCAAGCTACCGAAACTTAAACAGCTCGTAGACGATATTGAGGTGCTCAACAGCAAGATCAGCTCATTCAGCATTGCTCGAATCCGCCCAGAGTTCAATGCGGTGAGGTACATTGATGAGCAAAAGACCCTGTGCCTCGTCAACAGCAAGTACATATAGGAGCTGGTTGCTGAGGTGGAGAATACCAAAATGGCACTCGACAGTAGCAATAGGCAGCTTTCCGATGCTATGAGGGAAACTGATTATTCTCGAAGGGAAAGTTCAACGGCCATTCAAAAAGTCATCGAGCTCTAACAACTATTGCTTCAAGCCGTCGAGACAAATGGTCTTCTGGAAAAAGAACTTAAACGTTCAAATACTGAGTTGATAGCCCAGTCATCCAAGATTAGCGAATTGTTCGCCAACCAGAAGATTCAAATGATCAATCACGTGCCTGTGCATTCCTACCAACCCAGCAAAATGCTAGAGAGTCGTTGGGTGCAAACCGACTACTGGAAACCTACGATTGAGTTTATCACAAGGGTTGAGGAACCCGCTAAGCCAAAGGAGAAGGAGCAGCCATCAGAGATGGAGCAGAGACTCACTGAAGTTATCAGCAATTATGAGTCACAGTTCGAGTCGCTGTCCTCAGTGCTAAGTGAGAAGCTCAAATCATTGTCGTAGCAGCACTTGATTGTCAGGTAGTGGGCCAAGAAAAATCGTTAACTTACCGAGTAGAATACGGAGCTCAAGCAGCAAATGAAGACCATTGAACTTGAGAAGGCAAAAGTTCTATTGTGGAGGGACAAGGTGGAAAGCCGCATCAAACTTCTTGAGGAAGGCCTATTCACTCCATTGCCAATTCCCATAATATCCAGCATATCGGTGGATATGCCAGCAGAACGTAACAATATCGATATGGAAAATGCTTACCTGAAAGGAGAAGTGCAGCGATTACGTGGCCTTTTACTTTAGAAGAAGCTGCAGGCCAGCATGTCGGAGTCGGGAGTTCGCCTGGCCTAACTGTTCAAGGAGGAGTCTAAGGAATTCAGCGACAGTCACCAGGACGGCAGTATCGTGCGACTAGTCAGCCTAAGTGAGAAGCTGAGAGAAGTCGCCAAGTGGATTACCGAGCCCGAGTGATCAATGAGTTGCTGAATGTGAATAAGCTTGCCATGCCAAAATAGCTTTATTCGCGATAAACTTAAATAATAAGCGTCATGGAGGAGCAGCCAGTGCACGATAGTGAGCCCATCCAAACTACCTCCTAAGTTAAGAAGGAAGAGTTAATGGTTGCTCCAGCTCTTCATTTGGGTGGAGACCCGACTGGACACCAAGCAGACGACGAACATACTGCTCATTTACCACCTTCGGGAGAAAGGCTTGGGTTGAACGAAAAGGTCAAAGGGGGCAAGCCTTAAGGACTCGTATAAAAGCATTGGGAAGTTAGTTGGGAGCAGGGCGAATTTCATCTAGACGAAATGCAGCGTTACAGTTCTCTCGAGGAAGTCAATCACGCAATTGAAGTCGAAAAACGAAAACTGAGCGAGCTGAGTGAGGAAGCTGAGTTAGTTCCAGTGACTAACTCCCCTCTCGTTGTTTAGACTCGCAAACAGCC
>ERZ724508.963-NODE-963-length-18621-cov-6.310568_pt1 | contig 18621 bp, 28 predicted proteins | sample MGYA00376041_ERZ724508 | MGnify/ENA primary metagenome ERZ724508 (study PRJEB28724, sample SAMN07190887) | wastewater metagenome | isolation source: effluent of sewage treatment plant in Hong Hong | place: USA: Christiansburg, Virginia | collected 2016-03-01 ...
CCAACCCCAACCCCGGGGTCCTCTATGGTACTGGCAGCAGCACTTTTCTCGCGTAGATCCCCGTATTGCTGGTTGCCGATCGGCCTTGTGCGGTTGTTGTATTTTTACAGTACTAGCCCATTCCTTTCAATATATTCTGACAAACTTCGAAGAGTTAACCTAATCAATAATAGCAAACAACCTTTTTAATCATGAAGATAAATCACTAAAACGATCCTTGTCGCTTTCGTCTCCCTCTGAATGGGTCGAGCTTGAACTATTGTTGTTCCCTGCATCCACAATCGAATCAAATTCCCTATAGCTTGAACGTGGCAGCGATTTGAAGTACAGATGGTAACCCTTCAGCAAGATAAGTAGGCAGCAGAAAGACAGCACCATCCACCGGTGAACTGGCTTCAATCCCAGGTTATTCTCAATGAAACTTATAGGTATTCCAATTCGATCGGCGACATCTGCGCTTGAATTAGATCTGATGATGCGATGGTTCATGTCTGCAAAGATTTCGATTGAAAATCGACTTAGAAATGGCCAACCGATATAGGTGTGGCTCATCGGACAGACAGACATCTTAAGATTGCACACCATTTTCCATCGAGTTGTGCAGAAGTAGCAGGTATCGACGTAGTCAACATCCGACAGTGTGTACTGTTAGGTGCTGATTTTGTATTCAATAGGACGATATTTGCTGCTCCAGTCGCACTTCAGAAGCGTATTTTCGATCCAACATTCGCCCGAAGGATTGATAATTGCAGCAATGTTCTGCAGGACGGGGTAAGCAAACGTCAGCAGATCCTTTGCGATGAGTATATAGTAGTCACGAGGGAACTCGTCGAGCATCTGATTCCCTTCGATGAAGATCCCTTGCAACGAGAGCTTTTGGGTCAGGCTGATGGGATTGTGATTGTTTGGCTTAGTACTCATGAAATCAATGATGTAAGGCCTCCTGAGAAGAACAGAATGAACTGGTTAAGTGGACCGAGCAGACTCAATCGTCAGCAAACTTTATAAATTCAGACTTTGGTCAGCTGGATTGTTGTTGTTAGGCTGTTGGACCACTGCTTTGATCTTAACGTTTCTGAATTCGATTGACGAGACAGTAATGTTCATCTCGGTGTCAACCGTATATCCCACAAGGCCTAGTTCTGATGTCTAAAATGAATTCAGTTCTGCTTTGTCGACAATCCTGCTCAGACCTTCCTTTGGAACATCAATTCCTGAATCCTCCACGTACACGACTGATTAGTTTTGCAACTCAAAGCGAGGGTTGCTCTATCCTTGCACAAGATGTGCATAGACATAGGATGGGTTGTAGAGGCAGAGAGGGAGGTAGTGAGGTCTATAATCTTGAAACTACACGATTGGTCTGAGATGGTAGGATGACTTGAACATAGTGATGCTTGCGATCGGCTGTGATGCTCCTCCAGTCACAAGGACCAGACAAATCAAGGCAACGATAGATATCATAATTCAATATGAATCAAAGTCGACATTGTTCGGATCATCAATCAAGCACCATACCCCTTCGGACTGCAGCCGTGGCTTCATCTTAATATTCTGTAGTGATTGCGTCGACTGGAAGTCTGGGCATGCAGTTGACGCACACCGCGAAGTCACAAGCTTGATCGTTGTAGCAGTAAGCGGCTCCTGAACTCGACACGGATTTGCAGCAAACATCGCAACTGACGAACGAAGTATTTCTCCGAATCTTGAACATATGCTACCGAGGACATTTTCGGTTCGTAAGTTTGGCTGGAAGACGACAGAAGCAGCAATAGGCCTCACTACATTACTCACACTGTGATCGACAGAACCTTCCTCCTGAACATTCGGCTCCAGCACACTTAAATTGTGTTACCAAATGGACACTGCCTTGTCCTAAGAATTACAGATCGTGCCCATTGCTGCATCGATGGTGCTTCTTCAGGTTCTCTTCCTTGAGCTCGTTCTTCGCTTCCTCTGGAATCTGTTTACACTTGAAGAAGTGGTCATTAAAGTCCTCAGCGAGAATAATGTCTTTACACTCCTTGCTGTACGGACAGTCAAATTCTATATTCATTGGAGGCACTTCGTCAGCAATCCACTCCCCTTCAGTGCATTTCTTCGGGCATCGATTGTTAGTCTTCTTACATCGAGACATGCAATCTCTGCAACACATGAGTTTGCAGACCTTGCAACGACGTGGGTGGCAGACCGGCTCCAAGCAGATCTGGCATCCATGCTACTCCTCATTGTAGTGGGGGCTCTTGACGTAGGCTCCCCGGTTGGTATTCTTGGCTGCTTTGACAGGCACCTCTTTCTTTTACATTCTGATGTTGTAAACAATAAAAATACGAATTCCGACTTCTATCAAAGTTGGCAACAATCTGCTGGATACTGGCTTACCGACTCCTTTCTCAGTACTTCCAAATGGTAATGAAGTTGTCTGCCCCACCAAGTCCGATTTCATTGTCGCTGAGAAACTCCATATGGTTGATAGCGTGTGAGTAAACGTTATCGTTGTTGAACATCTCCACCGGCTACTTGCTGTTACGAATGTCGATGATTTTGATGGCGTTACGCTCACTGAACACAATCTTGTTGTCGTCAAACTTCAAGAGGCTGTTGCAGGACTGTTCTAGCCCGTATTTCATCACAGGTGCTTTTACCTTGCGATAATCCCAAAAGCGTAGTTATTTGACTTCGCCTGCTGAGACAAACATCTCGTTGCGTATCTCACGAAGGGCATAGACCTACTTCTCTTGTGGAAACACCTCATCGAATTCAGAACGGATAATATCCCACAGTTTGATTGTGCCGTCTATGCCACCTGAAAGCACGTTGGGACCAAACTTACACATCGTATAGACCTTACCGGAATGGCCCTTGAGTGTGTCTCGATAGGTTGCGAAGTTGTCTGAATGCAAGTCTTCGTTAATTGCCCAGACCTTCATCGTCCAGTCCTGACTTCCGGTTATGAGATGGTTTGAGTCGTACTGGATGATTTCTCTGATGGTGTTGTCGTGAGCTTGAAATTTGCAGATTTAATCAGTTATAGGATGCACCTGTCCAAGCTATCCATTCGATAAGCCAAAGAGGATCCGAGCAGTTGAATTCTGTTGCTTAAACCGAAGAAGACCGTAAGTTGGATACTCCAAAGGGTATATCCGGTCAGGAGACAGCGATATTCGATTCCACGTATTGATCGACCTTCCGCCAGACGATAGAAATTTCTGGTTGTCAAATCTAGCAATTCGGTAGATGTGATGGAAATTCTCGTATTTTATCTTGATCTGAAGGAGTTCGCGCCCTTAGTCGGATTGAAGAAATCCCATTCCAGGATCCGTCCTTGATTAGCGCGTTCTATCTTCTTAATAGGTGAGTCGCTTTGGCATATCCTTGTATAGCTCCATCCACTCTTCAAACTGATCAGGGAGGCAGAGGTGAACTTTGTTCGAGCGGAACTGCCGTGTCTCCAACCATTCCGTGGAAATTAGATTTTGTCGACGGTTATGAGCAATCTTAACCTTGAGACTGTCGAACTGTTTGTTAAAGCGGAAGACAAGTTCGTCGGAATAGAGGAATTTGACGCACTTCTCAACTTCGGAGTACTCCTTCGGTTCTAAATCTTTGAAGTGCTCCTTCAAGGCGGCAATTTCGGAGTCACAGTTGAAGTGCACGAGCGATTCTTCGTAGCAGTCAGTCCACTCCTTGAGAATGACCTTGCGAGTCTCTTCGATAAGAGCTGTTATATGCCTCTTGACCTTATCCATATACAAATTGAAGTTGAGTGTCTCTTCAGAAGCCTTCGATTGGAGGAACATTTCCTGCTCGCTCAGTTTCTTCAGCAGTGTGTTTCTGTACTCCTCCAGCTTCAAGTTGGCGATATTGGATTTCTTGTATGTCTTCACGAACTCCAACTTGTCTACAATTTCGTCTCGGATGGTCAGCAGTTTTTTATCATGCTCCTTGTCGTCCAGGTAAAACTTATGTTGGTGTTTCTTCACGCACAACTGGCATTGCAGCCTCTCTTTGCAAGTCTCGGCCAGGCAAACACTATCGACAGGAAGGTTATGGAGGCTACAATGCTCGCCCGATGTGGTTACTGATTCCGTCATTTAATATGCCAAGCGAATTCATTTTCAATACACGACGAATCGGTCATGCTTTCACAAGTCATCGTCGTCAAAACTCGTGTTTAGGTCAGATTTCCCTTTTCCTCCCTTTCTTTTCTTTACTGCCTCACAATTAGACCCTCGAGGATGTCTTCCGGTGTGGCCACAAGTCTAACAAGACTTTTGGTTTTTCTTCCCCTTGTATGGTGCATTTGGTTTGTTGTTTAAAGGACAGCTAGCAGCAAAGTGGCCTGGTTTTTCACACTTGTAGCAGTTGGATGGGTTGGTTACAGAATTCGAACGAGCAAAAGTCTGGTTGGAATCGGCGCCTGTTAATTGCGGACAGTCTTTGCTCGCGTGACCGGCAGTTTTACAGTTGTAACAATAAGGTGAACGAAATCCTGCGTTGTTGCTGTGGTTGCCTGTGCTTTGTTTGGGTTTCTTACAGGTATTGGCAAAATGCCCTGCCTGGCCACAGTTGAAGCAAGTATTTCCTCCCCCTTTTGGTTCTAGAGAAGAACCATGATACTTGGGTTTGTCGGGTTTTGTGTATTTGTTCTTTGAGCCGATGTCAGGACAATTGGTGGATATGTGACCAGGTTCATTGCACTTGAAACAAACGATGCTTCCTTTCATACTGGATGGGTAGGGGGTCCCTTTTTTTTCAGGTCTCGAATAGTCTTGAAAAGAGGACTAAGAAATATTTTGCCGAAAGGAGGATTGTTCATGGTTTTGATTGAAACTGTCTGGATAGCGATGACCTTCAGGCTGGTAAAGATAAAGTGTGCATTATGGGTGCATGCAAAACGAATGAAGTTCTTGGTTTAAAGTGGGGTTATCCAATACTTGGAACAACCGGCAAGCAATCTCCACACACTCCTCAGCCACTTGTGGTTAGAAAGTCAATTCACATATAGTACTCTCTCCTCTCTTTTCTTCCAAGCAAATTGGGCACAGTGCGTTTGAAGGGGTGATATCTTTTACCCATTCCTTCAGATTTCTTGTCCATTTACAAGTTGGCCACCCATTGCACCCAATGAAACGTCTTGCTCCTCCGCGAATGCCTGCTGTATGAGACTTGCAGGATGGACACTGAAAGAGACCTTGCGAGCCAAAGCCTCTTGCAAGCTTGCAGTTGTATTTACATTTACTGCACTCAAAGTTGGAATTCGGGTCAGCTACCCACTCTTGAACTGGTTGGTTGTAGCACTTTGGGCAGATGTTTCGAGGCGGTCTTTTTCCAGCTTGGTTTTGAATCACGAAGCAAGGAAAACCACAAATCGGGCAGATATGGTCTGCTGCTGTAATGCTCCCATATGGAATGGGTAACTCAATTGAGCATTCTGTGCACTTGATGCTGCAGTTAGCGAGGTTATAAGAGAGGGGAGATGAACATTCCCCACAAAGGCCCATATCCATCGGAGCTGAGTTATTCACAGAGCCCAAGGCATTGCCGTTCGGTAGGTACTTTCGCATAAGCTGTACCCAGCGTCCTCTTTCATGCTGCAGTCGGTCGTAGATTGGTATCATTTTGGCAATAGTATTCTCAACTGCGTTCTCCCGTGTGATTCTCTTGGAGGCTATAGCGTTCATCGTCAGTTCGATGTCCCTTCGAATATCGCACTTGGCAAACTCAACACTCATTTCGTTGTAGGTTTGTACAAGTGCTAACCCTAATTTCGAAGGTTTGATAGTTTGGTTGGTCTTGACAGCAAATTTCCGTGTAAGAATAGTCTTGATATGCTCATGAATGGTGCTGTCCGTACCTATCTGGTTCTTATCCATGAGTGTGATAAGTTCAGTCTCGGTGAGGTAAGTAGGTGCAGTCGTCTCTGACATATGAAGGCTAAGCTCAGGTTCGAACTCCCCAGGAAGGTCAGGAGGCGCATCAGTTTCAGTCCACTTTTCGAAGATGAAGATTTCCAGATAGTTTGGCATCAGCACCTTCAAGTGCGTCGTGCTGAACTATTCCTCTGCCACTTGGAGCTCAGTTATTATCTCTTCCCCTTCAGCGTCTTGAGAGCAGGAGCCAAGGAAGTGGCGACAGATGAGGTCATATACTCTCCATTGCTATGGGGTCATATCCCCTGCGGTTGCTGATTTGACTGGGTGAATCGGTGGATGGGCATTATCATTTTTCTTCCCTTTCCTCGGTTCAGCGAACTTATTCTCACGGAGCAACTTCCTGGCGTAGATACCAAACTCGCCGTCGGCATTTTCAAACATAGCGACGATGTTCCTGAGGTTCATGGTTGGCGGATAGCTATCAGTCTCTGTACGTGGATAGCTTAGAATGCCTTTTTGATACAGTTTTTCTGCGTGGTCCATAACTTGGTCTGATGACATTCTCAGTTTCTGAGTGCCCAGTTTCTGCAGGGTAATTGTCGCCAACGGATAGGGTTTAAACTTTTTCTTGATTTGCTTGGATTGGCTCGTTACTAATGCCTGCACCCTCTACTCCTCGAAATGCTCGAATATGTTTACCAAGAGGATGTTTGCGCACTGCTAATCAAATATCCTACCTCTCTTCCACCGAAACTCAAGCTTCTTTTACCTTTCGTCGACGTATGAACACTTGATCGTCCAGAACTTTTCAGGCTTAAAGTTCTGCACTTTTAGATATCGCTCGACGACGAAACCGAGAGTTGGGAATTGGCAAGGACCATATGTCACAGGCTGCATTAACCAGATTCTACCCCATTGGTGGATTCTTCAGAAAAATTTTCTTGGTAAGCAAGTGTTTGAAAGCGAGTGAAGCAGCAGCCTAGTCGGAAGTCAATTTCGCGCCGATATTCCACTGCTTCTGCCTCGTCTTTGTTTGGGTTGATAAGGTTGTTGAATGCGTTTAAGACGTCTCGACGGGTCACCGCAGAAAACCTCGCTCTTCTAATCATGAGGTTCGTTCTGACTCTTTGGCAAAGAGCAATAACTTCGAAAGCAATGGCCTCGCCTTATCGATCGCAGTCCAGCCAGAGCACGAGCTTCTGACTTGTCCTAGCAAGAGTCTAGATGTTTCTGACAAGGTCTGACATCTCAGGGTCAGGAGCTTTGATGATATTGGCCTAAGTCACTGCAAAACTACCTAACGAAGCAATATCCTAGGATTGCATCGATGCCAAGCCTTGTATTCCTCTGGAAAGTTGTACTAGAAGACGTGACCCCTCACACTTGTCACTTTCATCAGGACATTGCGATCATCAGGAGATGTAAACTCAAACACAGGGTTAAACTTGCTGAGGGTGTGCACGGAGCGACTTGTGCCGTTCGATAGATGCAGTGCGATCTCTTTAGCAACGCTGGATAGTCTGACACAAACCTGTTCTTTTCGGCGACATGCAAGATTTGGGTTTGGTTTGCCATTTCAGAATTGAACTAATAATCCTGTCCTGGTTATTAATTACAGGAATGCCTAAGCGACACAAAAAGGGAGATTCGAGAAAGCAAAGGAGAGGAAGCAACTCTTCCTATAGCCGTTCTTCTTCTGACTCTCGAAGCCGTTCACCACAAGAGAAAAGATAAGCTAAACGAAGCCGCAGTCGGAGCAGAAGCAGAGATAAGAAAAGATTTTTTGACAGGCATCAGCGCGATGAGAATTTTGTTGAGGACAAGGGTTACGATGAAAACGAATCTGAAGAGTAAAAGGTTTCAAACAGAGGAGACTCAACATGGCAAAGCTCCGGTGAGGAGACTCGCAACTTATGTATCGAAGGGATTGTATGTGATCGAGGACACATAGAAGGTGTGCTTACGAACACATCGATCGAAGTTGGGACGAGCCTTCCCGATGAAATTGACTTGAGAAATGGAAATGCCTACGTAAAGTACCCTTCCTCATAGGCAGCATCGCTGAATTTGGAATATTTCAAAGGGTTCATAAAGGTAGACGGACAAGACTATCGAATCGACTACTTCCCCTACAGGAAAATCAATCACAACCTCACAAGGGACTGGTATTGCGACAAATGCGAATATAAAAACTTTGCTAAAAGAAACCGATGTCATAAATGCGATAACTCCCGGAACTCGAACTGCAAAGCTGCCTACCATAGCACTACATCGACGAAGATAGGCAAGAATAACGAGGAAGACCAAAGCGGAAACTGCTCGTTGATGGTTCGAGGGTCTGTGATTCTGGGGATCGGCGAAGATGCAATCTTAGAGGTGTTCGAGAAGCTTGCTGCAATCAAGGATATCAGGATGATCAAGAACAGGTCAACAGGAGACAATAAGGATTTTGCTTTTGTTGAATTCTACACACCCGAAGAAACTGCACATGCCTTTCGAATCGGAAACGAACCCGGGTTTCAAATTCGAGGAGAACATGTGGATGTGCTCTATTCCAAAAACCGTCGGGACGAGAGAGACACTGGTACATCCAATTTCAATCCACACCGAATTAGTGACTATGGTAGTCTCGGTCCTCATAAGAGAAAAAGGGAAGTCCGTGAACTGACGGAAAACTATACCCAGAAATAGAGAGAAAGATAAATCCAAATGGAAAAGGAAAAACCTTTGATAACAATGGAGCAGCTCAAAGAAAGAAAAGAGGCAGAGATGCGAAAGGCAGCTCAAAATGCTCCCGTAAAGTAGCTGACAGCAGAACAAAGCAAGCGAAGACAGGCTGAACTGGATCTGAAGAGATGGTAAAAAGAAATGAAGACGGTGACGGAGGTTCTGTACGTCTGTCCGGTGTGCATTAGAAAGTTCAAAGACGAGACGGAACTGCGCAACCATGAAAATTTATCAGAAAGACACAAAGCATTACTGTAGTGCTTGGAGCAGCTCTCAATATGATATTTCATTCGAATGAAAGAGTAGATCGAAACCTTTGTGAATACAACCCATGGAGACAAGACTGTGGAGGAGCTGAAGAGCCTCACAATGTTTGGGCATGAGTACATGGAACATGTGGTGTCTCAAACACAGGCTCCAGAAGTCAACTTGCAAACTCTAAAGGACCATATTCGCAACCCATTCAACATGACCAACACCTCCATCTCGCAGAGCCTCATGGCACACGAACTCAAAGAGCCCGAGAAGTGCTGCATCGTAGACTGCTCGAAAGCAACGGAAGTAGACGCTTTGGTGTCCAAAGCAGTGATCATCAAAGGCTACGAAATTCAAGTAAAGGCAAACATTGGCTAAAACCAGGCAAAGGCTCTGTATGATATGGACACTCTAAGGAAGATGATTGAGATGGACTTCAACATGAACGCTATCAAACCAGCATTCATCGGGGAGATCTACCTCGAAGACCTCAATCTAGGAAACTTGTATGTGCGAAACAGTCTCAAAGTCTATGCCGAGCACAGCTTGGCAACTGGCTGCCCAATCTTCGTGAACTGCATTAGCAGCTGCTGGGCAGTTTGCCTGTTCGATAGCAAGCAGGAAAAGATCTACGAAAAAATATAAAAATTTCTGGAGCTTCTAGGTAACGAGGAGGTTCGAAAGAGAACGGTAATCTTCAATCCTCCTTTTAGCATTGTGGCAGGACACAAGCTTGACTCAAGAAATATTAGCATCGAGCTTGTTAACACGAGCTATCCCCGTATAGAACAGCTGAGGGAAAAGTGGAATGTGTTGATAGGGTACGATCTGCTCCGATACAACGATAACTATGCGTTGCAAATGATAGGCCATGAGATCACGCAGTTTCCCAATTCAACGCTGCTGTCCGCTGGCGTGATGTACAAGACCGACTTATGCTCGTTCGGAGGTGATGGTTATTATTGTCCGGAAATTCGCCATAATCTGGGGATATCACCCACCCTTATGGAGCGGGTGTGGAAGACAAGGTATTTGGATCTCTTCAACTGGAAACGCAAGACAAAGATAGTAGTGCTCTAAAAATTCTGGAGGTGCAGCAAATGCAGTAAGGAGGCTGCCGAGTCCGTGCAGAGCTTCAACAAGTTCGGGAAACAGTTCTGCAGTGTAGCTTGCATCCGAAACTTCAACTTTTGATTCTTGTATAAGCTACGATGCGAAAGAATTCGTCAATACAGTGAGCAGCAGCGGGTGTTTGCCTTCTTGGCCGTCTTGTAGAAGTCGAAGCTAAGTGCACTCACGTCCTTGCTCTTCTCCATCAGCTTCTCCAATGTCTATCCGCGCTTCATTATCTGAATAGAGTGTTCCTTACATCGTCTAAATTCTTGTGCACAATCCCCTCGACCTCCTTCAGGGACTCCTTGAGCTTCTCCAGCTTGTCCACTTCCTTCGGGTCTTGGTACTTCTTGATGAACTCTGCGAGCTTAGGGAAGGGCAGACTTTGATCAGCTGCATGACGTGCAATCGTACCTGTCGCAGCCACCACCTTTTCTGTCTCAAAGTTCTTGGCGAACTCCTGATGCATCTGGTTGATGATTTGAAACGCCACTCTCTCTGGATAATGGTCGTCAGTGAGAATGGCTGCTGCAATCTTGTGCTTGTTCACATAGATGTAGCAGCGAGCCTGCGCCTCGGGCAGGTTCAGCGCCAGAGGTTCGTTTATGGATGTACGACTGGATTAGTAGCAGCTTACTTGCATGCCGTACGTGCTCCAAAATTAACGGTGTCCTTGAAGAATGGTCGCTGGTACCAGCTGAATCAGCAGAGGCAGTACCTGATGAAACTAAGGTCGTATTCCGAGGAGATAAAGAGGGAGTTCTCCTCGTCCCACTTGAGCATGTGCATGGAAATTATCCTCATTCGGCTTCAGAATTTATTATCGAAAGCAATTACAGTAATCCCTTTATGTGCCTGCAGCCAATGGATTTGATCGGTAAACATTGAAGCGATTTTATTTTGGATAATATGGCCAGCATTACCCATACAACTGGCTATTCACACCACCAACGATGCCTGCAGGAGAGTCCGAAATTCGATGATTCCTTTCTTAAATCAAGAAGTATTGCTCTATGCCAATGCAGGAGACATGCGGCCAATGAGTGCGAAATATTTCCGGGACACAAAGGTCAGAACTTGCTCATACGTTAAAGAAAATCCAAATGGAACGTACTCTGCCGTTCCTTTCTATGATAAGCGAGCAACTAAGCAGTATCCCACAGCCTCCCAGTACACGACCAGTTGGAGTTCGTTTGTTCATCGAGTACGAGACCACCAACATGCTGGCGTAGGTGTTCACAAATCCTTATCTACATACAGGCCCAACAGCGCTAGAAGTCGACTCCTCGTCGAAGATTTCATTCCGCCATATCGCAATAGCTCTATCGTTACCATAGGAACCAGAGATGAAGTTGATCGAAATAGATGGACGACAACATATAGCGGAGCTTACAAGGGCACACCACGATCTCTACTGTCTTCAAACCCTTAAATTCGAGCCTATCACAGTCGCTGGGAAAAGCGTAACTCATGATCAAACACAACTGAATCACGAAATTCCTCTTCATTGCTTAACGGGACTTTCCTGGTTCGAAAATATCTTTTGCTTCACCCTTTCGGAGACTCGTTGCAGGTTATCAATGCTCTCATTGGCAAGCCAGAATCGGAAACTATTGAAGTCTAGCTCGCTTATCTCCGAGCCGTTCTTGAGCTTCCAATCGAAGTACTCCTTGTACAGTTCCGGAATGAGCTTCTGCCGAAACATCTGGTTGATCGAGTGGCAGATAAAAACCTTCATCAACAAGCCATACACCTGGCCCAGCTCCAATTTTACAATTTCAGTCGGTTGAGTGGTAGTTAGTTTTTGGTAGTAGCGATCCAGTGCTGAGTACGAAAGGTTTGTCACGGTCCTATAGATCATTTTCCAGTCTCCTTGAAACTCTGTTTCGTTGACCTACTGGGTCAACGCCACTTTGAAATTCTTAATCTTGGATTCAAGCTTTTCAGAGTGATCCATGCACCGATCAAAGAGGAGTTTCAGAGATGTCGTCGCTTGTGCGAGAAGGGAGTCAACTTCTTGAAGAAGCTCCCTGTATTGGGTACTTTCAAGATAACCGTACCAATCAAGATTTGTCGGTGCCTGCTCAGGCAGCATCCGACTGAGACACCGACTCCGAAAATCTCTTTCGTAAACGATGAAGAGCTTCAAGGTTAAGTACGCGAGAGCGTATTTCAGGTACTCGGGAAAGTACTTGGTAGATTTGAGAGCCAACTCCGAAGTTTCCATAAGAAATTTGTTTCGCTCATGGTTAAACGAGAAGATGTTGTGTCTTCTGTCAGTAACCGTTTAAATGGGTTTAGGGGCTCGTACAGGCGCTTCAACTCTTTGCGGTGGTGGAACCTAGCTTATGGGCTGTTTGATGCGCATCGAATGTATCATTGGGCGTGGATCTACTTTCTTTGCGGGCTACTCCCTCACTTGCTTCTGAAACGAAGGAGTAGAAATTATAGGCTTTTCCTGTGTTGTAGCAGCTATTATTGGGGGTGGTGGCGGTATGAATTGTATTCCCGAAGTAATTTCGGATAGGCTTTCAGAGATGATTGGCTGCTTTGGTGGTTTATTGACAGGGGCTTGAAATGCTTGCACAAACTCCTTGCTATAGATCGCCTTCGACTCCTATAGCTCTTTGTTTGAGAAGGTGTCGGGAAACAGTTCATTGAGAATTAGCTTGAGTTTATGGGGGTTGATACGAGTTTCTGCTTCGACAGTAAAGATTTTGCTGAAAAGATTTTCCAGCTCATCCTCGTAGTCGTCGTTTTTACTCTGCTTCTTGTAAGAGTAACGTTCACACTGGTGGCTCACCTCTGCAGGACTGAACTTCTTGTAATCTGAATTACCCCTGATGTTACCGAAAGGAAACGAGCCGTTGAGTAGATAGAATAGCAACACTCCCACTGACCAGATATCTGCTGCTTCTGGCCTCAACTTTTCCTGCAGAAAGTCGGGGCTGAGGTGGTTTATAAACTGAAGACTCTTCGCACCTTCCTCCTCCTCGTACATTTCGAAATCGCAGAGCTTTATTTTCTGAATTCCACTCATAAATACTGTCTTGCCCGCTTCCTTCTTGACCAGTATGTTTGTAGGCTTCAAATTCAGGTGGTTAAAGCCGAACATCCTGAGCTCCTGTAACCCTCTGAGAACATCAGCAATAATATTCACGGCTTCTCCCAACTCCATTTTGTTGCCTTTCTTCTTCAGGATCTTCTCAAGATTGTCCTCGATATATTCAACCACCAAGAACCGATTGTTCTCATCTGCTTATCTCTCGAACCATACCTTATTCCTCTCCGAAGAAGTCAACAAGGTGGTTCCCCTTGCTGGCCTTCATCGCATTCAATAGTCTCAGATAGCTCTTTCCACGGAGCGTGGCGTCGTCTACTTCAAACTTGCCGACCTGCTTAATGGCGTACTTGACACCATCCTTATCCACTAGCCACTCCTTGCCGAGAGTCCCCTTGCCGAGTACCCCAACAATCTTATACTTTCCAAGTAGCATGTTGTAATTATAAGCTGAGTTGCCCAGAAATGATCTCATCACCGTACATCAGCGAGGAGCTCAAGACATATCTAAAAAAATTCAAGGTAGGTTCAGTAGCTGAGTTAGATCGAAGACCTAGTAAATGCCTGTGTCAATAGCATTGCCAAAGAGATGCCTCAAGACCCTTACTCTTCGATTGTACAGACATTCGAAAAGGTATTTCACGATTCACTCAGCATGCTTCTCAAGACATTCAGCTCCTCGGGGTCACTGCGAGCGAGATCCTCAGCGTTGAGAATACTCCTGTGCTGAGCGTACACATCATCATTATGCAGATCAGCAGTAAAGTCAGCTATCTCTCAAAGACCGTCGAAGTTAAGCTCCCATATATCTTGGGGATAGCTGGGGATGCTAACATGCTGTTTGACGAGGACCGCCAAAACGGAAAGGGACAGAACAAAGGAATTGCCTTTTTGAAGTATAACGTCTGAGAAGCAGGAAACTAGAAAGCGCGATTTCAGGCAAGCCATGCTCACAGCAGGAGCAGATCGACAAGAGTCTGTTGCAGGAGTACGAAGCAAACGAAAGAAAAGGGCTATACCAAGTCAATATCTGTTCGTACCTCCCCTCACTCATCAAATCGCACCTGCTCAACAACCCCCTCTACAGTTGCTTTGCAGAATTAGCAGGGCAAACTGTCAACGAACCGATCGAAATCAATGCAGTTGTAAACTGTCTTCAAGGGTCCAAACTTGTAGGATCTAAATGCAAACCCTTCAAATTTCTGTTAATAGGCGAGAGGGTGAGCGATCCCTACCAGATATCACTCATTATTCAGGCAATAAGAAAGACGATTACGTCAGGAAAAGGTGGGGAGGCAGCGTTAAAGCTGCACTCAGACGGAACATTCATCTGCCCAGCCGATACCATTGCAGACAACCTGAAGATTGTTGAGGATGCAATTGTGAGCACCAACAACAAGGATAAGTTCAGTGTAGGCATCAGTTGGATGGCAGATAACTTCTATGTTCCCGAACAGAAGAAGTACGAGTTAGAAAATCCGAAAGCACTTCTTGACACCGACCAGTTGATCGATTACTACTTCAAGCTTGCCACCGATAAACCGATTATCACCTACTTCTAGGATCCGGTAGTATGTGACGATCAAGCAGCTTGGATCAAAGTCACGGTTATGTCATTCTCTAACTTAGGCCAAGTTCAAGGACAGCAAGGTACGGATCGGCTCGAGAAAACTCTACGCAACAGTCGAGGCAATTAAAAAGTATGCTTTGCAGGTCTCAAAAGAAGACATGCCGGGATCGGACGAAGCAGCCATCGCTGATCTGAACAGCAAGAGAATCCATCTGGGTGTCCACTATTATAAAGCATTCGAACTGTAAACGCTTTCCAAGTTGCTGGCAATTAAAAAGTCGTTAAAGCCTGTCAAAGTACCCAATGCCGATAATTAGACGATTCTGGTCCTGGGAGACAACAACTACGAGACTCACGATACCAGTTTGGTGGACCTTTGTGTTGGCCTTGGGGCATATGTGGGACTCGGCACAGTCGTTCGATTCGATCGAATCAACAAACTCAATCGCATGCGCGAACTGCTTCGATGAGAAAAATATTAAATAATATCAATTTAATATACCACAAATGGGAGCCTACAAATACTTGGAGGAACTCTGGAGGCGCAAACAGTCCGACATCATGAACTTCATCCTGCGTGTGAGGACCTGGGAGTTCCGACAGCTGCCAGTTATCCACCGAGCAAGCCGTCCTTCTCGCCCCGATAAGGCCCGCAAGCTTGGCTACAAGGCCAAGAACGGGTATATCATCTACCGAGTTCGAGTTCGTCGAGGAGGTCGCAAGAGACCAGTTGCCAAGGGTATCGTCACTGGTAAGCCCACTTCGGTGGGTATCAACCAGCTCAAGCCCACAAGGAACCTCAGGTCAGTTGCCGAGGAACGTGTTGGCAGGAAGATTGGAGGACTGCGAGTCCTGAACAGCTACTGGGTGGGCCAAGACGGTACCCACAAGTTCTATGAGGTTATCATGGTTGACGCTGGACACAACGCCATCAGGAACGACCCACGAATTAACTGGATCTGCAATCCAGTCCACAAGCACAGAGAGCTCCGAGGACTGACCTCAGCTGGTAAGTCCAGCCGAGGCCTGAGGGTTAAGGGCCATCTCAACTGCAAGACCAGACCTTCTCGCAGGGCCAACTATAAGAGGAGGAACACCCAGAAGCTCCGCCGCTACAGGTGATCCTTATTTAAATTCATACCTCACCGGAAGTTATTCAGATATTCTTCGAGTTATAATTTTCCCGAATTCCATTTCCACTATGAAGTATCAGGAGCTCATCGATAAATACAGCAATCCCAACTATCAGTCCCGTGGAAGCCTCAATACTTCCCATCTCACCAATACCTCCAACAGACTGGATCTGCCAGCCACACAGTATAGTTCGGAACTCACCCAATTAGAACGCTCGAACCATCAAAGGAATTGCTCACGAAGTAGTAAGGACTACAACCCAGTCGAGACAAGGAGCTATGGGAACCGCCAGAATAGCCCACTTCCTGGTTAGGGAAGGGCAGCCACCGACTCAAATAAAGAAAGCATATTTAAAAGCTACCGCCATGACACTTCTACTACTGCGCCTAGTCATTTTAGCCCGAAGAAGCAACTGGGCTACGAAGATCTAAGAAAGACAACTGGCAACGATATTAGCATCAGGGAGCGAATTCAGAAAAATAGTTCTCAAAGCCAACACTCCTCGTTGCTAGTTCCTTCGAGTGGACAGTCAGAAGATTATATCCTGAACCGAGATAAGAGAAGCAATTCGAAAATGGCTGCATAATTGGCTAAGATCGATGGAACTCCGAAATATTCTCAAGATTTGCATCTCAAGGAAAACAGTCCACCAGAGGACTCAGCCTATATGAGCCTCTCCAATCACTCCAAAAAGTCGTCAAGTCAAACTTGCCCGTCTCCATCGATGAATAACTCGTTCAAGCTTGAGCCATCCTGCCTATCGGGAACTAACTCTCCAGAACTTCGAGTGACGACTTCCGATTTCAAGAAACTTGACTCACCAAGGTGTTCTCCCCGGCTGAACTCCAGCAATTCCAAGTTGGACCTCACCGATCTCAACAGATCCTCTCACAACAAAAGCGTGTCTTCCAAATTTTCATTGGAAAAAAGCGCAAAGATTCCTCACGATTAACTCAAAAAGTCTGATTTTCAGATAGGAAAATGTAAGGGTGACGGTAAGTTCGGTAAGGTGTTTGCCTGCAGACATATAAAAACAGGAACATTGTACGCTCTGAAAGAAATCCCGAAGAAATTGATCCAGCAAAATCTCATGGAAGACCAGCTGATTCGTGAGATCAAACTCCAGTCATACTTCCATCACAGCAACCTCGTCAAGCTTTACGGCTTTTTCTCTGATGAGACCAACATCTACCTGCTGATGGAGTACATGGAGGAAGGGACACTCTACACCCTTCTCAAGAAGAACAAGAAGTTTCCTGAGCAGTACGTGTCCGATCGAATCCGATAAGTCTGCACTGCACTCCACTACCTCCACGATATGGACGTTGTTCACCGAGATATCAAACTCGAAAATGTAGTGCTCTCAAATGTAATCCAAATGTTAGCTTAGGGTGTCGCTAAGCTCTGTGATTTTGGTTGGGCAGCACTCATAAACGGTCGGCGTACTACTTACTGCGGCACCTTTGACTACGCCCCTCCAGAGATCATATAGGGCAAAGACTATAACCAAAATGTCGATCTTTGGTCGTTGGGCGTCATGACGTTTTAAATGCTCACGGGGCAGCTACCTTTCTACAACATAAGCAGATCCGAGACCATCAAGAACATCTTGAACGTACCGATGGTTTGATTCAGGTGGACAACAAGAAGATTAACTTCCCTCCCGAGACATCAGTCAAGGCCCAGGATTTTATCGAGAGGTTGCTACGTAAGAACCCGTCAGAGCGCATCCGGATCGACACGTTGCTAAAGCACCCTTTCCTCGCTCAGAATCCGAATAGCAAATCGTATGTGTGATTCTTGACTGAACTATTATAGTTCTGTTTCTCATATTCCAAATGTTCCTCTTCGTAATACTCCTAATGGTCCTGATAGACATCACGACTGGGTATGTTGTGGAGATGTTCCCAACTATGGACTACAACTACTCACACAGCATAGTCTACTTCAAGGACCCTGCTGACTTCGATGATTGGTCGCTTGAAATACCCAGTGACTTCCCCATCATGTTTCAAGGAACAGGCTACTCGAAGGTATACTTGTGTAGTAACAGCTACTTGACTTTCTCAGGCCCATTCCTTGACTACCAAAGGATTGAATTTATCGCTTCCCCGAAGATTCTTATCTAGTCGCAAGACCTTGTTCTGCTGTCTCTGAAAATCATTAAGAGCAGCTCAAACATGACCATCTTCTACACGGGCTATCGATATGGTCAGTCGGCCACATCCAAGTTACAATGGGCTGTCACTTTCTACAAAGGACCCTACTAATCATTCAGCATACACATTTTTGCGAACAACCTTGTATCGGAGGGTGTGAGTTCTGTCTGTACAAGTCTTCGCTGCTTCGAAGGGTTCGATGGGAATGTTAACCAAGTCAATAAATTCACGAATTGTGGTATTTCCAAGTGTTTTAAGAATTCACAATGTGTTCCAACTTCAATGGAGAGGTGCCAGACTTGTTCTGATAGTTTAACCTGCACCAAATGTTCGCTTGGCTACTCTGGGCCTGATCAGAACTGTTCTAGTTGCGCAGACAACTATACGAACTTCGGTGCCAGCTGTGTTTAGACCCCTGCTCGGTGTTCTGTATTGGTCCCCAACAACCCTGCTTCCTGTGCTGCCTGTCGAGAATTTTACGCGGTACCGAACTGTACAGTTTGCCAGGACGGCCTCTTCTTCTCAACCGAATTCAACTGCACCCCGTGTCCCTTCGATGGATGCAAAACGTGTACTCAGCAAAGGTGTTTGGAGTGCCTTAACAACTACTTTGGATACAAAGGTGGCTGCGTTCTGAGAAGCAAAATCGTCTCTGAAGTTGCCGACGCCTATCTCTGGATTATCTATCTTGCAGTTGGCATTCTACTTCTTCTCTTTGTCCTCGCG